>ENA-UOVV01000378-UOVV01000378.1-compost-metagenome-genome-assembly--contig:-NODE-378-length-57790-cov-112.268762_pt1 | contig 57790 bp, 27 predicted proteins | sample MGYA00238155_ERZ761577 | MGnify/ENA primary metagenome ERZ761577 (study PRJEB28898, sample SAMN06268775) | compost metagenome | isolation source: Emeryville, CA | place: USA:Emeryville, CA | collected... | reverse complement strand
TATAGGCGGGGGAGGGTGAGGCCGCCGTCGACCATGATGACTTGGCCGGTGGAGTAGGGCATGTCGCCGCGGGCGAGCGAGGCGACGGCGCGGCCGACGTCGTCGGGGAAGCCCCAGCGCGGTTGGACGCAGAGGCCGTTGGCGATGAGTTTGTCGTATTTCTCGGTCACGCCGGCGGTCATGTCGGTTTTGATCACTCCGGGGCGGACTTCGTAAACGGGAATACCTTCGGCGCCGAGGCGGACGGCGAAGAGTTGGGAGAGCATCGAGAGACCGGCTTTGGCGATGCAGTATTCGCCGCGGTTGATGCTGATGACGGTCGCGGAGATCGAGGTGATGTTGACGATCGAGGCGGAGAAGGACGGGTCGGCTTTCTTCGCGGCGACCATGTCGCGGGCGACGGCTTGCGTGAGGAAGAAGACGCCGCGGAGGTTGGTGTCGAGGACGCGGTCGTAGCTTTCCTCGGTGGTTTCGAGGAGGTCGTAGCGGACCTTGGGGGCGACGCCGGCGTTGTTGACTAATAAGCCTAGAGCTGAGGGCCCAGAGCCCAGAGCTGAGACGGAGGCGACGAAGTCGCGGCAAGTTTTCAGGATGGCGGCGCGGCCTTCGGCGGAGCCGACGTCGCCTTGGGCGTAGGCGACTTGGACGCCTTGGGCGCGAAGCTGGGCGAGGGGCTCGGCGACGTCTGACTCGGGACGAACGCCGTTGATGACGAGGTGCCATTTTTCGGCGGCGAGTTTTTGGGCGATGCCGAAGCCGATGCCGCGGGAGCCGCCGGTGATCAGGGCGATTTTAGACATGGGGATTTAGAACCACGAAATACACGAAAAGGATCAGAAGGGTTGCCCACGGAACACACGGACTACACGGAAGAATCAGACCGCGCGGCTCCAACGGGTTCTGCGGGCATCCGGCTTTATGAGTGTCCCGTGGGCAACTTGGTTTGGATTTCGTGTGTTTCGTGTCTTTCGTGGTTTCTCTCTTTTTTAGAGCTTCGGGACGTCGACCCAGGCGCGCTTTTCCCAACTGGCGAGGCCGAGTTCGGCGAGTTGGACGCCTTTGGCGCCCTCGCGGAGGGACCAGGGGAAGGGGCTGTCGGTGACGATGTGTTTGAGGAAGAGCTCCCACTGGACCTTGAAGGCGTTGTCGTAGGGGCCTTGGTCGGGGACGCGGGTCCAGCCGTCGAAATATTTGATCGGGCTGTCGATATCCGGATTCCAAATACAACGCGGCGTGGCGGAGAGGTGTTGCGCGGTGCAGTCGCGAAGGCCGGCGACGGCGGTGCCGTGCGTGCCGTCGACTTGGAGCGTGAGAAGATCGTCGCGCCGAACGCGGACGGTCCAAGAGGAGTTGAAGTGGCAGATGACGCCGTTCTTCAGCTCGAAGGTGGCGTAGGCGGAGTCGTCGGCGGTGACTTTGTAGGGCTTGCCGGATTCGTCCCAGCGCTGCGGGACGTGCGTGGCGCCGAGGCAGGTGAGCGACTTGATTTCGCCGAAGAGGTTTTGGATCACATACTGCCAGTGGCAGAGCATGTCGACGATGATGCCGCCGTCCTCTTCCTTGCGGTAGTTCCACGACGGACGCTGGAGTTTTTCGTGTTCGCCGGTGAAGACCCAGTAGCCGAACTCGCCGCGGACGGAGAGGATTTTGCCGAAGAAACCGGTGTCGATGAGGTAGCGGAGCTTGAGGAGGCCGGGGAGCCAGAGCTTGTCCTGGACGACGCCGTTCTTGAGGCCGGCGGCTTCGACCTCGTTGGCGAGCGCGAGGGCTTCGGCGGAGGAGGTGGCGGTGGGTTTTTCGCAGTAGATGTGTTTCTTCGCGGCAATGGCCTTGCGGACGCCGATGGGACGCTGGCCGGTGAGCGTGGCGTCGAAGTAGATCTGGTTGGCAGGATCGGCGAGAGCGGCGTCGAGGTTGGTGGTGATGCGCGAGACACCGGTGCGCGCGGCGAGGGCGCGGAGCTTGTCCTCGCTGCGGCCGACGAGGATCGGGTCGGGCATGATCACTTCGTGATCGGAGAGCTTCACGCCGCCCTGATCGATGATGGCTTTGATCGAGCGGATGAGGTGCTGGTTGGTGCCCATGCGTCCCGTGACGCCGTTCATAATGATGCCGAGTTTGTGAACTTTCATGAGTTGAGAGTTGAGGGATGAGAGTTGAGAGAGGGTGGCTGCGAAGCGGCGCGGGAGGCGCGGAAACGGGGAGAACGAGAACGAGAACGATTACGAGAAAGAGAACGAGGGGTTAGACGTGGGTTTGGTAGGCGGTGACGATGTCGCGGAGGAACTCGTCCTGGTCGCGGGCCCAGTGGCGGTTGGAGAAGATTTCGACCTCGTTGAAGCCGTTGAAGCCGGCGGCTTCGACCCAGGTGCGGATTTGGCGGAGCGGGATGCAGCCCTCGCCCATGAGGCCGCGGTCGAGGAGGAGGTCGGTGGTCGGCGTCCGCCAATCGCAGACGTGATAGGCGAAGAGTTTTTTGAGGCGGCCGCAGCGGGCGATTTCCTGTTCGAGCGCGGGATCCCACCAGAGGTGGTAGACATCGACGGCGACGCCGACGAAGGGCGTATCGAGCTCCTCGGCCATGTCGTTGGCTTGGCCGAGGGTGTTCACGGCGGAACGGTCGCCGGCATACATCGGGTGGAGAGGCTCGATGGCGAGTTTGACGTTGGCGGCTTCGCAGTCGGGAAGGAGGGCGGCGATGCCGTCGCGGATTTGTTTGCGGGCTTCGGGTAATGGAATTCCGGGGACGGCGCCGCAGACGAGAACGACGTGCGGGGCGCCGAGCGCGTGGGCTTCGGCGATGGCGCGGCGGTTGTCGTCGAGGGCTTTCATGCGACCCTTGGCGGTCAACGCGGGGAAGAAGCCGCCGCGGCAGAGCGACACGACGGAGAGGCCGTGATCGCGGAGGAGCGCGGCGACTTTTTGCGGATCGCGGTCGGCGAGGGCGTCGCGCCAGACGGTGATGCCCTTGACGCCGGCGGCGGCGTATTTGGCGGCGGCGGTTTCGATCGGCCACGGTTTGGTGGTGATCGTGTGGACGCAGAGATTGGCGAGGGAGACGCTCATGGGAGAGGAACCACGAAATGCACGAAAAACACGAAAGGGTCAGAAGGAGGGACCCACGGAACACAGGGAAGAATCGGACGGTGGGCGCAGGGTGTGCGGTTAGGGTTTTTTTATTTCCGCGTGATTTGTGTGTTCCGTGGGCACTCCGGTTCGGGTTTCTGCATCAGCGGCGCGGGAGGCAGGCGAAGAAGGTGTGGTAGGGTTGGTTGTTGATGAGGCGCTGGAGGTAGAGGGCGGCCTCGCGGATGTGGTAGTCGCCCCACATCGAGGATTCGCCGCAGGGGACTTTTCGTCCGGCGGGGATGTGGTCCCAGTTGTTGGGGCGGTGATAGACGGAGTGGAGGAGGAGGCCCTGGTGCTCGGGCGCGGTGGAGAGATACGGCTCGGCGAGGAGCGTGCGGAGCGTGGTGAGGCCGGCCTGGAAATAGCGACGACCGGCGGGTGTATCCGGATTTAGGATGCGGCCGAGGCGGAGAAGGCCTTGCGCGCCGATGGCGGCGGCGGAGCTGTCGACAGGCTCGTGATCGTTGAAAGGCTCGGCGGGACGATTGCGGTAGTCGCCGAGGTGGACGAGACCGGGCGCGCCGCCGTCCCAGTAAGGAATGCCGTCGCTGGCGGTGTGGGCGATGAACCAGTCGCAGGTGGCGGAGGCGGCTTCGAGGAAGAGCGCGTGCCATTTGGCGCGGCCGCCGAGCGGTTCGAGTTCGGCGTCGGAGAGCGCGGCGAGGAATTCGAGTTCCTCGGCGAAACCGAGCATGGCCCAGGCGAGACCGCGGGTCCAGGTGGTGAAGCCGGAGTAGCCCTGTTGGGAGTTGGGGCAGCGGTAGCGGCCGTCGTTGACGTTGAAGACGCTCTCGTGGGCGGTGCGTCCGCGTTCGTCGTAGAGATCGCGGCCCTTGCCGTAGTAGATGGAATATTTCGCGGTGGCTTCGGCGTGTTGGAAGCCGCGCTCGAGGAGGCTGATGGCGGAGTCGTTTTCGCCCATGAGGCGGTGGCCGAGGGCGTGGGCGATGACGACGATGCGCACGGAGCGGATCGTATCCACGAAAAGACTATGCGGGCCGTTGAAGGAGTAGATGTAGCCGCCGCCGCCGTGGATGCGGGACCAGCGGGAGGCTTGGACGGCGCCGGAGATCTTCAGCGCGAGTTCGCAGAAATCGATGCGGGCGGCGTCGGTGGCGAGGCGGCCTTCGCGGAGGAGGCGGAGCCAGTTGCCGTAGGTGGAGAGATTGTTGAAGCCGTGGTCGTGGACGCCGATGTGACTGACGTGCGAGGCCATGCGGCCGACGGTGTATTGCTCGGCGATGCCGGCGAAGCGGCGCTCGTTGGTGGCGTCGAACTGGAGGAAGGCGGAGCCGTAGTGGAAGCCCTCGGTCCACTCGGTCCAGCCGCGGGCGGTGTAGCGGCCATCGACGGTGAAGACGGGCGAACCCTTGGCGGGATCGTAGTCGCGGACGAGACGGTCGATCTTGTCGCCGGAGAGGGACCAGAAGCGGTCGAGGGCGGGAGCGAGGGAGGACGGTGTAAGGGATTCGTCGATACGCATGGGAAGGAGGGAGCCTAGAGCTGAGAGCCGAGAGCCTAGAGCAGGAGGGCAAACTGGTTGATGGATGCCGCTTGCTCTGGGCTCTGGGCTATCAGCTTTAGGCTAATAACGTTTGTCTTTGCGGAGGTGGAGGATGATGAGGCGGACGTCGGTGAGCGCCTCGTAGGAATGCTCGAGGATGGCGTCGAATTGGATGCTGGTGCCTTCGTCCAGTTCGAAGACCTCGTGCGGGAGCGTGAGGCGGAGGCGGCCGGAGGTGATCCAACAGACTTCGGTGTCGTCGTGGTGGATCTCGGGGCGTTTGACGGTGGCGCCGGCGGGGGCCTCCCCGAGGAGGCCGACGATGTTGGCGAAGCGGATCTGGCGGAAGGTGAATTTGCCGGAACGGTAGGAAGTTTCGTCGACCTGGTGCGCGAGGGCGGACTCGGTCATGGCGAGCAGGTCGGTGGCGCTGAGACCGAAGGCGCGGGCGAGACGGAAGAGCGTGTCGAGCTCGGCGGTGGTTTGATTGCGCTCGAGTTTGGAGATGACGGCGACGGAGACCTTCGACGCTTCGGAGAGGTCGGCGAGCGTCATCTCGTGCTGTTCGCGCAGCCGCCGGATGACGCTGAAATCGAACTTGGGCGGCGGTGGGGCGGTGCGACGAGGCATGTTTCTCGAAAGCAAAAAACAAGGCATTGTTTTGCTGTCAAGGAAACGGTCTTGAGAGGCGAGGTGCCGGGATGGTGGGTTGACGGTGGAGCGGCGACGAGGCAGGGAAGGGGGATGAACACTCTTTCGCTGCAGGGCGCATTGACGGGGAAACGCGCGTTGGTGACGGCGGGGGCGCAGGGGATCGGGCTGGCGATCAGCCGGGGTTTGCTGGAGGCGGGTTGCGAAGTGTTCGTGCATTATCGCACGAGTGCGCAGGCGGCGAATGCGCTGGCGGCGGAAGCGGCGGCGCTGGGTCGGCGGTGCGAGGTGGGGACGGAAGATTTGTCAGCGGCGGGTGGCGGTGAAGCGGTGGTGGCGGCGGCGGTGGAGGCGATGGGCGGGCTGGATGTGCTGGTGAACAATGCGGGCTCGCTGGTTGCGCGGCGGGCGCTGGCGGAGGTGGACGAGGCGTTTTGGGCGGAGGTGATGGCGTTGAATCTGGACAGCCTGCGGCGGGTGACGCGCGCGGCGGCGCCGCATCTGGCGGCCGCGGCGCGGGAGCATGGCGGGGCGAGCATCGTGAATCTCTCGTCGCTGGCGGGGCGCAAGGGCGGACATCCGGGCTCGCTGGCTTACAGCACGGCGAAAGGCGCGGTGCTGACGTTTACGCGGGCGCTGGCGACGGAACTGGGACCGGCGGGAATCCGGGTGAATGCGGTCGCGCCGGGTTTAATTCTCGGCACGAATTTTCATGCGACGCACACGACGGCGGAGAGTGCGCGGGCGACGGTGGCGGGGGTGCCCTTGGGCCGGGCGGGAACACCGGAGGATGTGGCGCGCGCGGTGGTGTTTCTCGCGGGAGAGTGGCGCGGGTTTATCACCGGGGCGACGCTCGACATCAACGGAGGCGTCTGGAGCGGGTGATCGGTGACGCGCCGGGCCGGCGGGAGCGAGGGCGAGGTGGGGAGCCTCGCCCGCAGTTTGGTTTTACCAATCGGAGGGAATTTCGATGGTCATGAGGTCGAGGTTTTGGCCGTCGGAGAGATGACCGGACTGGATGAGGACGCGTTTGCTGTCGGGGCTGAAGATCGGATGGGTGTGATCCGGCTTCATCTTGTGATCGGTGGTGAGGACGCGTTGGCGGCCGTCGCGGCGATCAATGAGGGTGACGGTGCCGGAGAAGTTGTCGGCGACGGCCCAGCGGCCATCGGGGGAGCCGTTGCAATGCCAGAAGCCGCCCTGGGTGCCGTTGGGCATTTCCTCCTCCATCTGGCCGAGGATTTTCATGCTGTTGGTGCGAAGGTTGACGACGGCGACGCCGGTGGGGCGTTCGCGGAGGTAGGGCAGGTGGCCCATGATGTTGAACATGACCTCGTCGGGACCGGAGACGGTTTCGTGGGTGACCCATTCGTCCTCGGATTCGACGTAGAGCGGACGGTTGCCGGTGCCGTCGCCGCGAACGGTCCACATGCGCTGGGGGGCGTCGCCGGTGGTTTCGTGGCAGTAGATGATCTCGCCGGGGACCCATGGGTTGGTCTGGACGTGGCCCATGCGGAGATCGACGTCGATGACCTTGGAGATGGCGCCGGTGGCGATATCGATTTTTCGGATACCGCCGGGGCCCTTGCCGGCGGCGGCGAAGCGGGCGCGGGCGGCGGCGCGTTGCTCGGCGGGGTTGGTGTTGGCGGCGTCGACCTGCGAGCGGCCATCGGCGGTGCGGTTAGCGTGGGTGGGCGCGGGGCGAGGCGGCGGCGGGCCGAACGCGACGCCCCAGTAGAGGCAGGATTCGTCGGCGTCGAGGGCCATGCCGCCGGAGTCGCGGAGGTCGGTCGGGAGATCGCAGACGACGCGTTCGTAGGAAGCGGGATTGGTGACGCGGCGGGCGAGGGCGTCGGGGAGAAGTTTCGCGAGATCGAGTTCGATGAGCTGGCGGGGCGGGTGGGTGGACGAGTCGGAAGGGGTGGCGTTGGTGGGCGCGAGCGTGCGAGTGAAGTAGAGCTTCATCGCTTTGCGCGAGAGATTGAGGCTGCCCGTGCCGGTGCCGGGACCGTCGGTGAGCTGGACGATGGTGCCGTCTCGTTCGTGAACGAGGAAGGCTTGCGAGCCGTTGTTGCCGCGGTTCGAGCGGAAGATGATCCATTCGCCGTCGGCGGTCCACGTGGTGTGGGTTTGGTAGGGCTTGGCGTCGGTGGCGGGGTCGGTGGTCAGGACGTTGACGGTGAGGCCGGTGACGGCGTCGGTGTAGGTGCGTTTTTCGGAGGGGAAGACGCGGCCGACGTTGGTGGCTTGGGCGGCGTGAGAGGTAAAGGCCGCGACGGTGGCGGCGAAAGCGAGGGCGAGGAGCCGACGAAGAGAGAGGGGGGATCGCATGGGGGAAGAGATGCGCAGGGAAGACGGGGAGCGCGGGCGGATGATACGGGCGATGCGGTCGGACAGTTCGCGGGGGATGGCCGCAACGAGGCGCAAAAAGAGGCGGCCCGGTGGAGGCGGAGGAGAAGGCGCGATGGGGCGGCCGGTTGGACTCCGACAAACCCGGGCAGGCTAACCCGCCCCACCGGTGGCGGGCGAGCGCCACCTATCGAAGCTCGCTCAGTTTGGTAGCGGATGGAGCGAGCGGGGCGAGGTCGAGGAGGTTGACGGGGAGGTTGCGCTGGATCGATTCGACGGCGGAGATGCCAACGAGGATGGAGGCGGCGCCTTGCTCGTGCTCCGCGAAGCGGCCGAGGGGGTCGATTTGCGGGGACGACGGATCGAAGAAGGAGCGGCAGAGGATTTCGTCGGCGCCGCCGTGCGGGCCGCTCTGCGGCGGGACGGGGACGAGGTAGCTGTTCTTGAAATGTGGATACACGCGGATCCATTCGCCCTCGGCTTCGGCGCCGGGGCGCTCCTCGAGCTTGAACTCGCCGGGTTTGACGCCGCGGTTGATGCCGGTGCCGACGAACTCGTGGTATTCGAGGCGACCGCGGTCGCCGTTGAAGCAGACGCGCATGCCCTCGCGCGGGCTGTAGCAGGTGAGTGAATACGTGAGGAGCTGGCCGGTGCGGTAGCGGACGTTGACGGACATCTGGTCGTAGATGGTGACGTCGTCGCGAAAGACGTTGCGGTCGCGGATGTAGCCGGAGTCGGCCTCGGCGGCGCGGTAGAGGCTGCGCAGCGGTTCGGATTCCTCGAGGTCGAGGCGGAAGGGGTCGTCGTGGGCGAGCGGTTCGCCGGTGTAGCGGTCGTAGCGGGTGAGGTTTTCGTCGCCGCGGGCGAGGGCGTTTTTGCGGCCGTAGAAGACGAGGTCGCCGTAGGCGAAGACCTGTCGCGGGATGGCGTCGAGCCACCAGTTCACGAGGTCGAAGTGATGCGTGGATTTGTGGACGAGAAGCGTGCCGGACTGGTCGGCGTGGGCGTGCCAGCGGCGGAAGTAGTCGGCGCCGTGATGGGTATCGAGGAGGTATTCGAGGTTGACGGAGTGGACACGGCCGATGGTGCCGGCGGCGAGGAGCTCTTTGACCTTAGTGCGGAAGGGGGCCCAGCGGTAGTTGAAGGCGACGCGGACGCGGCGGCCGGTGGCGCTGACGGCGTCGAGGATCGCGCGGCATTTGGCGGCGTCGATCGTGAGCGGTTTTTCGGTGATGACGTCGCAACCGGCGTGGAGCGAGCGGACGATGTAGTCGTGGTGCGTGGCGTCGACGGAGCAGACGAAGACGACGTCGGGCTTCGTGGTGCGGATGAGTTCGTCGAAGCGATCGGGGGTGAAGGTGGGGACGGCGCCGTGGGCCCACTCGTTGACGAGGAGATTGTTGTAGTAGGCCATGCGCGTGGGGCTGAGATCGCAGAGGGCGACGATGCGGTTGTGCGCACGGTGGGTGGTGGCGAGCGGCTCGATGAAGCTGATGGCGCGGCCGCCGGTGCCGACGAAAGCGTAACGGGTGGAGGACATGGGAAAGAAATAGTTCAGTGAGAGGAGACGGGTTCGAAAATAGTGGACGGCTCGGACGGTAGGATGGCTGGAGAGGCGGGGCGAAGGGCGCTATTTCCGGTCGTCAAGCGGCACGTCGGTTTCGAGCACGCGCGCTTCGCCGAATTCGACCACACCGCGGCGCAGCCGGCGGAAGATCGTGGCGGGCTCGGTCATTTCGCGTCCGAGAAAGGGTGCGCCTGAGACGATCAAGGCGGGCAGGGTTTCGGTCATGGCGAGGCCGAGGGAATCCACCGTGAGGTGCGTGCGCCAGGCGAGCCGGCGCTCGTTGCGGGCGAGCGCGTCGTAGTCGTATGCGGAGACGACGACGAAATACAGGTCCTGCATGGCTTGATCCAGCAGCCAGCGATATTTGTTCGGATGCCCGAAGGGATTTTCGCTGGAGCCGTGTCGGCGTCGCACGAAGTCTTGATAGCGATGACCGCCGACGAGCCGCAGACGCTCGAAGCGATGTTTTGCGGCCTGTTCTGGAAAAAGGTTACGCATCTCCAGATCCAAGATCGAGTGTGCGCCCCAGTGCACGATGAGGGCGAGGCTTGGCGCGTGGTGTTCGTCCGCGGGAAGGAAACCGCGTTCGCGGAGCGAGTGCTCCAGGATGGCGGTGAGGCGTTCGCGAGGCGGGGCGCGAAGTCCCGCGAAGACGGCGCCGCGTTGCTGCATGGGCGTGAGATGCAGCCGGTAGTAGACCGGGGAGTCGGCGGCGGGAGCGGGCAGCGATCGACCGTAGGCGGTGAACTCGGTGACGGCCGTGATGGAGAGCCGCGGGTTGCGTTGAAAGCCGCGGGGCAGGGCGAAATGGAAACCTTGTTCCCGTTCCGGCGAGGGCGGAGTCATGGCGGGGAGCGGAACAGCGGAGTCGGCTGCGAACAGAGAAACAGCCAACGCGAACAGCGGGGCGGCGAAGCCAAGGCGCGCGTTCATGACGGGTGAAGCAAGAATGCCGGAGGCGATCCGGCGGTCGCTCCGCGGCTATTTCAGTTGCACATCCCATACTCGCGAAAAGCGCGACGTGCGGCCGTGCTCGTCCTTCACTTCGAGCACGACGACGTAGTTGCCGGGCTTGTCGTAGGTGTGTTGTGGATACTGTTCCGCGGAAGAGGTGCCGTCGCCGAAGTCCCAGTGCCAGGCGTTGATCCGACCGATGGATTCATCGCGAAACGCGACGAGGCGGCGTGGATGATCGATGACAGACAGGCTGAATCGGGCGGCGAGCGGAGGGAGCAGCGCGGGCTCGATCGGCATCAGGCGAAACGCGCAGAGTTCGGAGGCGTGGCCGAAGGACGTGCGTTCGGGCGAGAGCGTCCAGAAGCCGCGCGGCGTTTCGCCGTCGTAGTCGATGACGATCCACGAGAGGCCGATGATCTTGTTTTCGGCGAGCACGGACTCGATGGCGCGGGCGGGGCCTTCGGGGCCGGCGTAGTCGAAAGGCGTGATCCAGAACTCGAGCGTGAGCTTGCCGGATTCGCCGTGTTTGAAGTTGAAGCTCTGCGCGGAGTTCGCCCAGGGGAATTCCTTGATCCACGTTCCGGCGCCCCAGGCCATCGTCCAGTCCTTGTCCACGGCGGGCGTGAAGATGTGGTAGTTCTGCGCGTGCACGCCGTGGACGGCCCAGCGAAAGGCGTCGTCGCCGATGCGTTCGTCGGCGCGGGCGGCGGGGACGCCGGCGCGTTCGGGCGTCCAGACGTTTTTCGAATCGCGTCCGACGAGCGGACCGCCGGAGGCGTCGCCATCGACGATGATTTCGAACGTGTCGTTGCGCAGGTCGGGGGAAGAGAAGTCCCAGAAGTCGTCCTCGGCCTCGTAGAGAAAGTAGAGGCGGTTGAGTCCGGCGACCCAGCCGACCTTTACGCGAATCGAGAGGGTTTTCTCGCCGGCGGCGGGCGGTTGGCTGGCGTGGTTGCGGAGCTGGTCGGTGCCGATGACGTAGGAATCGGGGACGATCGACCAATCGGCAGCGTCGCCGTCGATGCGCGGGATGCGGTCGCGGGGGAACTGAAAAACCGGATACGTGGTTTCGGGCTTTTCGAGGGCGAGGGCGGCGGAAGCGAGGCCGGCGAGCAGCGGGAGAAGGCAGCGCAGGCGGCGGACGGCTCGGAGAGTCGGGACGGGCGGGAGGGCGTGCGCGGAGCGATTCATCGCGCAGATCGGTGATGGGTTATCGAGGTGAAAGGAGGCCGCGGGCGCGGAGCCATTCCTCGGCGCGCTTGGGCCAGTCGGAGGCGGTGCCGAGACCGTCGCGCATGCCCATGCCGTGGGAGCCGCGTTCGAAGGCGTAGAACTCGGCGGGGACGCCGGCGCGCGTGAGGGCCTGGAAGAAGAGGATGCTGTTTTCGATGGGGACGGTCTGATCCTCCTGCGTGTGGATGAGGAGCGTGGGAGGAGTTTGCGCGGTGACCTGTTTTTCCGGGGAGAGGAGTTGGAGGAGATCGGCGGAGGGATTTTTGCCGAGGAGGAGTTCGCGCGAGCCGGCGTGCGCGGCGGGGTCGTCCATGGTGATGACCGGATACATCAGGATGAGGAAGTCGGGGCGGGCGTTGACGGAATCGAGCGGCGCACCGGTTTTGCCGGCGGCGTGATCATAAAGCGTGCCGGCGCTGGCGGTGAGGTGGCCGCCGGCGGAGCTGCCCATGACGCCGATGCGGGTGGGGTCGATTTTGAATTCGGCGGCGCGCGAGCGGACGATGCGGACGGCGCGGAGGACGTCCTGGAGCGGGGCGGGGTGGCCGAATTCGCCGACGCGGTTGGTGAGGACGAAGGCGGTGATGCCGAGATGGCTGAGCCAGTTGGCGTATTGAACGCCTTCGCGTGCGCGGGAGAGGCCGCGGTATCCACCGCCTGGACACACGATGACGGCGGTGCCGTTGGGACGATCGACGGCGGGGCCGAACACCTCGAGCGTGGGCTCGCTGATGTTGGTGATGAAGCCGCGTTCGTCGACCTTCTCGGGGCCGAGATCTTTGGCGTTGGGGATGCCCTCGGGCCAGAGCGGGATGATGTTGGCGTGAGGAGCGGCGGCGTAACTGAGGGTGGTGAGCGTGAGCATGAAGGTGAAGACGAGCGCGCGGATGGGGTGTTTCATGAGAGGGGCGGGATAAGGGAGCGCCCGCGAGCGGGCGGCCTATGGGGTGAAGGATTCGAGCGGGGTGAGGGTGACGGGGCCGAGGAGTCCGGAAGGGCGGGGCGACCAGTGGGCGGCGGTGAAGAGGCCGTCGGGGCCGCGGTTGGCGGGGAGGCGCGCGGGCATGTTGGCGTTGTAGAAAATTTTCCAGGGGACGCCGCGGCGATCGAGGTCGGCGATGCGGTTGGCGGCGAGATTGGTGACGAGGATCTCGAGAGTGTTATGCGGGCGGAGGGCGTCGGCGGGGAGCACGAGGCGGAACGGAGGTTGGATCAGCGTGGCGAGCTCGCGACCGTTGAGGACCACGCGGGCGCTTTCGCGGACCTCGCCGAGGTCGAGTTGCCAGAATTCCGATGTGGCGATCGGGGCGTCGAAGGCGAGCGTGTAACGGGCGGTGCCGGAGAAGGAGTTTGTTTCATCGTTGAGCAGCCCGGTCCAGGACGCGGGCGAGGCGAGGCGGGCGGGGGGCGGGAGCGAAGGGCCGCCGCGTTCGAAGGTGAGAGACCATTCGCCGGTGAGCGGGATGGGGGCGGCGGTGGGGCGGGTGTAGGAGACGGGCGGAGCGTCGGCGGGTGTATCCAGAAATTGGATGAGGGCGGAGGCGCCGGGAGCGAGTTGGAGGTAGACTTGCTGGTCGCGGACGGCGGCGCGGGCGATCGTGCCGGTCATCGGATCGAAGCGAGCGGCGTGAGGGCGGGCGTGGGTGAAGGGAATCCAAGCGTCGATCGGGTGGGGGTTGCGGTTGACGAGGAAATAGAACGGGCCGGCGTCGGACGTGCGGCGAACGAAGGCGAGGCCGAGGTCGACGAGGGATTCGCGCGGGAGAGAAGCGAGGAGGTCGGTGAAGTGGTCGGCGACCTGGACGCGGCGGTCGAGGTGGTGGCGGAGTTGCGCGAGGGTGCGGTCGAAGTCGTCGCGCGAAGCGAGGAAGCCGGCGGGGTTTTGCGGGAGGTGGCGGTGGAAGAGGAGCGTGGCGCCGGCGTCGGCGAGGGCGGCGAGTTGGACGAGGGTGGCGGGCGGGAGATGTTGGATGGCCGGAAGGACGAGGGCGCGGTAGCGCGCGGTGCCGTTGGTGAGTTGGCCGTTTTCGACGCGGAAGTCGGAGAGCAGGCGGTCGGAAACGTAGTCGAAACCGATGCCGCGGGCGTGGAGTTCGGCGGCGAGGGTGGCGGCGGTGACGCCGACGGGATTGGTGCCGCCGTGGCCGAAGTGCGGGAGGGCGTTGTCGCCGCGCTCGGCCCAGGTGTCGTGGATATTGTAATACAGGAGGACGTCTTCGTCGGGACGTCCGTGTTGGAGGAAGGATTGGGCGCGCGTGATGTAGGTGTTGAGGGCGGGGAAGTCGGACCAGAGCGGGTTGTGGGGATTCAGTTCGACGGAGGCGTAGAAGTTGAAACCGGGCCATGGCGCGTCGAGCGGCGAGAGGGCGGTGCCGTGGTAGCAGAGGTGGTTGATGCCGGAGAGGAGGAAGGTGTCTGCGTCGTGTTTCAGTTCGGCGAGGGTGGTGACCCAGTGTTCGTTGAGCCACGTGGCGGTTTCGGCGGAGGCGAGGCGTTTGCCGGTGAGGTGGGCGGCTGAGGAGGCGAGTTTCATCGCGAGCAGGCCGTTGCCCTCTTGCTCGGGGATGTCGCTGGCGGCGTAGAGATCGAGGAGATTGGCGGGGGCGTTGTGGGCTTGGTTGCGGATGAGCGCGCCGCGGGCGCGGGCCCAGTTGCGCCAAGGGATCGTGAATTCGTCGAGGAGGAGGTCGGAGATGGTTTCGCGGAAGTCGGAGAGGACGCGGGTGTCGGGGCCGGCAAAGAGTGTGGGCAGGTGTTGGCGGAGATCGTAGCCGCGGCGCTTCTGAAATTCGTCGAGGAAGCGCGGCGTCCAGTTGGCGTCACCGTGCGCGTCGTCGACCTCGTAGGAGTCGTTGAAGAAGGCGCGGATGCCGGAGGACGTTGAAGCGAAGGGGCCGCCCTGTTGTTCGAAGCGGGCGAGGTAGGCGAGGAGGGCGGTGGAGGAGAGGTGGTCGAGGGCGGGGCCTTCGCCGCCGGGGGCGGCGCGCTCGACCATTTTGCCGTGCGGGCCGGTGAAGAGGGCGTGAAGGGTCCAGGGGCCTTGGTCGGCGGGAGCGGTCCAGTCGAGGCGGCCGTCGGGGTCGATGCGGGAGGTGAGGTCGAGAGGCGCGGCGGAGGACGAGGCGGGGAACGCCATCAACGTGACGAGTGTGAGCGGTTGTTCGAAACGGATCTGATCGAGCGCGAGGTCTTGAAGATCTGGATACGCGGTGACGGGTTGCGGAAGATCGGCGAGCGGGACGCGGCGGGGGCCGGCGAAGCGGACGACGGGTGTTTGTGTGAAGGTGACGGGTTCGGCGAGACCGGCGCCGGGAGCGACGGCGTAGGTGTGGTGCGTGACGTAGCGGGCGGCTTCGTTTTCGGAGAGCCAGGGTCCGCCGAAAGGCCAGCCGGTGCCCGTGGCGAGATCGACGCCGAGGTCGAGGCGGCGGGCTTCGGTGAGGGTGTGTTCAAGAAGGGCCGTCCACTCCGGTGAAAGGAAATCAACGAAGCGATCCTCGTAGCCGCGGACGCCGTAGATGGGGGTGATTTCGAGACCGCCGAGCCCGGCGGCGGCGGCGGATTCCATCGCGGCGGTGAGCGAGGCTTGGTCGGCGATGTTGCCAAACCACCACCAGCGGGACCAAGGCTTGGTTTCGCGCGAGACGGCGGGCCAGTCGAGGGCGGCGGCGGGCGGGACGAGCGAAAGCGCGGCGAGGAGAAGAAGAACGAGAGCGCGGGGCATGCGGGGCGCGGGGATTCAGCAGGAACGTCGGCACGCTGGTCGGCGGGGCAACGTGCGGCAACTCGGACTGTCAAGGATTGGGCCGCGTGGCGTCGTGCAAGCGGGGGACAAAAGTGCGCGACCAGTGGCGCGTGTCGCGCCGTTCACCCCGCGAAAATCGCCCCTTTATCTTCTCTCGTGATGCTGGGAATTTCATTCTTCTCGTATGCGCCTGTTTCAGGCGAGTTGCCGCCGGCGATTGCAGGCGGGTCCATGGCGACCTGCGCATGAGCGAGAGCAGTCAAGTCTGGCGCGTGGCGCTGATCGGGATCTCCGGCTACGGACGCATCCATCTGCAGCTTGCCCGGGAGTGTCGGGCGCGTGGTGAAGTGGCGATCGTGGCGGCGACGGTGATCAACGCCGAGGAAGAGGCGGAGAACATCGCGGAGCTGCGGGCGCACGGCTGCACGATTTATTCGGACTACGAGGAGATGCTGCGCGAGCAGCGCGGGCGGATCGATCTGTGTTTGATTCCCACGGGAATTCACTGGCATGCGCGGATGACGATCTCGGCGTTGCGAGCCGGCGCGAACGTGCTGGTGGAAAAACCGCTCGCGGGCTCGATGGCGGACGTGGAGGCGGTGCGCGCGGTGGAGCGCGAAACGGGGCGCTTCGTGGCGGTGGGGTTTCAGGATCTCTACGAGCCGGGCACGGTGTGGTTGAAGAACGAACTGAAGAACGGCGTGATCGGCGCGGTGCGGTCGGTGCGGTTTCTCGGCATCTGGCCGCGCGGGCGCGGGTATTTCCTGCGCAACGAATGGGCAGGACGCACGCAGGTGAACGGCGTGCCGGTGTTCGATTCGCCGCTGAACAACGCGTTCGGGCATTTCGTGATGTTGAGCCTGTATTTCGCGAGTCCGACGGCCGAGGCCGCGGCGGCGGTGGTGAAGCAGGCGGAGCTGTTTCGGGCGCATCGCATCGAAAGTTTCGATACGGCGGTGGTGACGTCGGAGACGGCGGATGGCGTGAAGCTCTGGTTTGGCGTGAGCCATGCCTCGCGCGAGACGGAGGAGCCCGAGATCGTGATTCACGGCGAGAAAGGCACGGCGGGCTGGCGCTACGAACGCGAGGCCTGGTGGCGCGATCTCAACGGTGGAGGCGATCTCCGGCGGCTGCCGGACATGACGGCGACGCGGCGCTCGATGATGGCGGCGGTGCTGGCGCGGATGAGCGATCCGGCGGCGCCGATCTGCGGATCGGAGATGGCGTCGCGCCACACGGCGATCATCGAGGCGGTGCATCGATCGGGGGCGATTCGCGAGTTTCCGGCGAAGGAATTGAACTGGGTGGAAGATGCGCGCCAAGGCTCCGAAGTGCCGGAGGTAAACGGGCTCACCATCGCGCTCCGGAAGGCATTCGAAACGCAGCAACTGCTGGCGCAGAGCGGATTTAAGCAAACAGGGTCGGGGCTGGAGCAGACGCGGCCCGTGTAAGCAGGCTGGCGTTTTCGCGAGCGGCGTGTCCCCTTTTCCGCCGCTTCAACCGTCGTCTTGTTCATGTCTGGTGCCCCACCCATCCTCGCGTTCCGGAGTCTGCGTAAATCGTTTGGCGCAGTGCGGGCGTTGCGCGGGGTGGATTTCGACGTGAAGGCGGGCGAAGTGCATGCGCTGCTCGGTGAGAATGGCGCGGGGAAATCGACGCTGATCAAAGTGGCGACGGGGGCGCATCAGCCGGATGCGGGGACGATCGAGATCGGCGGGGAAACGTTGGGTCGGCTCGATCCGGCGGGAGCGCGGCGGCGCGGGATCGCGTGCATTTACCAGCAGCCGGCGTTGTTTCCGGATCTGAACGTGGAGGAGAACATCGGATTGCGGCTCGAAGAACGGGCGGGCTGGCGGCGCGTGGATTGGAAGCAGCGGCGGGAGCGCGCGAAGGAATTGTTGCAGCGGGTGGGGGCGGAGGTGGCGCCGGACGAGGAAGTCCGCGCGCTGTCGATGCCCGAGCAGCAGCTCGTGGAAATCGCGTGCGCGCTCGGCGCGGGGGCGCGGGTGATCATCATGGACGAGCCGACGGCGTCGTTGACGCGGCGCGAGCAGGAGCGGCTTTACGGGATCGTGCGCGACCTGCGCGCGGCGGGCGTGGCGGTGATCTACATTTCGCACCGGCTCGAGGAGATCTTTGCGCTGGCGGATCGCGTGACGGTGCTGCGGGACGGCGAAAGCGTGGGCACGCGGGCGGTGAGCGAGATCGACGAAGCGGGATTGATCCGGCTGATGGTCGGACGCGAGATCACGCATTTGTATCCGCCGCGTGGTGACGGCGCGCGAGTGGGCGCGGGCGGGCCGGCGCTGTCGTTGCAGGAGGTGGGCTGCGCGGAAGGCGGGGTGAGCGGAGTGAGTTTCGACGTGGCGCCGGGGGAGGTGTTTGGCCTGGCGGGATTGGTGGGCGCGGGGCGGACGGAGCTGGCGCGGGCGCTGTTCGGGCTGACGCCGGCGACGGCAGGCCGAATCGCCGTGGGGGGACGTGAGGTGGAGATTCGTTCACCGCGCGACGCGATGGCGCTCGGGATCGCCTATGTGCCGGAAGATCGGCGGCGGCATGGCGTGATTTTGGAGATGGCGGTGGAGGAGAACACGACGCTGGCGATTCATCCGAAGATCTTTCGCGGCGGCTGGCTGCGCGACGGAGCGGAGCGGGCGTTGGCGAACAAGATGATCGGGCAACTCGCGATCAAAACGGCGGGGCCGGAGGCGCCGGCGGGAAGCTTGAGCGGCGGCAATCAGCAGAAAGTCGCGCTGGCGCGGTGGCTGGCGACGGAGCCGAAGATTTTGATTCTCGATGAACCGACGCAGGGCGTGGACGTGGGGGCGAAGAGCGAGATTCACCGGATCATTCGCGAACTCGCGAACGAAGGGCTGGCGGTGATTCTGATCTCGAGCGATTTGCCGGAAGTGATCGGGATGAGCGATCGAATCGGCGTGATGCGCGGCGGGCGGTTGACGGCGGTGTTGCCGGGCGGCGCGGCGGCGGAAGAGGTGATGAGTGCGGCGTTGGGGAGGACGAACGGATGAAAGCTCCAAGATCCTGGCTCCAAGCTCCAGAAAGTTTCCAATGGCCAAGGGGGGAGGGGAGAGCGTGAGACGGTATTTTCGCGAACTCTCGGTGGCGGCGGTGTTGGGACTGGTGCTGCTGTTGCTGGCGGTGGTGGCGCCGGCGTTTTTCTCGCCGCAGCCGTTGTTGTCGCTCGCGGCCCGCGAGGCGCCGACGCTCGTGGTGATCGGTGGGATGGCGCTGGTGATCTTGAGCCGGCAGATCGACATCTCGGTGGGCTCGCAATTCGCGGTGTGCGGCGTGGCGTTTGGATTGCTGGCGGCGGAGGGTATGGCGTTTCCGCTGGCCGCGATCGTGGCGGTGCTTCTCGGCGGGATACTCGGCGCGGTGAACGGGTGGCTGATCGCCGGGCTGCGATTGCCGTCGATCGTGGTGACGCTGGCGACGATGGTGGCATGGCGCGAAGGCCTGCGCTGGTGGCGTCAGGGCCAGTTCGTGGATTTGCCCGATGGCGTGCAATGGCTCGGGCTGAGCCAAGGGGGCGGGCAGGTGTTGTTGATCGCGGTGGCGGCGGCGTTGTTTGTCGCGCTCGCGATCGGGTTGCGGCATCTCGCGGTGGGGCGCGTCGTGTATGCGGTGGGGAGCGATGAGGAGGCGGCGCGGCTGGCGGGGTTGAAGCCACGCGCGGTGACGTTTGGCGTTTTTGTGGCGATGGGCGTGCTGGCGGCGGCGGCGGCGGTGATGAATGCCGTGCAATCGCCGCAGGTGGATCCGAAGGCGGGCACGGGGCTCGAGCTGCGCGCGATCGCGGCGGTGGTGGTGGGCGGCGTATCCATTTCGGGAGGACGCGGGACCTTGTGGGGCGTGCTGGCGGGTGCGTTGCTGCTCGCGTGCGTGTCGCCCGGGCTCACGCATCTGCACATCGAGGCGTATTGGAGCCGCGCGATCGAAGGGGCGATCATCCTGCTTGCGGTGGTGGCGGAAGGTTTGCGCAGCCGGAAGGAGGGGCGCTCATGAGTGCGCCGGTGAAAACTCCCCAGAAAGCGCGTGGATGGTTGCGGCACGAGACGGTGCTGCTCGTGCTCGTGGCGGCGGAGTGGATGTATTTCAACTCGGTCGGAGCCCGTTTCGGCACGTTGGACAACACGTTCGACATCCTGCGTCACTCGGTGGAGATCGGCCTGCTCGCGGTGGCGATGACGCCGATCATCCTGACGGGCGGCATCGATCTTTCCGTGGGATCGCTGCTGGGATTGTGCGCGGTGTGTTTCGGAAAACTCTGGCGTGATGCCGGTGTGCCGCTGCCGGTGGCGGTGGCGGGAACGCTGGCGCTGGGCGCGCTGACGGGCGGAGTGAATGCGACATTGATCACGCGACTCAAGCTGCCGCCGCTGATCGTGACGCTGGGAACGTTTTCGCTTTTCCGTGGCGTGGCGGAGGCGATCACGCGCGGTGTGGATACGTTCACGGGATTTCCGGCGAATTTTCTGTTCTGGGGCCAGGAGCGCTGGCTCGGGATGCCGGCGCAGGCGCCGGTGTTCATCGTGGTGGTCGTGGCGATGTGGCTGCTCGTGCATCGCATGACCTTTGGGCGCACGGTGCGGGCGATTGGATTTTCGGCGGAGGGGGCGCGTTATGCGGGGGTGCCGGTGGAGCGGCGCGTGGCGATGGCGTATGTGCTGGCGGGCGTCATCGCGGCGCTGGCGGCGATCATTTACACCGCGCGCCTCGGGCAGGCGAAAGCGGACGCGGGAACGGGTTACGAGCTGTTCGCGATCACGGCGGTGGTGTTGGGCGGCACGAGTATTTTCGGCGGACGCGGCTCGGTGCACGGCACGCTGATCGGCGTGGCGGCGATCGCGGTGTTGAACAACGGACTGGTGCATGCGCGGCTGCCACGCGAGGCGGCGGGGGTGTTGACCGGCGGGCTGTTGGTGCTGGCGCTGGCGAGCGGGGTGTTGCCGAAGCTGTGGTCGGACTGGCGCGCGCGGCGCGCGGTCGTGGCGGCGGCGGAAAAAACTGTTTCCTGAATCGGGCCAAAGCGCGAAAGTTGCGGTCCAACCGAACCCCTCTCCCAAAAATGAAAAAGCTGACGCTCCTTCCCCTGTTTCTTTTCCTGGTCGCGCTGATCGCCGGTTGCAGCAAATCGCCGGACGCGGCGGGGAGTGGTGAGCGTCAATTGACGATCGCGCTGCTGCCGAAGGCGAAGGGCAATGCGTATTTCATTTCGTGCAAGGAAGGCGCGGAGAAGGCGGCGAAGGAGTTGGGCGTGGATCTGATTTTCGACGGACCGACCGACACGGATCCGGCGCGGCAGAATGAAATCGTGGAGAACTGGATCACGCTTGGCGTGGATGCGATCGCGGCGGCGTGCGAAAACAAGGAAGGCATTTCGACGGCGTTGCGGAAAGCGCAGGCGCGCGGGATCAAGGTAATCACCTACGATGCGGACGCGATGCCGGATGCGCGGGCGTTTTTCGTGAACCAGGCGACGCCGGAAGGAATCGGCTACAAACTGATGGACGAAGCGGCGCGCGTGACGGGTGAGGAAGGCGAGTTCGCGATCATCACCGCGTCGCTCACGGCGGCGAATCAGCGCGAGTGGCAGAAGCACATCGAGGCGCGGCTCGCGGAAAAGTATCCGAAGATGAAGCTCGTGGCGGTGCGGCCCTGCGACGACCTGAAGGACAAGGCGCAGACGGAGGCGACGGCTTTGATGAGCGCGAATCCGAATTTGAAATTGATCATGGCGATCGCGTCGCCCGCGGTGCCGGGCGCGGCGGAAGCGGTGAAGCAGGCCGGCAAAGCCGGGCAAGTGCACGTGATCGGGCTCGGGCTGCCGAATGAAAATCGTCGCTACGTGAAGGACGGCGTGACCGACAGCGTGATCCTCTGGAAAACGGAAGATCTCGGTTATCTCACGGTGCAGGCGGCGGCGGCGCTCGCGCAGGGAAAATTGAACGCGGGCGACACGAGTTTCACGGCCGGTTCGCTCGGCACGTTCGAGATCAAGGGCGACAACATCCTGCTCGGAACGCCCTTCGTGTTTAACAAAGAGAACATCGATCAATTCGATTTCTGAGCGTGCGGAGCGCCGGCGGCGCCCGTTGAGCGAGAAGCAAATTCTCGCTCGCTCGTTTTCGATTTCGAGGTGGCGGCGCTGAGGGAAGCGCGGTGACGCGCGCGCAATTCGCGCGTGCTCGCGCGAGCGTGTTGGCGTGTCCGTTTTGCGCGCGAACCGCCGCGGCTTCGAACTGTCTGAGGAGAGCTCACGTTGTATCGAAATGGGTAAGCGCATTCAGGTTTGGCGCAGACTACGCAACCCCCGTCCCGTGCTCCGCTTCCTTCGCTTCCCCAGCGAATTCGTTTCCCAAAAAACCAACTCCTCTTCAGCGCCACGACCCTGGCCTGCTTTTCTTTAACGACCAACGACCCCCGCTATGACTACACCCAACCGACCTCTCCGTTCAGGAGTCCGATGCCTCGTCGCATCGTTGCTGACTGCGTCCATCACTCAACTCGCGTCGGCGCAGCAAGCGCCGCAGCCGTCCGCGGCCGAGAGCGCGAGCGATGAGGTGATCGTGCTCTCGCCCTTCACTGTCGATGCCTCGCGCGACCAGGGCTACTTCGCCCAGAACACGCTCGCGGGCAGCCGCATGAACACGAACATCGCCGACCTCGGCGCCTCGATCTCGGTGGTGACGAAGCAGCAGTTCGAGGACACGGCGTCGACCGACATCAACGACATCTTCCGTTACGAAGTGAACACGGAAGGTTCGCTCACTTACACGCAGCCCACGCAAAGCATGCGCAACGACGGCGTGCTCGACGTGAACGCCGGCGGCACGCAGGGCAACAACATGACGCCCTACACGAATGCGCAGGCGAATCGCGTGCGCGGTCTCGGTGCTCCAAGCTCGGCGATCAATTACTATCCCTCGATCGGCGCGGTGCCGTTCGACTCCTACAACACGCAGTCGGTCGAAATCAGCCGTGGTCCGAACTCGATGCTCTTCGGTCTCGGCAGCCCGGCGGGTATCGTCAACCAGAGCACCGCGCAGGCGATGCTCAATCGCGACACCGCCAACCTGTCCGCGCGCGCGGACCAATACGGTTCCTTCCGCAGCTCGTTCAACTTCAACCGCGGCCTGATCGAAGACAAACTCGCGGTCTACGGTGCGGTGCTTTACGATGATCGTCGCTTCGACCGGAAGCCGGCCTACGACGAGACCAAGCGCGCCTACGGTGCGATCACGTTCAAGCCCTTCTCGAAGACGATCCTCCGCGCGAACGTCGAAGCCTATCGCAACCAAAACCATCGTCCGAACACGCTGACGCCGCGCGATTTCGTGACGCAGTGGAATCTCGCCGGCCGTCCCTACTACGATCCGGTGACGCACCGCGTTTACAACGGCAACGGCGAGGCCGTGAGCATGTTGGTGAACAACGCCGCTTCTCCCTTCGCGGACGAGCTGCGCGACTTCATTGCCACGCGCCCGGGCTACGACCCGACCAAGTGGAACGCCGCGCGCACGCAGTATAACGGCATCAATGTTTTCGGTGACACGATCTTCGGCATCCCCGCCAACTGGGTCGCCGGCCAACCCTCCCCGAACATCCTGTTCACGCCCGGCATCGGTATCGTGAACCAAGGCCGCAGCATCCAACAGATCGCCGACGGCCAGCTCGTGAACTGGTTCCAGCCGACCTATCAGTATCGCTATCTGCCGAACTGGGGCACGGCCACCAACCCCGCCGCGAATCCTTCGGTTGGCCCGGCGGAGTCCGATATCTGGGCGAACCCGGCCTGGGCGGACGTCTACACCCGCACCTACACTTCGTCCCAAGGTTGGACGGGCGCGGGCAACGGCATCTACGCGACGAGCTATCGTTATCCCAGCGTCACCGACCGTTCGATCTACGACTGGCGCAACATCAACATCGCCTCGCCGAACTTCGGCAGCGCGAAGAACCGGAACTACAATCTCGAGTTCGAACAAGAGCTGCCCGGCGACCTCTATCTCAGCGGCGGCTGGTTCCGTCAGGACTTCTTCCAGCGTTCGAACTACACGATCGGTCAGCTCAACGTTCCGACGCTGTTCGTCGACACGAACATCAATCTCCCGGATGGCCGCCCGAATCCCTATTTCGGCAAGCCGTATGTCGAGGAGCAGGATCCCGACAGCTACATCAACGAAGCGCTCGACGATCACTACCGTGCGATGCTGGCCTGGACGCCCGACTTCACGCAGAAGGACGGCTGGGTGAAGTGGCTTGGACGCCATCAGGTGTTGGGCCTGTGGTCGCGTGACGAATACATGAGCACGTCGATCCGTCAGCGCTTGCAGTATCTCTCCGCGGGATCGGACGCCGCTGCGCTCCGTTATCTCCCGAATCCAAACAACGACGCCTCGGGCAACCCGACCGGCTGGAATCGCGGCACCGGCAACTCCCTGCGTCGCACCTACTATCTCGCCTCGCCCAACGATCCGCATGGCGTGGTCACGCGCGCGGCGGGGTATTGGGACTACCTGAGCTACACGGGTGACATCAACGCCTACACCTACGCCAACAGCAGCTTCGGGCCGCTGAATGTGACGCATGCGTTCCAGGATATCGACGCGAACACCGGCCGCAATCAGCGCATCGTCGATTCGCTCAGCGCGGCCATCACGAGCCATCTCTGGAATGACCGCCTGGTCGCCACGTTCGGTGTGCGCAAGGACGAATACAAGGCCCGCATCACCCACTCCGCTCTGCCGGCGGTGTTGGACGAGAACGGCAATGAAGTCGCTCCCGCCATCACCAATGCCGACAAGTGGAAGGACGGCGTCTTCAATCGCGACCTGATCTTCAACCGTTGGGGTCCCTACAGCGAACTGTCGGGCACGACGCGCACGATCGGTGGTGTTCTGCGCCCCTTCAAGAATTGGAGCTCGGTCGAGAGCCGCGCGGACTCCGGCTCGCAGTTCTGGCAGTTCGTCCGTAGCTTCGGCGTGAGCTACAACGAGTCCTCGAACTTCAATCCGCCGACCACCGCGCTGGGTGACTTCTACGGCAATCAACTGCCGAAGCCGACCGGCAAGGGCAAGGACTACGGCTTCCAGTTCTCGGCGCTCGACGACAAGTTGTTCGCCCGCATCACGTGGTTCGAGGCCTCCAATGAGAATGAAAACATTGGCGCGCCGAACGTCTTCAACCGCCTGAAGGATAACGTCGACACGACGCTCTTCCGCAACTGGGCGCGCACGATCTCCCTCATCAACATGGGGTATGATCCGACCGCCGACGGTTTTGGCACCAACCTCAGCACGCAGGAAGAGCAGGCCGTCCAGGACGCGGCGGAGAAGATCTGGAAGCAGGACTACGACTACTACACATCGCGTCCCTACGCCTTGGGCGCCACCCGCAACGCGGAAGCCAAGGGCATGGAAGCGGAAATCAACTACAACCCGATTCCGGAGTGGACCATGAAGTTCACCTTCGGCAAGCAGGACACCAAATACGCCAGCGTGCTGAAGGAGTTCATGCCTTGGGAAGCCGAGCGCATGGCCGTCTGGAAGGCCGCCAAGGCGAGCGACTACCTGCTCCCGCAGTATCAGCACTTCCAGACCTACACGACCTCGGGTGGTCGCGAAGTGAACCTCACCAACTTCTGGAGCTCCTACGGCTATCGCAGCGAGTTGTTCCCGGAGACGGCGAACGGCTTTGCGAACCCGGAAGCTTATTACAATGGCGTCGTGGCTCCTCAGCTTGCGCTCGACCGCGATCTCCAAGGCCAGTCCGTCATGGGGCAACGGAAGTATCGTTGGTCCTTCCTCACCACCTATAGCTTTACCGAAGGCGTGCTGCGCGGCTTCAGCGTCGGTGGTAGCCAGCGCTGGGAAGACAAGGCCGTCATCGGTTACTACGGCAAGGCCAGCGGTGTGAACTTCTACAATGGCCAGCCGGTGATGGATATGTCGGATGTGACGCGTCCGATCTACGACGACGCTCAATTCTACACCGACATCTGGGTCGCCTACCGCCGCCCCTTGTTCAACAACAAGGTCGGGATGAAGCTGCAGCTTAACGTCATGAACGTGTTCGAGGGCGGCGAACTGCGCCCGGTGGCGGTCAACTACGACGGCTCGCCGTATTCGTTCCGCATCATCGATCCGCGTCAGTTCATCCTGACGGCGTCGTTCGACTTCTAAGCGGTCTTTCAGGACCTCTCCCTTCAAGCTCCCTCCATCGTGAGGGAGCTTTTCTTTTGCGGCGGTGCGACCGCGCCATCAGCGTCGCACGGCTGTTCTGGATTCATGGATACGGCTTCAATCAACGGGACGCGTCACCGCGTTTCTTCATGGCTGTCGGTGTTCGCAATCGTCATCGCGGTCTTGGCGACGTGGTGGACGAGCCTGCCGGCGCCGTTCGAACTCGACGATCACGAGTCGATTCTCACGAACGCGACCATTCGGCGGTTTCCCTCGCTCGACTGGCTGCGTCCGCCAGCCACAGGCGGCGAAACCGTGAGCGGCCGACCGGTGCTGAATCTGAGCTTCGCAATCAACCATGCGTTGCACGGGCTCGATGTGCGCGGGTTTCGGCTGACGAACATGCTCATCCATGCCGCGGCGGCGCTGACGCTCTTCGGCGTGGTGCGTCGAACGCTGACACGCATGAACCGCGGCGATGCGGCGGCGAACGGCGTGGCGCTGGCGATCGCGTTGATCTGGGCGCTCCATCCCCTGCAGACGGCCGCGGTGACGTATGTCGTGCAACGAGCTGAATCTCTCGCGGGCTTGTTTTACCTGCTGACGCTCTACGGCTTTGTGCGCGCGGCGGGGGGCGGTGCCGCGAGGTCGCGCTGGTGGGTGGTTTCCGGCCTGGCCTGCTGGTTGGGGGTGTTGACGAAGGAGACGGTCGCGACCGCCCCGCTCGTGGTGCTGCTGTATGATCGCGCGTTTGTTTCCGGTTCGTGGAAGGCCGCCTGGCGGCAGAACGGCCGTCTGTATGCGCTGCTGTTTGCGAGCTGGATCGCGGCCGCGGTGTGCCTGTTCGGGAGCGAGGGCCGTGGGGCATCGGCGGGTTTGGACACGAGCATTCCCCCGGGGATTTATTTTCTCACCCAATGCGAAGCGATCGTGCGCTACCTGCGACTGGCGCTCTGGCCGGCGGGGCAGGTCTTCGACTACGGGATGCCGACGGTGGCCTCGGTGTCCGAAGTTTGGATGCAGCTTGTCTTCTTGTTGATCGCGGGCGGCGTCACGGCGTGGCTGGTGGTCCGCAATCGGGCGGCGGGTTTCGCGGGCGCTTGTTTCTTTCTGTTACTTGCACCGAGCTCGAGTTTCGTGCCCGTGGCGACGCAAACGATGGCGGAGCACCGGATGTATCTCGCGCTGGTTCCGCTCGTGGCGCTGGTTTCATGCGGCGTGCGCCTGTTGCCCGTGCCGCGCGGAGTTTGTGCGGGTGTGGCCGTGCTCGGGATCATGTCGCTTGCGGCGGCGACGGTGGCGCGGAACGGAGTTTATCTCTCCGAGCTTGCGCTGTGGAGCGATACGGCGCGGAAGCGTCCGGACAATCCGCGCGCCCAACACAATTTGGGGCGGGCGTTGCGCGAGGCGGGCGAGATGGAGCAAGCCGCGGCGGCATTTCGCCGGTCGATCGCGCTCCAGCCGGATCATGCGTTCGCGCATTTCGGTCTCGGAGCGATTCTGGCGAGCCGGGCGGAGTGGGAGGAGGCGAAAAAGCATTTGCGGGCGGCGGTGGCTGCGGAGCCGCACTATGCGGTGGCGCATCTGGCGCTGGGTCACGTGCTGGTGCGGACGGGGGAGCGGGAGGCGGCGATGGCGGCGTATGAGGCGGCGCTGAAGCTTGGAGCGCCGTCGGCGGAGGCGCATTTTGCGCTGGGCAATTTACTCGCGCGGGCGCGTCGGATTGACGAGGCGATGATGCATTATCGGGCTGCGCTGGAGATCGATCCCGAGGACGTGGGCGCGCGCAACAATCTCGCGAATGCGTTGTTCGTTTCGCGTCGTTTCGACGAGGCGGCGAGGGAATACGAGGAAGTGCTGCGACGGGATCCGCAGAATGCGACGGTCCGGGAGAATCTGGCTCAGGCACGGCAGGCTCAGCGTGGGGCGCTTTGAGGATCCGAGCACTCGATCCTTTCTCGCGCGCGAGGCGGCGGGTGTTCAACGTGGGTGTTTTCCCGGATGACTGACGCACGCTTCACGAAAGCCGAATCGCCGTCGGCGGCATTTGCGACGACCGCGCTGGTGGCGGCGGCGCTGGCGGCATGGGCGAATTCGTTTGCGGGCGAATGGGCGGACGCGTTGCCCGACACGCTTTGGTTCGCGCTGGACGGCGGGCGCGTGGCGATTGCGCGCGGCATCGGTCTCGCGCTGCATGTGGCGACCGCGGGCGTGATGTTCGCGCTGCTGCGGGGAACGCTGCGTCTGCCGCATCTTCAGGAACGATTCGGCGGAAGTGCGGGCTGGCTCGCGTTTGCGGTGAGCGCGATCTGGATGCTGCATCCCCTGCAAACGGCGGCGGTGACGGATGTGACGCGACGTCCGGAGCTGGTGGCAGGGCTGGCGGTGGTGGTGACGCTGTATGCGGTGCTGCGCGGATGGCGCGCCGTGACGGTGGCGGCGTGCACGCTGGGAATGCTGGCGCATGAACTCGCGACGGGGATCCCGGTGCTCGTGTTGTTGTATGACCGGACGTTTTTGACCGGTGGTTTTCGCGAAACGCTGCGCGCTCGCGGCGGCGTGTATGCGCTGCTGGCGGCGACGTGGACGTTGCTGGCGTGGCGCGTGGGGTCGGGCGATTTTCGAGACGCAGCGGTGCCGTATGGCGCGCCCGCGACACCGTGGGAGTATTTGCAGGTGCAATGTCAGGCGGTGGTCCACTACCTGCGGCTGGCGCTCTGGCCGGAGCCGCTGGTGTTCGACTACGGCGTGATGCGGCCGCCGGAGTTCGTGTGGGTGCTGCCGCCAATGTTTTTCCTGCTGAGTGTCGCGGCCGTTTCGGCGGTGGCATTGTGGCAGGTGAGGGCGCGCGGATTTTTTGGGGCGTGGTTTTTCCTGCTGCTGATTCCGACGTCGAGTGCGTGGCCGGTGCCGGGCGAGCCGATGGCGGAGAGCCGCATGCATCTGCCGCTCGCGGCGGTGGTGATGTTGGTGGTGCTGGCGATTTATCGGATCGCGGAGAGGCGCACGGTGGCGATTTGCGCGCTGCTCGCACTCGCGTTGGGAGGAGCGACGGTGCGGCGGAATCTGGACTATCGCGATGCGCTGACGCTCTGGTCGGATACGGCGGAAAAACGACCGGACAACGCCCGGGCGCATGCGCGGGTGGCGGAGCTGCAAATCGAAGCGGGGCGGGCGGCGGAGGCGATTGCGAGCGGGGCGGAGGCGGTGCGGTTGGATCCTTATAGTGCGGACGCGCATTTCGCGCTGGGGCGGGCGTTGCGGCAGGCCGGACGCGGCGGGCCGGCGCGGCGGCATTTGGAACAGGCGGCGAAGCTGGCGCCGGAGCGGTTTGGAGGGGGGGAGCGGGAGTAGAGACTCCGTTCCGGGTAACGAAGAAAAGAAAACGGGGCGGCAAGTCGCCGCCCCGTTGATATCCGAAATCGGCGGAAGATTATTCGAGACCGTCGACGATGAAGTCGGCGGGATGTTCGACCGAGAAGCGGAGCGGTAGCTCACGTTTTTCGCCGGGCTTCAGGTCGAGCATCCATTGGAGGACGCCTTCGGCGTTGGGTTTCACCTGGCGCTCGTCGGGTGCGAGTTGTTTCACGACGATCTTTTCGTGGCGGGAAATCGGCAGTTGGTCGCGCACGATGATTTTGGCGGGCGTGCGCTTGTTGTTTTGCACGGTGAGCGTGACGTCGTAGGTGATGCGTTTGCCTTTCGAGACGACGCCGGTGTCTTCGGTCAGGCGGTTGTTGAGCGTGCGCTTGACGCCGATCCCTTCGTCGGCGCCGAGCGCGAGATCGAATTGCTCGGAGGGCATGACGGTGCGTAGCGCGCTGGTGGCGACGAAGGTGTCGTCGAGAAACACATTCATGCTGCCGGCGAGGAAGGGATAGTCGGTGGAGTTCGAAACTTTCGCGGTGAGAAACGCGGACGGAAGGAGTTTCGGCGTGCTGTGGTATTCGGGCGCGAGCGCAAGGGTGGCGGTGCTGATAGGAACTTTTTGCGGAGAGTTGTCGGAGGCGACCGTCGCAGGAACGGCGACTTTGAAGGAGGCGCTGGTGGCCTGGGTTTCGACGACCGCGGAGCGGGCCTCGAAGTTGGCGAAGTCCATCGTGTCGGCGGCGCCGGCGATTTTCAGGGTGCGTTGGCGAGGGGCAGCGGCGAACTCGGGAGCAGCCGCGGTGGCGGCGACAGGCAGGAACTGACGCTGTTGCACGACCCAGGACTGCAATTCCGGCGCGGCGCCACCGAGCGAGGGGCGGGCGGTGGAGAGTGTGAGTTCGATGTTGTTCCAGTCTTCGCCGGTGTGCTGGCGGACGAGGCCGAAGTAGCCGAGTTGAGCCGAACGCTCTTCGCTCGAGACGCGGACATCGTAGCTGGGCGTCCAGTTCGCGCCGTGGACGGCGTAGCGGAGCGTGAGCTCGATCGCGCCGGCGGTGCGGGCATCGAGGCGGACGGCGACGGTCTTGTAGCTACGGCCACCTTCGCCGCGGAGTTGATCGAGCTGTTGCTGAAGGGCGGCGCGTTTGATGCGGAGATCTTCGCGGCGAACATCGATGGCGCGGACCTCCTCGGAGATTTCGCCGAGTTTCTGTTCGGTGAACTCGAACATCTTTTGCCAGACATCGGGAACGGTGAGCGGACTGCCGTCTTTGCCGAGCGCGGTGCTGGAGGTTTGGATTTTGACGATGTAGTCGCGCTGTTGGGCGAGGATTTGGGCGCGGTCGTCGAGCTCGCGGTGCTGCCGGTCGATTGCACGAATTTCGTCCTCGAGGACTTTGACGCGGTCGTTCGGGGTGAAGTCGACGTAGGTAGTGCGTGGAGTGACGTCGAGCAGGGCGACATCGGCCTGGCCGCGTCCGGTGACTTGCAGGGACTCGTCGAGGAGGCCGGCCGGGAGCTTTTCGAAGAGAACTTCTGCGATCCCCGGTCCGGCGAGCTGGACGGGGGCGGTGCGGGTGACGACGGCGCGATCCGTGTAAACGGTGACGGCACGGATTTGCGATTGGGCGGTGATAGGCCCGGCGTGGACGCGGAGCGGGGCGGCCAGCGCGACGACGGTGGCCAGCAGCGCGGAAACGAGTGAGGAAGGTTTCATCAAGAAGAAGGGTGAGACTGCACCGGGAGGAAAACGGCCCGGGGAGCGAATCATTAGACGGTGGGTTGTAATCCGAGGCACAGGATTTTTCCGGAACTTCCGATTTTGGCCTGAACACTAACCGACCCCGTGACCGGCTTCCACTTCTTCTTAGGAACTCCTCGGGCGGCAGCGGGCTTGCAAAGGCGGCGCGGGGAGGCTTGTCATGGTCCCCTTTTTCACGGAGAAACGCTGACCTTTCGTCTCGGCGCCTCCGGCTCGGCCGCCTGATCTCTCTTTTATATCTAGAATCCCCCTCATGTTCATTGCTTCCGCTTTCCGCTTCGCGTTGCGCTTTGTTTGTCTCGCGTCGCTGGTCTCGATCTCACCGGTCTTGTTCGCCCAAGGTGCGCTCTCCGCGGCGGACGGCTTCGATCCCAATGTCGATGGCAATGTCTACGCCGTGGCGATCCAGCCCGATGGGAAGATCCTGATCGCGGGCGAGTTCAAGCGCCTGCGGCCCAATGGCGGCGCGGCGGCCGATCGCAACAACATCGCCCGCCTGCTCGCCGACGGCCGCGTCGACTCCACGTTCAACGGCAACGTCAACGGCCGCATCAACGCGATGGTCCTGCAGGCCGACGGCCGCATCCTCATCGGCGGCAGCTTCACGGAAGTGGGAGGCACCGCGCGCAATCGCGCCGCGCGGCTCAATGCCGACGGCACGCTCGACGCCAGTTTCAATCCCAATATCGCCGGCGGGCCCTTGCCCGAGGTCAACGCCATCGCCATCGACGACAGCGGCAAAATCATCTTCGGCGGCGGGTTCACCTCGGCCGGTGGCCAGACGCGTAATCGCATCGCGCGCTTCAATGCCGACGGCAGCCTCGACGCCGGTTTCGATCCGAATGCCAGCAATGTGGTGCTCGCGCTCGCCGTGCAGTCCGACGGCAAGATCCTGGTGGGCGGCGGCTTCACGACGATCGCCGGCCAGACGCGCAACCGCCTCGCCCGCCTGAACGCCGACGGTTCGCTCGATGGGGGCTTCAATCCGAATTTCGACAATCGCGTGACCGCCGTCGCCGTGCAGCGTGATGGCAAGATTCTGGTGGGCGGTTCGTTCACCACGTTGCAGCCGCCGAATAGCGAGGAGCCGGTCTCGAAAGCACGTTTCACCCGGCTCAATGCCGACGGCACGCTCGACACGAACTTTGTGGGCCAGGCGGGCGGCGATGTGTATGCGATCTCGATTTTGCCGGATGGCGGCGTGCTGGTGGGCGGGACTTTCCCGACGCTCGGCGGCGTCAGCATCGCGTATGCCGGCCGCATCCATCCGAATGGCCAGCTCGACCTGAGCTTCTTCCCGGGGCCGAACTTCAACGTCTACGCGTTCGGCGTTCAGTCCGACGGCTCGATCGTGCTGGGTGGCGGTTTTAGCGCGATGCGCGGCAACGGCCTGTCCACGGTGCCCCGCAATCACGTGGCGCGTGTGAGCGCCGCGGGCGCGCTCGACACGGAGTTCCGCCCCGACGTCAACGGCCGCGTCAGCACCGCTGTCGTGCAATCCAATGGACAGGTGTTCGTGGGCGGCACGTTCACGAGCGTAGGCGGTTTGACGCGCGACAGCCTCGTGCGACTGGGCGCGAACGGGAACGTGGATCCCAGCTTCAAGGCGAACGTGACCGGTTCGGTTTACAGCGTGCTGCCGCTTCCCGACGGCAAGGTTTTGATCGGCGGCAATTTCTCGTATGTGAACGGCATCCCGCGCTCGAATATCGCGCGGCTCAACCCCGACGGTTCGCTCGATACGAGCGTGTTTAACATTCAGATTGGCGGTCCGGTCTTCGCGATGGTCGTGCAATCCGACGGCAAGGTGATCTTGGGCGGAAGCTTCTCCTCGGTGCGGCAGACGCCGGGCGATCCCACGCTGCCAATCAGCAATCTGGTGCGGCTCAACGCGACCGACGGTTCGTTCGACACCACATGGCTGGCGGGCGTCAACCAGGTCGTTAACTCGCTCGCATTGCAGTCCGACGGCAAGCTGGTCGTGGGCGGCGCGTTCACGGTCGTGGTGGGGACCGGGAGCAACCGGTCTCTCTCGCGCAACGGCTTGGTGCGCTTCAACACGGACGGTAGCGTCGACACCGAGTTTGGCGCCAACCTTGCGGGCGAAGTCGTTCGCGTGGTGGTGCAAGGCGATCGGATCGTGGTGGGTGGCGCCTTTACGGGCGCGGCGGGCACGGGCGCGACCGGATACACGGCGCGCGCGAACATCGCGCGTTTCTCCGCCAAGGGTGAGCTTGATCTGAATTTCAATCCGGCGATCAACGGTTCGGTGCACGCGCTGGCGGTGCACGGCAGCGGCTTGCTGGTCGGCGGGCGTTTCACGGCGATCATCCGCGGCGAGGTCACGGTGGAGCGCAACTACGTCGCGCGCCTGCAGGACAACGGCGAGGTCGATACGAGCTTCGATCTCGGTCTCAACGTGACCCCGGGACACGAGGTGGTTGGGTTTTCCGTTTCCGATACCGGCATTCTGGTGGCCGGTTCGTTCCGTCCGGGTGGCACGGGCACGCTTCGGCGACTGGCGCGTGTGACCGCGACCGGCGCGGTCGACCCGTCATTCGATGCCGATGTGAACACGGCGGCCGGTGCGCAAGTGAACATGCTCACGATGCGGCCCGATGGAAGGATCGTGGCGGGCGGTTCGTTTTCGGGCATCAGCGGCGCCGCGTCGCAGAATCTCGCGCGATTCAACCCCGACTCGACCGCGGACGCCAATTTCGCGCCCAACCTGGACGGTCCGGTCTACACGGTAGCGGAACTTCCCGGCGGCGGCGAATCGATCCCGGTGCAGGCGAGCAGCTTCGCGTGGCTCGAATCGTCCGGCCAGCTCCGCAGCGTGAATCTGCCCCAGGGCATGGGCTTTGGTTTTGCGAATGTGTTCCTCGAGCAGCCGGACGGAAAGATTCTTGTCGGCGGCGAAATGAACGTCAGCGGCACGAGCTACGGCCTGGTGCGGCTCAATGCCGATGGTTCGCTCGACAGCACGTTTCAATTGAAGATGAAGCCCGGCGTGCAGGCGCTGGCGCTGCAGTCGGACGGAAAGATCATCGTCGGCGGCAACTTCGAGCTCGGCACCGACGCGACGCCTCAAACGCCGGAGTGGCGCAATCTCGTCCGCCTCAACGCCGACGGCACGGTCGACACCGCTTTCAAGCAGAACGTCGTCGGCACGGTGATGTCACTCGTGGTGCAGAGCGACGGGAAGATCATCGCGGGTGGCCAGATCACGGCGGCGCAGAATGCGCCCAATTCCACGACCACGACGACGCGCGGCTACATCGCGCGTTTCAACAGCGACGGCTCGCTCGACACGGGCTACGATCCCCGCGCCAATTCCGCCGTCACGCGCATGCTGCTCCTGGCGGACGGCACGCTGCTCGCCGCGGGCGAGTTCACGGCTTTCCGGCCGAACGGCGCGAACGACGCGACCAATCGGCGAGGCATCGCGCGCATCAAAGCCGACGGCACGATCGACGCGCTCGACCTCAACCCCGACGGCTTGGTTGTCACCATGGTGCGCGATCCCCAAGGCCGCATTCTCGTGGGCGGATCCTTCATCCGGATCGCCGGGAACGAGTCGTTCTACATCGCCCGCTTCAGCCCCGATTTCACCCACGACACGAGCTTCCGTCCGAATCCGAACGCCGCGGTGACCGCGATCGGTTTTCAAGGCGACAAGATCGTGATCGGCGGCTCGTTCACGGCGTTGCAGCCGGGGGCTACGACACTCGATCCGACGCTCGCGACGCCCCGCAACTACAGCGCGCGCCTCAACGACGACGGCACGATCGACGCGAGTTATAACCCGAACCTGAATGGCAACGTCCTCCGTTTGGTTGCGCACTCGAATGGATCCGTGCTGCTCCACGGCAACTTCAATAGCATCCAGCCGAACGGCTCGCTGCTGGTTGGCGGTTCGTTCACGCGCATCAATGGTCTCGCCGCGCGGAACCTCGTTCTTCTCGGCGACGATGGCTCGGTGAGCGCCGGGTTCCGTCCGGAGCCGGATGGTCCCGTTTACGCCATGCTGCCGCTGCCCGACGGCCGGCTTGTGGTCGGCGGCTCGTTCGGCGCGGTCAATGACACGACTCGCAATCGTCTGGCTCGTTTCAACACCAACCTCTCGCTGGACCCCAGCTTCAATCCCAACGTCGGTGGTGGCGATGTGCATGCGCTCGCGTATCAGCCCGACGGCAAGGTGATCGTCGGCGGCAGCTTCACTTCGATCGGCGGAGCCAGCCGGAGCTATATCGCCCGTTTGAATACAAACGGCTCGCTCGATTCGTCGTTCAATCCGGGCATCACGGGCGCCGTGCGTCTCCTGTCCGTGCAGACCGACGGGCGCATCCTCTACACCGCGGACACCGGCAACGGCGCGAACAAACTCGGGCGCTTGAACGCGGACGGCACCATCGACGGCAGCTTCAATCCCAACAACAACAACGCGGTGCTCACCGTGGCTCCGCAGTCCGACGGTCGCATCTATGTTGGCGGCAGCTTCACCACGATCGGCGGGGCGGAGCGGAGGCACTTTGCCGTGCTCACCTCGTCCGGCAGCCTCGACTCGGTCACGCCCGCCAGCAGCACCGCCGGCCCGGATGGCACTGTCACCGCCATGCTGATACAGCCCGACGGCAAGATTCTCATCGCCGGTCTCTTCAGCAAGGTCGACGACCTCGGGCGGTTCAGCTTCGCGCGTTTGGGTGCGGTGACGCCGGTTGCGCAGTCGTTCACCACCGACGGATCCACGCTCACCTGGAACCGCACCAGCGGCGGTCCCGTGCCTTATGGCGTGAATTTTGAAATCTCCACGGACGGCATTTCATGGACGGCGCTCGGCCAGGGAAGCCGCGTCGGCAACACGAGCAACTGGCGCGTGACCGGCCTCAGCCTCGGTGGCGGCACGAATTACTACGTGCGCGCCCGGGCGCTCGTCGCCTCGACGCCCAACACCGGTGGCAGCCTGATCTCGGCTCGCACGCACATCTATCGCGGTTCGACGGGCGGCGGCGGCAACGGCCAGCCCGTCATCACCAGCGCGACCGCGGTGAGCGGCGCGACGGGCGGCAACTTCTTCTACGCGATCGCCGCGACGGGCCAGCCGACCAGCTACGCCGCGACCGGACTGCCGCCGGGGCTGTCGATCAACACGACGACCGGCGTGATCAGTGGAACGCCGACGCAAACCGGCACCTACACGGTCACGATCTCCGCGACCAATGCCCACGGCACCGGCACCGCCACGCTGACAATCATCGTGACCGTTCCCGGCGGCGGCGGCGGATCAGGGAAATGGCATTTGTTGAACATCGCGTGCCTCGCGAATGTGACCAGCTCGCGTCCGCTGATCGTTGGATTCGTGGTGAGCGATCAGAACAAGACCGTGCTCCTGCGCGGCGTCGGTCCGGGGCTCGAAAGCCAGAACGTCACCGGTTTCCTCACGCAGCCGCGCCTGTCGCTCAACAAGAACGGCGTGCAGCAGCTTCAGAACACCAAGTGGGGTGGCGATCCCGCGCTCGCGCAGTTGTTCGCGCAACTCGGCGAGTTCCCGCTCAATGCGGATAGCAACGACACGGCGGTGGCGCCGACGTTGAGCCCCGGCCCCTACACTGTGGTGATCGATCCCGTGGCTGCGAACGGCAGCGGCCAGGTGCTGGCCGAAGTCTACGATGCGGCGGGCGAGTCGAGCGCGCAGCAGTTCGCGGCGATGTCGGCCCGCGGCTATATCGAGGCGGGCGGCATGCTCACCGGCGGATTCTTCCTCAGCGGTGACCAGCCGCGTTGGGTGTTGATCCGTGGCGCGGGGCCGGTGCTCGCGAAGGCGGGCGTCACCGACGCACTCAACGACACCGTCGTGAAAGTCTTCCGTGGCGGCACCATGATCGCCGAAAACAACGATTGGGAGACGCCCATCTCCGGCGGCGCCAACGGTGCGCAAATCGCCGCCGCGATCGCGGCGACGGGACCGGCGCCTTACGATTCCGGCAGCAAGGACGCGGCGGTGCTCGTCCTGCTCGAACCCGGCATCTACACCGCGCAGGTCACGGGCGCGAACTCCTCGGCCGCGGGCACCGCGTTGATCGAAATCTACGAAGTGCCCTGAGCGACCGGCCGGGCGCGTAGAACAAATTCAAGCCCGACCTCGCGTCGGGCTTTTTTGTTGGGTGCGAGCGATGCCGGGACGAGCGGCGTTCTTTCGCATTGCCGCGCCCCCGCGGCTGCGAAAGCTGCGCAGCGACGCATGTCCACGTTGCCGACGCTTGTTCACCTCGATGCGCCGCGCGAAATCCCGCTCGCGGCGCCTTTCCGAATTCGAGGCTGGATCGCGAGCGCGTTGCCCATTCACGGCGTATCCGCGGGGGCGAACGCACTCACACCGGAACCGCGGGCGGATGTGCGCGCGGCGAAGCCGGAATATCCGCACGTGAGCGGGTTCAGCGGGGTCGTCGATCAAACGGCGCTGCATGGCGAGGTCGTGCGACTCACGTGCGAGCTCGGCGACGGCGCTCCGTTCGTGTGGGAACAGCGGCTTGCCGCGGTGCCGCTGCCGCCGAACAAGGCGCGCCGACTCGAGCGGATCCGGCCGTATTTGCAATCGGAGCGGGCATTCACGGAGAACGCGTTTCATTTCAATTTTCTCACGCCGGAGCAGCGCGCCGCTTTTGCGATCGACACGTCGGCGGCGATTTCGTCGCACGACTACGCACCGGCGGTGGTCGAGCTGATCGAGCGGCATCGTGACGGCCTCGTGCTCGATGCGGGCGCCGGGCTGCGCCGCGACGACCGGCCAAACGTGGTGACGGTGGAGATCTTTCCGTTCCCCAGCACGGACGTGCTCGCCGTGAACGAGGCGCTGCCGTTTCGCGACAACACGTTCGACGCGACGATTTCCTGCGCGGTGTTGGAACACGTGAAGGATCCTTTCGCGGCGGCGCGCGAGCTGGTGCGCGTGACCAAACCCGGCGGGACGATCTACGCGGACGTGCCGTTTCTGCAGCCGTATCACGGGTATCCGTCGCACTACTACAACATGACCTCGCAGGGCCTCGCGAACCTGTTCGCGGAGAGTTGCCGCATCGAGCGCACGGCGGTGCCGGTCTACGGGCGCCCGATCTGGTCGCTGACCTGGTTTCTCAACAGCTATCTCGAAGGTCTGCCGCCGGAATCGCGGGAGCGGTTTCGCAATCTGCGCGTCGCCGACCTGCTGGCGCGTCCCGAAACTTACGATACGGAAGATTTCGTCCGCGCGTTGCCCGAGGCGAAGAACTTCGAACTCGCGAGCGTGACGTCGGTTTGGGCGGTGAAAAAGTAGCGCCGCGCGTCGTCACCAGTTGTCGCTGCGGAAAGGCTCCGCAGGGAGACCGGCGCCGTTGTAGAGATTGGCCGCGGGCGCGTTCGTCCACGCGTAGCGGACGGCGACGGGGGCGGGAACATGGGGCGAGGTGACGACGAGCGTGTCGCGTTCGATCCGACCGACGGCGGGATGGAAAACCTGGTCGGCGCCGGCGAGTTCGAGCGCCTGCACGGGACGCTGGTGGGCGACGAGTCCGGTGGCCGCGTGCGTGAAACGCACGCGCATCGCGCCGTTTTCGCGCGTCGCGCCGACGAACATCGGCCCGGAGGTGTCGCCCGGCAGATCGTGGATTTCGGTTTTGGCGATGAGCGCGAGCCGGCGACCGACTTCCATTTTCGTGCGGGGATGAATGTCGTCGGGATCGCCGACGTCGATCGTGACGGCCATGGCGGTGCGCGGCAGTTCGAGCGCCTTGGTTTGCGCCTCGCGCAGGCGTGCCCACTGGCGGCCTTGGGGATTGCGGTCGGCGTAGTTCGGAATCTGGACGAAGTAGAACGGAAGCGAGTCGTCGCCCCAATTCGCGCGCCATGAACGGATCATCGCGGGAAACAGCTCCTCGTATTCGTTCGGACGTTCGACGTTCGACTCGCCTTGATACCAGAGAAACCCGCGCAGCGCGAATGGCTGCAGCGGCGCGATCATGCCGTTGAAGAGATTCCCCGGGCGGTAGTGCGAGTCGTCGGTGGCAGGCTGTTTTGGCCAAGGCAGCGGGTTTTTGGTGTTGGTCGCCTTCGCCTGCGCCTCCGCCTGTTGCCAGGCTTCCATCTCGGACGCATGGCGTGCGATCCGCTCGGGCGTCCACTCTGCGCGTGTCGCCTTCCAGCGCTCATCGATGGTCGGGCCGAGCGTGGTCGCGTGGCGCGAGCGGTCGCTCATCCACGCTTCGATCGGCGATCCGCCCCACGAGCTGTTGACGATGCCGACCGGCACCCGCAGACGACGGTGAAGCTCGCGCGCGAAGAAATAGCCGACGGCGCTGAAGTGCGGAACGGTGGAAGGATTGGCTTTCTGCCAGCCGCCGGTGCGCACGGTGTCGGCGGGGCGGCCGGCGGTGGTGCGTTCGATTTTCAACTGCCGCACGAGCGGCAGATCGACGGCGGCGATCTTCTGCTCCTCGGGCACGACGTTCGCGATCGTCCATTCCATGTTGGACTGGCCCGACGCGAGCCACACCTCGCCGACGACGACATCGCGGACCACGACGCTCTCTTTCGCGGCGGCGACGACGATTTCATGCGGGTCGCCGGAGGCTGGAACGGCTTCGAAATAGACAATCCAGCGTCCATCGGCGTCGACGGTGGTGCGCATCGTCTGGTCTTGAAACGTGACGACGAGCTTTTGTCCCGGTTCGGCGCGGCCCCAGACGGGAATCGGTTTCTCGCGCTGCAGCACGACGCCATCGCTGAACAGCGGGGCGAGCACGATCTCGGCCTGCGCCGCCTGAATCGCCGCGAGGCACACGCTAAACGTCAGGATCGGGAGGAGTCTCATCGTTCGCCGGAGCATTTGCCGGAACCGGCTCGGGTTTCCGAGCCAGAAACGCGTGGAGCTCCGCGGCGAGTTTCGGTCCAAAGCCCTCGACCTCGCCGATCTCCTCGGGCGAGGCGGCGCGCAGCCGGTCGATGCTGCCGAAGTGAGCCATCAACGCGGCGCGGCGCACCGGACCGAGGCCTTCGAAATCGTCGAGCACGCTCTCGCGGATCTTCTTCGAGCGCAGGTCGGCGTTGTAGGTGTTGGCGAAGCGATGCGCCTCGTCGCGCACGCGCTGCAATAACTGCAGGCCGGGATGTGTGAGCGGCAGGTTGAGCGGGACGCGCTCGTCGGGGAAGAAGATCGTCTCGTGTTTTTTCGCGAGGCCGATGATCGGCGGCGGCATCGCGTCGAGGCCGACGAAGGCTTTCAGGGCGGCGCCGATCTGGCCACGTCCGCCGTCGATGACGACGAGATCGGGGAATAGCTTGCCCTCTGCGGCGAGCCGCCGGTAGCGGCGGCCGACGACCTCTTCCATGGCGCGAAAATCGTCGTTGCCGATGAAGCTTTTGATTTGGAAACGACGGTAGTTGTTTTTGTCGGGGCGGCCGTTGGCGAAGTGCACCATCGACGCGACGACGAACGTGCCGGAGATGTGCGAGATGTCGAAGCACTCGATCGTGCGCGGCGGACTGCGCAGGCCGAGCGCTTCGCCGAGCGTGCGCAACGCCTCCTCGTCGGCGGCGGGGCGCGTGGGATCGATGCGTTCGAAGCGGCGCGTTTTGCGCAGCGTTTCCTCGAGCGCGAAGACGATGTCGCGCAGCTCGGCGGCCTTTTCGAAATGTTGCTCGGCGGCGGCCTGCATCATTTCGGCCCGCAGCGTCTCGAGCCATTCGCGCGATTTTCCCTCGAGGAAGGCGGCGGCGTCCTCGACGCGGCGGCGGTAGGCCTCGGTCGTGACGACGCTCAGACCGCCGTAGATTTCCTGGCGAACGTCGTCGTAGAGCCGCCAGGTGCCGTCGGGTAGTTTTTCAGGCGTGCCGTCGCCCAGGAGGATGCCGAATTGCCGACGCATCTGCGCGAGGGTTTTGCGCAGCAGGCCGCTGTGGGCGAAGGGCCCGAAGTAGCGCGAGCGATCGTCTTTCTTGAGGCGTGTGAGACGAAAGCGAGGCAGCTCCTCGTGAAGATCGAGTCGCACGAGGAGGAAGCGTTTGTCGTCGGTAAAGTCGGTGTTGTAGCGCGGGCGCCACTGCTTGATGAGCTTTCCCTCGAGCAGCAGCGCCTCGGGCTCCGACTTCACCTCGATGGTGTCGAAGTCGGCGATCAACGGAATGAGCGCGCGAATTTTCGGCTGCATGACGCGCCACGCGCGGCCTTGTTGAAAATAGGACGAGACGCGTTTTTTGAGGCTCCGGGCTTTGCCGACGTAAATGATTCGTCCGAGCCGGTCTTTCATCAGATACACCCCGGGCTTGTCCGGCAGATGCCGGACCTTCTCCTTGAGATTTGCCGGGTCACTCGCTGGCATTTTCCCAGATTCCGCCTAATCTCCGCCCTCGCAAGTATGGTTTCATCCGTCCACGCCAGCCCAACGTCGAAGCCTGTGAAGCAGGTGCACTATGAATTGCTGACGCTGGGCGACGAGTTGTTGCTCGGTCTGGCGACGAACACGCATCTGACCTTCATCGGGCAACAACTGGGCCGGCGGGGCGTGACGCTCGCGCGCAACGTGACGATCACCGATGACGCCGACGCGATCGCGCGGCAGTTTCGCGAGAGTTGGGCGCGTTCGGACGTGTTGATCACGACCGGCGGTCTGGGGCCGACGTGCGACGATCGCACCCGTGAGGTGCTCGCGGCGGTGCTGGGGCAGAAGCTGGTGTTCGATGCGGAGATCGAGCGCGCGATCTCGGACCGCTTTGCGGCGTTTGGGCGGAAGATGACCGCGAACAATCTCAAGCAGGCGTATCGCTTCGAGCGCGGGGAGGTGTTGCCGAATCCCAACGGAACGGCGCCGGGTTTGTGGGTCGAGCAGGACGGCCGCGTGCTCTGCATGTTGCCGGGGCCGCCGAACGAGATGCACCCGATGTTTGTCGATCAGGTTTTGCCGCGACTGGCGGCGCGCGGGCTGTTGCTTGGTCGCGAGGCCTATGTGCAGATCCGCACGGCGGGGGTTGGGGAATCGGCGCTCGAGACGAAGCTGCAGCCGGTTTTCGACCGGTATGGCGAAGCCTTGAACGTGGCGTTTTGCGCGCATCAAGGGATGGTCGATTGCCGCGTGAGTTCGGCGAGCGGGGCGTTGTCGGCGGCGCAGCTCGAAGTCGCGGCGCGCGAATGCGGACGGTTGCTCGGCGAGGATCTGACCTGTTACGGGCACGATTCGCTCGCGAAAATCGTGAGCGACCTGCTGCGCACGCAGGAGAAACGCCTCGCGGTGGCGGAGACGGGAACGGGCGGGCTGCTCGCGAACGCGCTCAACGAGATCGCGGGCGCGTGCAAATTCTTCGCCGGCGGCGTCGTCTGCTGTTCGAACGACGCGCGTATGCAGCTTTTGGATATACCCGAATGTTTGTTGCTGCAGCATGGCGCGGTGAGCGCGGAGTGCGCGGTGGCGATGGCCACGGGGGCGGCGGAAACGCTTGGCGCGGACTACGGTCTCGCGGTGACGGGATTCGGCGGCGAGACGAGCGGGATGGGGGGAAATCGCGTGGGGACGATCTTCATCGCGCTGCACGCTCCGCACGGCGTGTGGTCGAAGAAGCTGAGTTATCCCGGCCCGCGGGCGACGGTGAAGACGCGCGCGGTGAACGCGGCGCTCGACTGGCTGCGGCGCGAATTGCTGCGGGTGGCGAACGGGGCGGTGGCGCCGGTGCGAAGCACGGGCGTGATGCAGTAGCGGGGGCGAGACGGCAAGTGGTGCGGCGACGGCTGCGTCGCTTCAAAGCGACCACGCGCGGACCAAGGCGCCGGTGGAGCCGGAAAGCGGATCGGCTTTGGGCGGTGGGACGCGCGCGATGCGTTCGTCGGCCGCGGGGCGTTCGCCCGGACGTCCGCGAAGCAGATCGGCTTCCTGGCCTTCAGGATAGCCGCCGACGACATGGAAGTCGTCGCTGGCGCCGAGGTTTTCGTGGCCGGTGCCGGCGGGAAGCACGATGACGTCGCCCGGCTCGACGACGAGCGTGGCGCCCGCGTTGGCGCCGAGGCGGAGCGAGGCGCGTCCGCGATAGACACCGAGGATTTCGTGCGCGGTGCTGTGGTAGTGCGGAAAATCATACACGCCCCAGCGCCAGGAAGGGCGCCAGTGGTGCTGCGGCCAGGTTTTCTCGAACCAGCGGGCGATGGCCTCGGGGGCGTCGGCAGATTGGAACGCGAGCGCGGCGCGTTTGTAGATCAGGACGGGGAGACGCGGATGGTTGGGGATATCCCCGGCGTCGCCGAAACGAAACGTAAGGAGTTCGGGTGCGGCGGCCATGGGCGCAAACGTGAACCGTTGTTTTCGGCGCGCAAACGGTCGCGGCGACGGATCAGCCGAGGAGATTACGCAGGGCGGCGAGGTATTTTTCCTGCGTGCGCGCGACGACGTCGGCGGGAAGGCGCGGCGCGGGCGGCTTCTGGTCCCAGTTGATCGCGAGGAGATGATCGCGGACGAATTGCTTGTCGTAGCTGGGCGGCGACATGCCGGGCGCATAGCTGTCGGCGGGCCAGTAGCGCGAGGAGTCGGGCGTGAGGACTTCGTCGATGAGGAAGAGGTTGCCCTGCTCGTCGGTGCCGAATTCGAACTTGGTGTCGGCGAGAATCATGCCGGCCTGGCGCGCGCGGTCATGGCCGAATTGATACAGCGCGAGGCTGATGGATTTCACCTTCTCGTAGAGAGCGGCGCCGATGGCGGCGGCGCCTTGGGCGTCGTCGATGGGCTCGTCGTGCTGGCCCTTGGGGGCTTTGGTGGTCGGCGTGAAGATCGGTTCGGGGAGGCGATCGGCTTGGCGCAAGCCGGCGGGCAGGCGGACGCCGCAGACGGATCCGGATTTCTGATACGCGCTCCAGCCGCTGCCGATGAGGTAGCCCCGGGCGACGCATTCGATGGTGAGCGGCTTGAGTTTGCGGACGACCATGCTGCGAAGCTGGAGGTCGCGGGAGAGCTGATACTTGTTGGCGAGAAGATCGGCTTGGTGGGGCAGCAGGTGGTTGGGGATGAGGTGGCTGGTTTGCGAGAACCACCAGTTGCTCATCTGGGTGAGGATGGCGCCTTTGCCGGGGATGCCATCGGGGAGGATCACGTCGAAGGCGGAAAGCCGGTCGCTCGCGACAAGGAGGAGGGCGTCGCCGAGGTCGAAGATTTCGCGGACCTTGCCGGAGGCGATGCGGGGGAAGGGGAGGTCGATCGAGGTGACCGCTTGCGACGGGAGGGCGGCGGCGATTTCGGCGAAGGTCATTGGGTGGGTTTGCCGCGAAAGGGAGAAGGAGCGAAGCGAAATTTTGGGTGCGAGATGGATGAAATTTGGCCTTGCACGGGGGGAGTCGCACCGTAGCGTGCCCGGCTCCGCGGTTAGTCCCCATCGTCTAGCCCGGTCCAGGACACCACCCTTTCACGGTGAGAACCGGGGTTCGAATCCCCGTGGGGACGCCATGGAAAATGCCGCCAGTAATGGCGGCTTTTTTGTTTTATTATAGAGGAATCGGAACGTCTCAGGGAATGAGGGGGGCGGACTGGGCGAAGATGGACACGAGGCAGCCATCGCAATTATGACGCAATCAAATTGCACATTGTTTTGACGGTTTAATGCAATTGTTGGTCAATTGCAGTGCTTCCAAGCTTCCCTCGCTGTTCATGGGTATTCCTGCTTTTTGCAGATGAGCTCTCTATCCCTGCCGAATTTCCGCTCTAGTCTAGAGGTGATTCGGAGCAGTGTGCTAACGGGCGTCGATGCGTGGATGCGAGGGTGCATTCATGAATGTTCGTATAGCGTTCGCATGGCTCTACGCGTTGTTGCTGGGAGTTTCGGCCGTTCCAGCGTCCCAATCCGAAAGTGAGCGTCTAAACACGGATTCGGAGCTCGAGGAGATCGAAACCCTTTTCCGGTCCGCGCCGCGGGGTGGCCGTGATCACCGAACGAGTGGAGGGGCGTCGCAAGGGGACGCTGCTTCCGAATTGAGAGCTGCCGCGAACAAAGCGAAAGCGGTGCGCTTGAAATACCCACAGGGGCATTCACGAGCGGCGCAAGCGAGGAGATTGGAGGCCAAAGCGCTTCTAAATGCCGCGCTAATGGGAGACTCGGGCGTGACGGAGGAAGCGGTCGCGATAGCCGAAGAGGCGCGTAAGGATACAACATTGCCAATCGGGGAGCGGTTTGAATTGGCCAAATTGAGAGAGCTCGTTCGGTCGCGGGAATTTATACATGATGCAGGGCAACTACGCTCCCAGCGTGAACGATCGGCGAAGCGTCTGATTGAAGAGTTCCCGAATGAAGCCGGCGGATATGAGGCGCTCCTCCGGGAGGCCGAGAATCAACCTGAGGGAGAGAAGGCTGCGTCGCTCGCGAATGAAATATTGGCTTCGGCCGCACCTCCCCACGTGAAGGAGGCGGCGCAGACGCTGGCAGAAAGATATGCTTTGATTGGGCAATCGTTTCGCGAAATCGCGAGTGAGGCACTGGGGGCGGACAGCCCTATAGTTGCCGCGGGTGGAGGACCGACGATCATATATGCTTGGGCGACTTGGAGTCCTGGTGCGATTGCATTTGCCAAACAGCTATCGCAGACTGCTCCGGCGGGAGCGGTGCTTGTCGGCGTATGTCTGGACGTAGATGTGGAGGCTGCGCGTTCGGCCGCTGTCGCCACCGGCCTTCCAGGCCAACTGGTATTCGATGCACAAGGTGTGGAGGGCGTCTTGGCTCGGAGATTGAAGCTCACGGCAGGAATGCCGGTATACCTGACCGACCGACACGGTTCGATTAAAGACGTCGCGGCCGAGCGGGGAGACATCGTCGCAAAACTGGACTCGGTCATCCGCTGAGTGCTGCAGTAATATGGACACGCCCGCATTGCTGACGATGAGCGAAAAATCCGTCAGCCTCTCGAAGGTCGGAGAACGAACTTGCGCTGACACTGAAGTCGGCGTCGAGCCTAACAATATAGGGAGATTAATCTCATCAAGAGAGCCATCATTTGCCGACGGTGGCTTCATAAATGCTAAGACAAATATACGATTTATCGTTGGGGTCTTTGCTTTGCTTGCCGACGCCAATATGCCCGTCATGTCCGCGCACGGAAGTGGAGGGACGGTTACTGTAGATGGGCAATATTACGTTCATACGTTCAAATCCAACGGGACCTTTGCGCTTGATGAAACAAAGGGTAGTCGACAGCTCGAAATCTTCGTTTTGGGTGGTGGCGGCAGTGGCGGTGTAAATTGGGGTGGTGGCGGAGGGGCGGGCGGCTACATTCATACGACCGTCAATGCCGCTAAGGGACAGAGTTTCAATGTGGTCGTTGGAGCCGGCGGGGCCGTTCAGACGGAAAAGCTTCCTGGTAACAACGGAAAACCTTCCAGTTTTGGTTCATATACCGCACCGGGTGGTGGTGGCGGCGCCACCCAGAACGGTGGGCCAGGTGGGAACGGAGGGGGCGGAGGCGGCGGCGCTGGATCGTGGCAGGCGTCCACCGGTTTCTATCCTGGTGGTAGCGGGACTCAGGGCGGCTACAATGGGGGCAATGGTATAGCCCTCAGAGCCTCCGCCGGAGGGGGCGGGCTGGGCAGCGTCGGACAAACCGCCTCCTCCCTGAGTATGGGCGGAACCGGTGGCGCTCCGCGCACTTTTTATGGGGTCGATTACGGTGGCGGCGGCGGCGGAGGTGGCGACTGGGGCGGCTGGTCCAGCGGCGGCGGCGCGGGAGCTGGTCGTGGAAGCGGAGGGAATAGTTCTGCAGGTAAATCAGCCAACAAAGGAGAGGATGCTCTTTCGAATACCGGATCCGGTGGTGGCGGCGGCGGTGCTCACAGTGGGTGGGGAGGTGCGGGAGGCTCAGGTATCGTGATTGTTCGATATCTTAAAAATGTCCCCCCGACGGTGAAGTTTCATACCGATCCACCGGTGCCGCTATATAAGGGAGCCTGGTTTCCCGTCAGGGCGACCGGTAATGATGACGACCATAATCTGGGTGGAGTATGGGTTGAATACAGCGTGAATGGCGGCGAGTGGCAGGCCCTGGCTTATGATCCGGCAAGCGGAGATAACGGAAATGGCTGGGAGGCTACCACCAACAATAACAGCGTCCTTGCGGGGCCGCCGGGAACGCGATACGTCTTCAGGTGTTACGCGTGGGATCAGGCCGGGGCGAACAGCGGCTGGCGATATTCTGATACATACACCGTAGTGGATAGGCCGGGAAGCGGCACCTTTACAATCGCGGGTTCTCCAACCAACGCTTCTATCTCATTCGGCCAAGCGGTTACGATCGCTTCGTCGGTGACGGATCCGGACGGCAACATGACCGTCCATTCGTTTTGGTGGGATCAGGGAAACGGAACTCGCTGGACGCACCCGTTCTTAGAGTGGAATGCGCCAGCGAACCGTGACGGGTGGTATAATCTTAATCTCGGGAGCAACGGCTATGATGCGTCGGGCGGCTCATCGACACGGAGCTTCGATTTTCGCCCGGTTCGGGCTGCAACGTATGCATTCCACAATGTGGTCGCCGATCCCGTCAACTGGGTCGGCGTGGGCGCGTCGGTTCTTTATCTTACCGTGGGCAAGGCCATGCCTCAGATCAATGGCTGGGTGAACCAGTCTCGCACCGGGACGGGGACGTTTCCGTCGGCCTTTAACGTCTCGTTGGCGAATCCATATTCGACGGCGGTTTCCGTGCCAACCGGTGCTTTGACCTATACCGTGATCGGCGCATCGGGGCCGGGAGCTTCGCCGACCAGTGGTGTGGTTGGGCCCGGAACGAACTTTACCCCGGGAACCTATACAATTCGTTGCAGTTATCCGGGCGATGGCAACTATCACGCGGTAAGCCGGGACGTGACGTTCACCGTCGCCAACCGAGCTCCGACGGCATCGCTGTCAGTCAATAAAACCGCCGCGTTGGTCGGTGAGTCCGTGACAGTGACCATGACCGTGAGCGACCCGGATGGTAACCTCGATTATACCAATCTTTGGGTGCAGACTCCCGCCCTTGGCTGGCGATGGATCCGCGCGGACAACACGGTCGTCACCGGTGGATCCTTGACTCGTGCCAATTCGAGCACAGCGTATGGCGCATCGGGGACGTTCACTCGCACCTTTACGTTCACCGGCGCACAGGGAGTGGGGACGTATCGGTTTATGCTCGCGGCCGTCGATGTTGCAGGGGCTCGGACCGATGCATCTGCGCAACCGACGGTGGCGGTGTCGAAAATCACGCCTGGGATCAACGTGTCTTTGCCCGGCTCGGTGGTCTATGGAGCGTCGTTGCCGGCTTGGGCCTCCAGCTCGGTATCGGGATCGTTTAGTTATAGTCCCGCGGTAGGGACCGTGCTGGGCGCAGGCACGCACACGGTAACGGTCACATTTACTCCGAGCGATCCCACCACATATAATAGCGCGACGAAGACGGCGACATGGGTGGTCGCCAAGGCGCCGCTTACGGTGAAAGCGAACAACGCCGCCAAGGTCTATGGAGCCGCGAATCCTGCGTTCACCGCGACTTATACGGGATTTGTCAATGGCGATACGGCTTCCGCAGTTGCCGGCGTTCCCGGCTTCAGCACGACGGCCACGGCGGCGTCAGGCATAGGTTCCTACCCGGTCACTCCATCTGTTGGGACATTGGCGGCTGCGAACTACGTCTTCGCGACATTCCAGCCGGGCACGCTGACGATTTCTCCGAAGGCGGTCAGCTTCGATTTTACCAATACGAGTTTTGTTTACGATGGCGGCCAAAAGGCCCCGGTCATTGGCAATCCAAATGGAGCGACCTATACGGTCTCCGGAATCACCTCGGCCACGGATGCCGGGAGCTATAGTTTCACCGTTACCGCGAATGGAAACTATACGGGATCGTCCACCTGTTCGTGGTCCATCGGGCGAAAACCGGTAACGTTTACCTTCAGTAATCTGGAATTCTTCTACGACAACACTCCGAAGGCGCCTACTATCCACAATCCGCACGGGGCGACCTATGATGTTTCCGGCGTTCGCACGGCGGTTGTGCCCAATAGTTACTCGTTCACGGTTAACGCGACCGGGAATTTCATTGGTTCCGCAACTTGTAATTGGGCGATCGGCTGCTGCCCCGCTGACGTCTTCCTGGGAAGCTTGAACCACACTTATGATGGCACGCCCAAGGCCGCGACCGCTACGACGCAACCGGAGGGGTTGAACGTGGTGTTTACGTATGATGGGTCTTCCACTCCGCCGACGGGCGCCGGGAGTTATAGTGTAATCGCGAATGTTGCAGATAGTCCCGACCCGTCACGTGAGGATCCGGCTGCGGTGTTCATCGGGCACGCCGAGGGGACCTTGGTGATCGCCAAGGCCGACCAAGCTCCGCTGGTATTGAGCGCCGACACCACGCAAACCCATGGGAGCACCCAGACGCTGTCGACATCCGGCGGATCGGGCACCGGCGCTGTCACTTTCGAAATTGTGGCGCAGTCCCCCGCGAGTTCTGTTTCGATCTCCGGCGCGGTGCTTTCGGTGAATAGCGGGACGGGATGGGTGGATGTGCGGGCCAGAAAAGCGGGCGATGCGAATTACAATCCATCCTCGCCGTCCAACACCGTGCGCGTAACCTTCGCGAAAGCCTCTCAAAACTCGCTCGCGGTCGTCGCGAGCACTCCGCAAATCTTCAATACGAATCAGAGTCTTTCGACGACGGGCGGTTCTGGTTCCGGCGATGTCAGTTATTCGATTGTGGAGGAATCTGCACCGGGCGTCGCCCTTCTTTCGGGGCTGAACAATCAAACCCTCACCGCTGCGACGGGCACAGGCTGGGTGAAGGTTCGGGCAACGAAGGCCGGTGACGCCAACTACAACTCCATATCTTCGGCGCCAACCACGATCGCCTTTGCAAAGGCTGCGGCGACTCTCGCCTTTACGAATCTAAACCCGATTTACGACGGCACGGAAAAGCAGCCGAGTGTGACGACTGCCCCGGAATCGGGCTTGGCGGTTCAGTTGACCTTCGACGGGCAGGCTTCGATGCCGATCAACGCTGGCGCCTATACGGTGGTGGGCACGATCAACGATCCCGACTACGCCGGCACGAAGACGGAAACGTTCACCATCCAAAAGGCTCCGGCGACGGTGGCCCTGAGCAGCCTGAACCATACTTACGATGGATCGCCGAAGTCGGCGACCGCCACCACCGTTCCCGCCGGGTTGACGGTGAACTTCACCTACGACGGAAGTCCAACGCCGCCGAAGGACGCGGGCAGCTACGTGGTGGTGGGGACGATCGACGCGCCGAATCATACAGGTAGTGCGACGGGGACGTTGGTGATCAACAAAGCGAACCAGGCCGCATTGACGCTTACGGCTGCCACGCCGCAGACGATGGGGACGTCTCAGACGCTGTCCGCCACCGGCGGTTCCGGCGGCGGCGCACTCAGCTATTCGATTGTCGCGCAATCGAGTTCGGGTGCGGCCTCGCTGGTCGGGGCTGTGCTCGTGCCGAACATCGGCACGGGATGGGTGGACGTGCGTGCCACGCGTGCGGGAGGCACGAATTATCACGATGTTCATTCCAACATCGTGCGTGTGAACTTCGGCAAAGCCACGGCGACGATCACGCTGGGCAGCTTGCGTCACACTTACGACGGAGGGGTAAAAACGGCGAGCGCGACGACGACGCCTGGCGGATTGCCGGTCACGGTGAGTTATGGCCCGGGCAATCGGGTCGATGCCGGCAGTTATTCGGTGACGGCGGCCATTGCGGCCAGCGATCCCAACTATACCGGGTCCGTGTCCGGAACACTCGTAATTGATCCGGCACCGCAGACGGTCTCGATCAGTGCGTCACCCGCTTCGGCTGCGTTTGGTCAGTCCATTAGGTTCGACGCGCATGGTGGAAAAAATGGCTACATCTGGGGCGGCGCTGCATCGGGAAGTGGATCCTCCGTCACCGTCACCCCCATGGCGGCAGGTCCCGTGACGGTGACAGCCCATTCTCCTGCGGGCGGAAACTACCTTCGCTCGAACGACGCCATCGGAGAAGCAATGGTCACGCGGGTTGTTCCCACGGGCACGTTTCCGGGAAAAACCGTGAATGGTCCTTACACACTCAAGTCGGCGGATCTTCAGGCGACATTTGCCCACCCGACCAACCCCGCGATGCCCCCGCCTACGGGCACACCCACCTATGAACCTGCCGCCGGCACCAAACTCAATGCCGGCACGCATACCATCACCGCAAGCTACCCAGGGGATAACAACTACGCTCCGACGACGGTCGCCGCGATCTTCGTAGTGAACAGGACGACGCCTGACATTTTTTGGAATCCCGCGCCTTTACGGTATGGCGAGGCTTACGGGCCGGGCCAACGCGGAGCGGTGGCGAAGGTCGGTGACCAGACGATTCCCGGCACCTTCACCTATACGCCTGCTCCGGGTAACATCGCCACGACCGTGGGAACAAAAGAGCTGCGCGTGCATTTCACGCCGGAGGACTCGGCGAATTACAACGCGGTTCTCGCCACCCGCACCATAACGATCGGAAGAGGCCTCCAAACCATCCGCTTCGAAAAGCCCGAGGACTGTCGATATGGCGGCGAAGTGCTCCTTACCGCCACTTCAAGTTCGGGGCTGTCGATCAACTACGACGTTTCAGGAGCTCAGCTCGTGGATGCCACGAGCAACAGTGGCGGCAAAGCGATCAAGGCAGACCGCCTCGGCACCGTGACCGTGACCGCGCGGCAAAGCGGGAATGAATACTACGAACCCGCCGATCCGGTCACGCATCAGTTCACTATCCAGAAGGCACTCCACACGGTCGAGTTTCCCGACCCGGCCACCACAGGATACGTGCTGCTCGCGAAGTCCACGGCCGGAATTCCCGTCAAGTATGAGTTAAGCGATGAGACGGGTGGATGGGTGATCAGGGATGTATATCCGATCGATCCCAATCTGCCGCCTTTCAAGCAGCTCGCGTTCACCGGATATCTCCCGAACAAGAACGTGCGGGTGACCGCGATCGCGGAGGATGAGTTTCACGAGAAAGCGACCGCAATCAGCCCCATGTTCAGCAGCAGTGGGCCGGATAGTTTCTGGATCACCCGGCCGGCCGATAAAGTCGTCGCCGCCCAAGGCTATCATCTGAGCTTCTACGCTCATCATTCGATTTCACCGGATGATTCGCAGATGCTGAAGTTGTTTGCCCGACACAATGGTTCGTCGCAATGGACCGAGCTGGGCAGCGGGTATTTCAACGCTCACGGGATTGTGAATACGGGGGTATTCATTGCTCAGGCGGGCACATGGGAGATCAAAGTCGTCAATGGACCGGACGCGAATTCGCCGGACTACTCGAACCACCGGTTGACGCTCACGGCGGTGAACGGCCAAGTGATCAACTTCCCCGACCGCCAGTGGTGCGTCGTCAACGAGGTATTCAATCTGGGAGCGACGACGACCGCTCCCGGCCTCTCTGTGACTTACCATGTCATCGAAGGCCCGGTGGAGTTTGTCACATCGTCGTCGATCAAGGTGACGAAGCCAGGACCGGTCACGATCGAGGCAAGGCAGAGTGGCAACTCCAGCTACGCTCCGGCGAAGTCGGTGAGGCGGACGTTTACCGCACTGTCGCCGCCGCAACTTACGATCGAAGAACCATTGTCCTACTCGATCGCAACTGGAATCCTCTCCGCCAAAGGGTGGGCCCTCGATTACGAAGATGGAGCTCCGATTCCGGTCACGCTCGTCATCGACGGTCAGAGCCACGATGTGGCCGTGGTGCAGGAGAGGCCTGACATCGCAGCCCAAGCGGCAGCGCAAGGCTGGTCGACGGGGAATGTCCTCAAGTGTGGATGGAAGATCGAGTTCCCCGTCGCTTCTCTCGCCGAGGGCCCTCATGATGTTGTTATCCGCGCGGTCGATGGTTCCGAGAATGTAGTCGAAAAAGGATTCACCCAGTTCATCGGTGGCACGCCGGTGGAAAGAACCGAGACGATCGTCTTTACCGAGATCGGACCGCGTGGTTTCGGCGAGGAATTTACGCTCGACGCGACCGCCACTTCCGGCCGCTTGATAGAATACTCGATCGAAGCCGGCCATGGTCTGGTCACGCTCTCCGGCAATCGTGTCACAGTTGGAAACTCACCCGGTGCGGTCACCATCCGGGCGAGTGTTCCCGCGAGTGCTGGCTATTCGGCGGCATCCGTCGAGCGCACCTTCTCGATCGCAGACGGCGATGGGGATGAAGATGGAGTGCCGGATTGGTGGGAGTGGCAGTTTGATATCGATGTGACTCCTGGATCCGACGCAAATGGCGATGGCGTCAAGGATATCGACGAATATCATCTCTGGCGTAATCCGAAGCAGGCGGGGGGCGGTCAGCCCAAGGATACGGTAACGACGATTTTGAACGTCACAGCCAAAGGAAGTGGTGTCGTGACGCTCAACATTGGCGGCGAGCCCCATAACTTTAGCTTCCTTGGAGCCGGTGATCAGTGGCAGGAGCCTTATCCTTTTGGCAACAACGTGAAAACGTTTGCCGAGATCAAGGCAAAGCTCGGTGACGAAACGGAGATCGCCGTTTCATGGCCGAGCACGATCTCCGACTTCATTATCAAGGCGGCGAAGTCTCCCATAGCGGCGAGCGAGCTGCGAAGCCGCGTGGAGCTGATCGCCCGGGGATCGCAGACGCCGATCCACTTCGCCGATGCGATTTCCAAGAGCGAGCTCGTGGGCGCCAACGGTGGCAACAAGATCGCCGTTCGCGCGATGGTGGAGGGAAGTCTGCCGTTTGGTTTCATGGATACATCCAAGCTCGAAGTGCAACGGCGCGTGAGATTCGGATTGGGAGGCACACGCTCGGGAGATGCAGCCGGGATGATCGTCTATAGCGCGGACAACTACGTCTTGGGCGGCGGTCTCATGAACTTCGCGATCGTGAAAGGGCCGGCGATGACCGACGTCCGCGAACACCTCTCGGACCCGAAGCGGTTCCAAGCCAGGGTGCCCGCCGGCTACGTCGATGTGTATCGGCTCCGCGATCTCATCACGATCGACTTCTATCCGGACGGAAACTACCCCGACGACGGGCCGTTCAAGAACTTCTCCGGTGCCACCCGCCTCGTTGGCTACCGCCTAGCCGGAGGCTTGATGGCGAAGACCGGCAGCATCAGGCAAACGAGCGGCGGCAACGAACTGCTGTTCGAATTCGAAAACGATCGCTCCGTGGGAGAGTCGCGCACCGATAGTGAAAACGGAGGTTACACGCTGCGACGTAGCTATGTCTCAACGTTCAGGCACTGGGGCTGGCGGAAGCCGTCTGCTGCTCGCGAAGGAATGACTTCCGTGAGATCCGAGATGACTCAGCAAATCATGTTCGGGAGCGGCAACAGTCCAGGCAATGTGTCCAACAATCCGATCTTCGTTAAGATTTATCGCCATCAAGGGCCCACGGATTCGGCTGGCATCCTTTCGCAGGAGGAGCACCAGTTCGGCGTGGGAGATACCGAACTGCGGTATGGCGCCACAGCGGTTTTGCGCGGGTCGGCTGCGGATCTGCAAACGGCCTCGCACCGCTTTACCAAGAGCCCTTCAACCGATCTCAGTCCGCCCACGACCGAGGTAAACGCCACCGGCGGGAAGATGGAGACCGAATATTTCACCGCTTCCAGAATTATTGGCGGCAGTTCCAACTTCGACGGGCATCCTGGCTTTGTCGCAGGCGAACGAAAGAAAGTGCGTCGGGGCTTCCTCGATGGAGGGCCTGACGCTGCCGACGCGATCGTCACCAGCTACACCTACAAGCACCACTTGGTCGATGGGCGAGCGGTGCCTGCGACCGAGATCACGAAGCAAGGGAATATCACGGTCGGCGACGTGATTTATGAATACCCCACGACGGGTGCCGGCCAGGTGATCATCAGGACTTTGGCGTTGCCGGCTCATGGTGCCACACGGCTGCCGACCACTCTGCGCGCCTACAGCCGCCGGCTCGCTAATCTGGATCTGCGCGACAAGCCCATTTCGCTCACTCGTCCGGATGAAACGCGGACGGTCTACAGCTATCGCACCTCGGGCGAGAATTTGATTGTCGCCGAGCTTCAAGGGAAAGCCGGTGGCGGCGTCACGCAGTTTGCCGGCACGACACTGCTCGAAACGCTCGATATGGATGCAAACCGCTCGACCGTGATCGAGCGCACCTTTGACAAGCACGGACGGCTGACCCGCGAAGAAAGCTATGTTTATCAAGGCAACTCGAACTTCACCTCGCTAGGCTCAGTCGTTTACGAACACGACGTTTTCGGCAATCTCACCAAGAAGACTCACAGCTCCGGTCGTGTGCTCTACGAGGCGAACTATGAAGGGTTCCGCAAGATATCGGAGACCGACGAGCAGGGGATCACCCTCACCTACACCTACGATGACTACAACCGGGTGAAAAAGGTGAAGCGGGCGGCCGCGGCGGATGGGGCAAACGTGATTGCTGAAACCACCACGACTTACACCTACGACCCGATTGGACGTCTGGAGAAAGAAGTCGTTTCTGCCGCCGGGGCTACCGAAACGCTCGAGTCGAGCTACACCTACGACACCGCCAACCGGCCGAAGAGCCGCACGGTCCCTGGTAATCTGACGACCATCATCTCCTACGATTCGGCGATCAAGACAACGACGACTCTGCCCGGAGGTGGCACGAAGATCGAAGAGGTTCACAAAGATGGCCGCGTGAAATCCGTCACCGGCACCGCTGTGTCGGACATGACGACCACCTACGCTTACGATGCGACGACGGGAAATCTAAAAACCACGCAAAACACGGCGGGGCAGTGGGCAACCACCGAGTCCGATTGGGCAGGTCGCACGGTGAGCGTTTCCACACCGACCTACGCCGGCACAATCAGGGTGGTCGGCAACACCTACACCGGAGCGTTGTTGACCAAACAGGAGACCAAAGTCGGCACCACAGCGATCACGCTACCGCGCCTGTTCCAATACGACAGCTATGCCCGACTCGTCCGTGAAGGGCTCGATGAAAACGGTAACGGAGTTCTCGATCCCTCGACGGACTACGAGGTGAAGGAATACGAGTGGTCTTACCAGACCGGTGCCCCGAATCACGCGGCGAACCTCTATCGTTACGAAGGCGTGAAGGTGTGGCCGTATGCCGGTGCAAACGCGTCCACATCGCGCTTCGCATCGCAAACCTACACGCAAGTGACCGGGCTCGGGCCCTCGACGATGGCACACGTGGTGTCCCTCGATTTCGACCAGAACATCACCGACAGCACGACCACCATCGACCGAGCCGGCCGAAAGGTGGTGGTGAGCACTACGACCACGGGAACGACGGCCACGCTGCAGGAAGTCAGGTTGAATGGCCTCCCGATCAAATCGGTCAACGCGCAGGGCCACGCGACGCTTCAGACCTACGACGCGCTTGGTCGCCTCGAGGCGATCGATGATCCCCGCATTGGACCGACCAGTCACGAGTATCACTCCGACACGACGCTGGTGGAATCCATCACAGGGCCCGACCTCCGCACGACGCAGTATGGTTACGACGCAGCCGGACGCGTGATCTCCCAGATCAATCCGGACGGAAAGACCGCCTATTTCCAATACGACGCGGCGGGCAATCTCACGCACCAGTGGGGCGAGACGGTGAACCCCGTGAAATACGTTTACAACGACCTCGGCCAAAAGACGGAGATGCACACTTACCGCTCCGGAAGTTGGACGGGGAGCACGCTCCCGAGCGGTTTCGCCAGCAGCGGCGACAAGACCACGTGGACCTATCAATCGGCCACCGGTCTTCTCACGGAGAAGAAGGATGCCGTGGGCGCAACGACCTCCTTCGAATACACCGATCTTGGCCAGATGAAGAAACGCACGGATGCACGCGGTTGGGTGACGAATTATGAATACACGGACGCGCGGAAATTGCTGACGAAGGTGGTCTATACCGGCACGGCCGCGACTTACACGACCGACGTGAGCTACACCTATGACCGCGCCGGGCGCACGGCCACGGTGACGGACGCGGCGGGTGTGCGCACCTTCAGCTATTATGACAGCGGCTCAACTGCGGGCACGCAGGCGGCGAGCGCCCGTTTGAAGAGCGAAACGCTACCGAACGCCTTCGGCGGGCACGTGTTGACCTACACGTATCACTATGGCTCGACCGATCGGAAAGGCACGTTGGGTGGATTGGAGCTCAACAGCAGCGTCCATGTGAGCTACGGTTACGACGCGGTGATGCGGCTTAACAGCGTTGCCTACGCCGACGACACGGCCTTTACCTATACCTACGTGGCGAACTCGAATCTCATCGACCAAGTCACTCAAGGCGCGAGCGGCTATCTGCGCGATTACGATTATCGCACCGACAGCAATCGAGTGCACACGTTGAAGCACGGGTGGGGCAACGATCCCGGTAAGGCGATCGAGACCACGCTGAGCTACAATGACCTGGGCCTACGTAACACGGAAAAGACCACGGGTTCAGGCTACATGTCGGCGCTGGGTCGCGGCGGAGAAGCCGGTGTGCACACCGACTACACCTACACCGACCGCATGGAGCTCAACGATAGCGGCAAATACGTGATCGGCGCCGGTGGCTCTCTCGGTGGCCTTCGCGCTGGCACCGTCCGCGATTATACCTACGATCCGATCGGCAACCGCACGGCGGATCACGACGGCACTTACGTGCGCAACGCGCTTAATCAATACATGGCGGCGCCTGGTCTTGGGGCGCTGACCTACGACGCAAACGGCAATCTACTCGGCGACAGCCAGCGGAGTTATGAATACGACGCCGAGAACCGGCTGATCAAAGTCACGGGAAGCAACGGCGTTTGGACCTACAAATACGACTATCTTGGCCGCCGTATCGAAAAGAGCGGCCCTGGCGGCACCACGCGTTTCCTCTACGACGGCTGGAACCTATTAGCCGAGCTGAACGCATCGAACACCATCACACGCCGCTTCGCCTGGGGCTTGGACGTGAGCGGCTCGCTGCAAGGTGCGGGCGGAGTCGGAGGTCTCCTGGTGATCGCGGACGACGCCGGGCACTATTACCCCGTCTATGACGCCTCTCACAACGTGGTCGCGCTCTACAATGCTAGTGGAGGAATCGCCGCAGCTTACGAATACGATCCCTTTGGGGTTCACGGCAAACAAGGTGTGTATGCCGCGCAAAATCCCTTCCGTTTCTCGACCAAATACACCGACTCAGAAACCGACTTCATCTACTACGGCCATCGCTACTACATCCCCGCCCTCGGCCGCTTCCTAAACCGCGACCCCATCGAAGAAGCCGGCGGTCTTAACCTCTACGGCTTCT
>ENA-UOVV01000377-UOVV01000377.1-compost-metagenome-genome-assembly--contig:-NODE-377-length-57961-cov-24.768072_pt1 | contig 57961 bp, 51 predicted proteins | sample MGYA00238155_ERZ761577 | MGnify/ENA primary metagenome ERZ761577 (study PRJEB28898, sample SAMN06268775) | compost metagenome | isolation source: Emeryville, CA | place: USA:Emeryville, CA | collected... | reverse complement strand
TCGTTCCCGTTGAGGATGCCGAGGTCGTTCAGCAGGCCCTCGTCGCCGTTCAGCAGGTCGAGGTTGCCGAGCAGGCCGTCATCACCGTTGAGGACGCCGAGGTCGTTGAGCAGGCCCTCATCACCGTTCAGCAGATCGAGGTTGCCGAGCAGCCCGTCACCGCCGGTGCCGAGGATGTCTTCGAGCAGGCCGTCATCGTTGCCGGGATTGCCGCCGAGGAGATCCTTCACCCCACCGAGCAGTCCGTCGTCGTCGCCATCGCCGTCGCTGTCGCCGCCGAGTATGTCGCCGAGATTGCCGAGCAGGCCATCACTGTCATTGTCGTCGTTGCCGAGCAGATCCCTGACGCCGCCGAGCACACCGCCGCCGCTGCCGCCGCCATCACCGCCCAAAAGGTCACCGACGCCCCCCAGCAGGCCGCCATCGCTGCCGCTGCCGCCGCCACCGCCGCCGCCTCCACCACCGTCGCCGGTCAGGAGGTCGCCCACGCCGCCCAGCAGCCCGCCGCTGCTACCGCCGCCGCCACCGCCACCGCCATCGCCGCTATCGCCGCCACCACCCCCGCCCCCACCGAGGACATTGTCCACCACGGAAGTCGCGCCGCCCAGAATTTTACCAAGTCCAGCAGCAGTTCCCTGTCCCGTCAACGCGCTTGTGGTCAGCAATAATGCCACCAATGCAGCGTATTTATTCGCTCGCATGTTACTCTCCATCTACTGATAGAAGACTGGAGGGTAGGAGCCTCAACCTGACAGGAAGCTTTCAATCCGGGGCATTCTTGCTTAGTGCAAACCCCTAGTTTAGTTACAATTTGCACTTAGGGGCCAGCGACATCCGGACTAACGAAAAGGCGCGGCGCCCCGAGCGCCGCGCCTCCCGGAGGTCTCCCCGAAGGGAGGGTCAGTAGACGTAGACCATCAGGCCGCCATTGCTCTGCTGCACGGCGAAGATGTTGGTGACCTGGTACTTGGTGCGCCCGAGCGAGGCCGTGATCAGCGCATCGCGCGCGGCGTACTGCTGCAACGTACGCACCTTGGCGGAGGCGTTGAAGATCTGGGCCACCTGCTTGCGGGCCGCCGGGCACAGCTTCACCGGCACGACCTGAACGTTGGCGGCGCGGATCCAGTTCTTGGGGTTGGTCTTGGCCTGCGCTGCGAGCTGCAGCACCTTGCGGCCATCATTGACCGAGCAGTTGACGACGAAGGCATTGGCTCCGCCCGTGCTGGCGACCCGGACGTTGCCGTTGTTGCCATTCCCGTTGCCGGGGCCGCCCCCGTTGCCATTTCCGCCGCCACCGCCGCCGACACCCAGCAGGTCACCGACGCCGCCAACGCTCAGGTCGAGATCGAGGCCGAGGAGGTTCAGGCCGACCGTGAGATTAGAGCCGACGGACACGTTGCCCTTGGCCAGCTTGCCGTTCTTGCCGACCTTGAGGTCAAGCACATTGCCGGGCTTGTCGTTGTCGGCGCCGACGCCCGCGTTGATGAGCGCGCTGTTGCCGGCCTCGCCACCGTCGAGGCTGATGATGTTGCCGACGTTGAGGCCACCGCCGCCGCCACCGCCACCGCCACCGCCACCGCCACCACCGCTACCGCCGCCGCCGCCGAGGACGGAATCGGTCACCTTGTCCACGGTGCTGGTCACGGTGCTGACCGTATCACCGACACCCTTGAGCACCCCGCCCAGCAGCCCGCCGGCATGCGCTGGAACGACGGTCAGGCCGGTGGCGAGCAGCAAAGCCGCCAGAAATCGTGGTGCACCCACAGTCATGTCAGTCTCCTCACATAGCATACCCGATTGAAGCGACAGGGCGCTCATTGCAATGACGTTCAACGACGCTTCTGGTTGCCAATGCTTACACCGATCAATTGCCGACTCTAGTAAATAGTTGATACAATTGTCGCAGTTAGGTGTTTGCGCTTAAGCCTTGACGCTGCTTGATATCGTCAAGCCCGTAATTGATGCGCGATTACACGTAGAATATGTTCACGCCCCTGACGACCATGACGCCCACAACACTGGGCGTGAGGCGGCGTGGAAAGCTGGCGGATGCTGCGGGCGCGGGGGGCATGAAAAAGGCGCGGAGCCGGAGCTCCGCGCCCCACCGGCACGACAACGAGGGAGCGTCAGCCCTCGCCACCATTGCCGATGAACGTCGCCACCGGTTGCCCGGCGGCTCGTCCGGGTAACGAGGGATGCACCCAAAGGTTTCTGCCCGGGCTGGAAAAACTGCGACGCCTGCCGGGGGAAATAAGCAAAGCCCCGCGTCCGGGGACGCGGGGCCGAGGTGTCGGTGCAAACAACCTCTGCCGGAGAGAACTCCGGTGCCTCTAGGATAGCATCGCCGATGCGACCGGTCATCGCCCGGAAGGCGAAAAGCACACATCCCGGGCATATGCACAAATATTACTCAGACATGATTGCGACTGCCCGAGAAAGTGGCAGCGCTGAGGCAAATATGGGCAAGTGCATACAGCGGCTTGGCGCAAGCACGTGCTGGAGCACTGTTGAATCAATCGCTTAGCCGATCTGGCAGGTCGTGGCACGGCGATTGCAATCCTCTTCGGCGGTGCAAACAACCAACTGTCGGAGGTAAAACATGACAGTTCACCGCATGCTGGCCGGTATTGGCCTGGGGGTGGCGATGACTGTGGGCGCCCTGGCGCCTCTGACTGCTTATGCGCAGGAGGACACCATCAAGGTGGGCGTCCTCCACTCGCTGTCGGGCACGATGGCGATCTCGGAAACGACGTTGAAGGACACCATGCTGTTCCTCATCGAGGAGCAGAACAAGAAGGGCGGCGTGCTGGGCAAGAAGCTCGAGGCCGTGGTGGTGGACCCCGCGTCCGACTGGCCGCTCTTCGCCGAGAAGGCCCGCGAGCTCATCGAAGTGAACAAGGTGGCCGCCGTGTTCGGCTGCTGGACCTCGGTGTCCCGCAAGTCGGTGCTGCCGGTGTTCAAGGAACTCAACTCGATCCTCTTCTACCCCGTGCAATACGAGGGCGAGGAATCCGAGCGCAACGTATTCTACACAGGCGCCGCGCCGAACCAGCAGGCCATACCGGCCGTCGACTACCTGATGAACGAGGAAGGCGTCGAGCGCTGGGTGCTCGCGGGCACCGACTACGTTTATCCGCAGACCACAAACAAGATCCTCGAGCAGTACCTCAAGGACAAGGGCGTGGCCGCCGACGACATCATGATCAACTACACGCCGTTCGGTCACTCCGACTGGCAGACGATCGTGTCGGACATCAAGGCCTTCGGCTCGGCCGGCAAGAAGACCGCCGTGGTCTCGACCATCAACGGTGACGCCAACGTGCCGTTCTACAAGGAACTCGCGAACCAGGGCATCAAGGCCGAGGACATCCCGGTCGTGGCCTTCTCGGTGGGTGAGGAAGAACTCGCCGGCTTCGACACCGGTCCGCTGGTCGGCCACCTCGCCGCCTGGAACTACTTCCAGTCGGTCGATACGCCCGAGAATGCCGAGTTCATCGCCAAATGGCGCGAGTTCATCGGCAATCCCGAGCGCGTCACCAACGATCCGATGGAAGCCCATGTCATCGGCTTCAACCTGTGGGTGCAGGCGGTCGAAAAGGCCGGCACCACCGACACCGACGCAGTGCTCGACGCCATCATCGGCCTCGAGACGCCGAACCTCACCGGCGGCACCGCCAAGATGCTGGCGAACCACCACATCACCAAGCCGGTGCTGATCGGCGAAATCCAGGCCGACGGCCAGTTCGACGTGGTGTGGGAGACGGAATCGGAAGTGCCGGGCGACGCCTGGACCGACTTCCTGCCTGAATCGAAGGTGCTGGAAGCCGACTGGGTGGACCTCAAGTGCGGCAACTACAACACCGAAACCAAGACCTGCGGCGCTTCGTAAACCGCTGACGGAACAAGGCGGGGGCGGCTGCGCCCTCGCCACTTCTCCCCCACTTCGAGGCCGACGATGAACGCGATGCGACTGCTGCACCTGGTTGCGCTCCTCCTTGCCCTCCTTGTTGCCCCACTGGCTGCCTCACCCGTCCTGGCTCAGACCGACGACGTCACCTTCGGCACCCTGGTCGATGCTCTGGCACCCGGCAATTTCCGCGAACGCGAGGCGGCTGCGACGGCGCTGACCGCCACCGGGGACCCGCGAGCCGTGGCGGTGCTCCAGGCCCTTCTCGACGGCGAGCTGCAGGCCGACAAGGCGAGCGGCAAGGTGCTGATCGGTTCGGGTGCCCGCGCCATCGACCCAGTGACGGGAAGCGCCTTTGACGGCGTGGCCGATCTCAAGCTCGACCGCGTGAAGGTCAACAATGGCTTGCGGCGCGTGCTGAGAACGCTGATCGGCCAGCTCACCCTGATGAGCGACGACCGGGCAACGCGGCTCACCGCGGCGCAATCGGTGCTGCGCGACGCCAACCCGGAAAACCTCGAACTGCTGACCACGGCCATAGCGGCCGAAACCGATCCCGCCATCCGCAGCGTGATGGAGACGGCGCGGGCGGCGATCACGCTCAAGAGCGATGCCGGGATCGAGGAGAAGAAGGCCGCGGTGGAGGCGGTGAAGGCGCGGGGCGGTCGCGACTCCATCGCGCTGCTCACCAGCGTGCTCGCCGGCTCGCCCGAGGAGCTGAAGCCCAGCATCGAGGCGGCCATAGATGCGCTGAACCAGACGCAGGCGGCGTGGGGCGTGGCGCAGAACGTGTGGTACGGTCTGTCGCTCGGCTCGGTGCTGCTGCTCGCCGCCATTGGCCTCGCCATCACCTTCGGCGTGATGGGTGTCATCAACATGGCGCATGGCGAAATGGTGATGCTGGGGGCCTACACCACCTTCGTGGTGCAGGAAATCATCCGGCGCAACTTCCCCGGCATGCTCGACTACTCGCTCGCCATCGCGCTGCCGCTCGCCTTCCTCGTCACGGCGCTGATCGGCATTGCCATCGAGCGCGGCATCATCCGCTGGCTCTATGGGCGGGCGCTCGAAACGCTGCTCGCCACCTGGGGGCTGAGCCTCATCATCCAGCAGGCGATCCGCACCAGCTTCGGCCCGACCAACAAGGAAGTGGCGAACCCGAGCTGGATGTCGGGCTCGTTCGAACTGGGCGGGCTGTCGATTACCTGGAACCGCTTCTGGATCGTACTCTTCGCCATCGTGGTGTTCCTTGCCCTTCTCGCGGTGCTGAACCGCACGCCGCTCGGGCTGCAGATGCGCGCCGTGACCTCGAACCGCCGCATGGCCTCGGCCATGGGCATCCGCACGCCCTTCGTCGATGCGATGACCTTCGGGCTCGGGTCGGGCATTGCCGGGCTCGCCGGTGTGGCGCTAAGCCAGATCGACAACGTGTCGCCCAATCTCGGCCAGAACTACATCATCGACAGCTTCATGGTGGTGGTGTTCGGCGGCGTGGGCAACCTGTGGGGCACGCTGGTGGGCGCGCTCTCCATCGGCGTCGCCAACAAGTTCCTCGAGCCGTACGCCGGGGCAGTGGTGGCGAAGATCGTCATCCTCGTCCTCATCGTCCTCTTCATCCAGCGGCGCCCCCGCGGCCTCTTCGCCCTCAAGGGCCGGGCGGTGGAATCGTGACGCACAAAGACTTCGACCGGAGCCTCGCTGCATGATCACCCAGATGATCCTCCGCGCCCTCGACCGCAAGGCGATCTGGCTGGTGGCAAGCCTCATCGCCATCGCCATTGCCGTGCCGGCGCTGAACCTGCTGGTGCCGCCCGGCCAGTTCGGCCATGTGCCGGGCTATGCCGTGACGCTCTTCGGCAAGTATCTCTGCTACGCCATGCTGGCGCTCGCGCTCGACCTGGTGTGGGGCTATGTCGGCATCCTGTCGCTGGGGCACGGCGCGTTCTTCGCGCTGGGCGGCTATGCCATGGGCATGTACCTGATGCGGCAGATCGGGGCGCGCGGCGTCTACGCCAACCCGATCCTCCCCGACTTCATGGTGTTCCTCAACTGGAAGGAACTGCCGTGGTACTGGCACGGCTTCGACCTCTTCCCCTTCGCCATGCTGATGGTGGTGCTGGTGCCCGGCGCGCTGGCCTTCGTCTTCGGCTGGTTCGCCTTCCGCAGCCGCGTGACGGGCGTCTACTTGTCGATCATCACGCAGGCGATGACCTTCGCGTTGCTGCTCGCCTTCTTCCGCAACGATTTCGGCTTTGGCGGCAATAACGGCCTCACGGACTTCAAGGACATTCTCGGCTTTTCCATCCAGGCGCCGGCGACGCGCGCCACGCTGTTTGCGCTGAGCGCCCTTTTCCTCGCCCTCTTCGTCTTCATCTGCTCGATGATCGTCAACTCCAAGCTCGGCAAGGTGATGGTGGCGGTACGCGATGCCGAGAGCCGGACGCGCTTCCTCGGCTGGCGGCCCGAGAACGTGAAACTGTTCGCCTTTACCGTCTCAGCGGTGATGGCCGGCATTGCCGGGGCGCTCTACGTGCCGCAGGTGGGCATCATCAACCCCGGCGAATTCGCGCCCGAGAACTCCATCGAAGCCGTGATCTGGGTCGCCGTGGGCGGGCGCGGCACCATCATCGGGCCGATCATCGGCGCGCTGCTGGTGAACATGGGCAAGAGCTACTTCACCGGCGCCCTGCCCGACTACTGGCTGTTTGCGCTGGGCGGCCTGTTCGTGGTGGTGACCCTGTTCCTGCCCAAGGGCATCGTCGGTCTCTTCACCGCCCGCCGCGCCCGCAAGGGCAAGGAGGCAAGCTCGGCTGCCGAGGCGGGCGAAGATCCCTCTACCCTGCCCCAGACGAAACCGGAGCCCGCCGAATGAGCGACAAGACGGGCACCATGCTCTACCTGAACGGCGTGTCGGTGTCGTTCGACGGCTTCAAGGCGCTGAACAAGCTCTCGATCATCGTGCGGCCCAACGAGATGCTGGCGATCATCGGGCCGAACGGCGCGGGCAAGACGACGATGATGGACATCATCACCGGCAAGACCCGCCCCGACGACGGCGAAGTGTTCTTCGACGGCCGCACCGACCTCACCAAACTCGACGAGGCGACCATCGCCAATCTCGGCATCGGCCGGAAGTTCCAGAAGCCGACCGTGTTCGAGAGCCACACGGTGTGGGACAACCTCGTACTGGCGCTCAAGAAGCCGCGCGGCGTGCTCTCGGCACTGTTCTACAGCCAGTCGGACGAGGACAGGGAGCGCATCGAGGAAATCCTCGCCACGGTGCGGCTCACTGGCCGCAAGGACGAGCTGGCCGGCGACCTCAGCCACGGGCAGAAGCAGTGGCTCGAAGTTGGGATGCTGTTGGCGCAGGACCCCAAACTGCTGCTGGTGGACGAACCCGTCGCCGGCATGACCGACGCCGAAACGGTCGAGACCGCGATCCTCCTCAAGGAGATCGCCAGGACCCGCTCGGTAGTGGTGGTGGAGCACGACATGAGCTTCGTGCGCGAACTCGGCACCCGCGTCACCTGCCTCGCCGAAGGCACCGTCCTGGCCGAAGGCACGCTCGACCAGGTGAGCGCCAACCCCGTCGTGATCGAAAGGTATCTGGGACGATGAGCACTGGCCTCGCGATCAAGGCGATCGACCTTCACTATGGCGCCGCGCAGGCGCTCAAGCGCATCTCCATCGAGTGCAAGCCGGGGCGCATCACCGCCGTGCTCGGCCGCAACGGCGTAGGCAAGAGTTCCACGCTGCGCGCCGTCACCGGCATAAACAACGTCTCGGCCGGCGAGATCGTGTTCGACAACGAAGTGCTCAGGAAGGCGCCGCCCTACAAGCGGGCGCGCCTGGGGCTGGGCTACGTGCCGCAGGGCCGCGAAATCTTTCCTCTGCTCACCGTGCGCGAGAACCTCGAGACCGGCTATGCCGGGCTGGTGCGGGCCGACCGCAACGTGCCCGACTACATCTTCGAGCTCTTCCCCATCCTCAAGTCCATGCTGAACCGGCGCGGCGGCGACCTTTCGGGCGGCCAGCAGCAGCAGCTCGCCATCGGCCGGGCCCTGGTGACGCGACCCAAGGTTCTGGTGCTCGACGAGCCGACGGAGGGCATCCAGCCCTCGATCATCAAGGATATCGGGCGCGCCCTGCAATTCCTGCGCGATGAGAAGGGGATGACCATTCTCCTCGTCGAACAGTATCTGGACTTCTGCCGCGAGATCGCCGACGACATCTACATCATGGACCGCGGCGAAATCATGCATTCCGGCCCCGCAGCCGATCTCGACCTGCCCGAAGTGCGCAAGCACCTGATGGTGTAGGGCGTGCTCGTAAGAATGCCTCCCCTACCCTTGCCCAAACATCAGCGCGCCCGCGGTACCGGGCGCATCGGCACCCAGGTGCTCGACGGGCGCACGCGACTGACGACGCTGTTCCAGGAGGGATGCGCCAAGATCCGGCTGCCCCACACTCACGACAAGAGCCTGCAGGCAGTGCTGATCAACACGGCGGGCGGGCTCACGGGCGGTGATGAGGTGCAGTGGGAAGCGGACGCCGCGCCGGGCGCAAGGATGGTGCTCACTACCCAGGCCTGCGAGCGCGTCTACCGTTCGCTCGGCGACGACGCGACGGTTTCGACCCGCCTCAAGGTCCGCGCGGGCGCGCATCTCGACTGGCTGCCGCAGGAGACGATCCTGTTTGAGGGCGGGCGGTTGAATCGCTCGCTTGAAGTGGAGCTTGAAGAGGGCGCGAGCCTGTTCGCCGTCGAAGCCATCCTGCTCGGCCGCGAAGCGATGGGCGAGACAGCCCGCAACGCCCGGCTCACCGACAACTGGCGCATCCGCCGCAACGGCCGGCTCATCCATGCCGAAGCCACGAGGCTCTCGGCCGACCCGCTGGAGCGCGACGGGCTGTCGCTGCTCGATGGCAAGCTCGCCTTCGCCACCCTGCTCTATGTCGGCGCCGATGCCGAGCGGAAGCTCGACAAGGCCCGTTCGTTGCTCGGCGCCGAGGCGGGCGCCAGCCTCATCGGCGAGCGGCTGGTGGTGCGCGCCCTGGCCCCGTCGGGGCTTGCGCTGCGCAAGACCATCGCGCCAATAATCGCCGAGCTTTCCGGCGCGGGCACCCTGCCCCGCCTCTGGCATTTCTAGGACCACACGATGAACCTGACGCCCCGCGAGAAAGACAAGCTGCTGATATCGATGGCCGCGATGGTGGCCCGCAGGCGCCTCGAGCGCGGCGTGAAGCTGAATCATCCCGAAGCCATCGCGCTCATCACCGATTTCGTGGTGGAAGGGGCGCGCGACGGCCGCTCTGTGGCCGAACTGATGGAAGCAGGCGCGCATGTCGTCACCCGCGATCAGGTGATGGAAGGAGTCGCGGAGATGATTCACGACGTGCAGGTCGAAGCCACCTTCCCCGACGGCACCAAGCTCGTCACCGTCCACGAACCGATCAGGTGATCCCGATGGCCATCATCCCAGGCGAAGTCATTACGGCCGAAGGCTTCATCGAGCTCAATGCCGGTGCACCGGTGGTTACGCTGGAAGTCGCGAATACGGGCGACCGGCCGATCCAGGTCGGCTCGCACTACCACTTCTACGAAACCAATGCGGGCCTCGTGTTCGATCGCGAGAAGGCGCGCGGCATGCGGCTCGACATCGCGGCGGGCACCGCCGTGCGCTTCGAGCCGGGCCAGAGCCGCGAGGTGAAGCTGGTGCCGCTTGCCGGCAAGCGCGAGGTCTACGGCTTCCAGCAGAAGGTCATGGGCAAGCTCTGACGCCTCGACTTACAGGTCGTCGGCGTAGAGGATGGCCGAACCGTCACTGTCGAGGGTGAGCGCCACAATGTCGTGGACATCGAAGCCGGCAGCGCGGATCGCCTGCATGGCGAAGGGGCTCAGCACCAGGTTGCTGCGCAGATAGGCGAGCTCGCGCGCGTAAATGTCTTCGGCGCGGTCGAGGCGGTTGCGCGCGCTGGAGGCGCCGAGGAAGCTCGAGAGCCTGACTACCCGGGCCGAGGACGCGCCATCCACCTTGCCGGCCGCGCGCATGAACTGGCTCTTGCCGATGCTGCCGACGATGGAGGTCGCGTCGGTGAACTGGGCTAGCGCCGGCGTAGCGGTGAACGCCAGGACGGCGAGAGCGGCAACGAACTTGTGCTTCATGACAGTCTCCGGAACTCCGCTGCCTCTTGCAGCACCGGCCTGTGGCAAAATACCGGCGGCTTTGGCAATCGCGGCGCTTTTCGTTTATTGGTCGGCGCAAGTGAACAGACCGGAACCGATATGTCGACCAAGGAACAGGACTTCAAGGACCGTCTCGTAACGGTGATGCGCGACGTGAAGGAAAACCTCCCCCACGATCCCGAGGCGGCATGGATGATCGGCAGCCTCGCCGCCCGGCTAGTCGACGTGTACAAGGTCAAGAACTGGGGGCAGTTCAAGCAGAGCCTGTCGCGCGAGGCGTATGATCGGCTGCTCAAGGACTTCGAGCAGCAGGGCAACGGCTACCACAAGGAGGGCAAGGCGAAGGCCGCCTATGCCATCCAGCTGCTTGCCATCTCCACCATCGCCAGAACGCAGACCGACCCGCAAGTGAAGCAGGGCGAGAAGCTGCTCGACGGCATCATCAACAGCACCATCGTCGCCTACCGCAAAGCGGTAGCCGGCAGCGCCGCCAGGGCGAGCTGATACCGACGCCTATTTGGGCGGCAACTGGCGCAGATAGAGGATCAGCGCCTTGACGTCGTCGGGCTTCAGGTTGGCGAGGAAGTAGGTCGGCATGGGTGGCGACAGCTGCGAGCCGTTGGGCCGCGTACCATGCGTGATGAGCGTCGCCAGCTGCTCATCGGTGTAGCCGCTCAGCCCCGTGGGGGTGATGTTGGCCGCGACCACCGTGCCGCCCGGCCCCGCAAACTCCATGCCGCCAGCGCCCAGGTTGTTCTCGAAGTCGAACTGGCCGGTGGGCAACTGCGGCGTGTGACACACCGTGCAGTGGCCGAGCGGCCCGGCGAGATACGCGCCATACTCGACCGTCACGCCCTCGGGCACCGCCGCAACGCTTTCAACCGGCGGCATCCAGGCGGGCGGCAGCGGGATGTTGTAGGTCGACTGGCCCGGATCGTTCTCCACCGCCGGCACCGTGCGCAGGTACGCGACGATGGAGGCCAGGTCGTCGTCCGAAATGCCGCCATAGACCTCGAAAGGCATGGGCGGGCCGATCAGCGAGCCATCGGGGCGGATGCCCTCGCGAATCGCCTTCATCAGTTGCTCGTCGGTCCAGTCCTTCACCCGGCCGCCGGGCGTGATGTTGGCGGCGACGGCCGTGAAGGCCGGGCCATCCTCCACTACGCGGCCCGACAGCGCCTTGTCGGTCTCGAAGCCCTGCGGCCCGGCCGGCGTGTGGCAGTTGCCGCAACCCATGATGGTGTTGACCAGGTAGTCGCCGCGCTCGACCGAACCTGCGGCAAGCGCTCCCGGCGCGCCAGCAGCAGCCATGCCGGCGGCAGCCAGCAGGCTCAACAGCATGAGTCTCATTGCATTCCCCTCTCCATGCCTCGCGCACAACGTACTCCCGGCAGGCCTGCGACAAAATTTGTTTGTTTAAGTCAGGATTTGCGTTGCCGATTCTTGCGGCAAACGGCTGGACAGCCTGAATATTAGGCGGTTGAAATGGGGCAAACGCGTTGCCCAGAGGACTCTCCATGCCCGCCCGCATTTCCCGCGCCACCTATGCCCAGATGTACGGCCCGACCACCGGCGACAAGGTGCGGCTGGCCGATACCGACCTGATCATCGAGGTGGAGCGCGACCTCACCACTTATGGCGAGGAGGTGAAGTTCGGTGGCGGCAAGGTGATCCGCGACGGCATGGGCCAGAGCCAGATCACCCGCGCCAATGGCGCCATGGATACGGTGATCACCAACGCGCTGATCGTCGACCATACGGGCATCTACAAGGCCGATGTGGGCCTGCGTGACGGGCGCATCGCGAAGATCGGCAAGGCTGGCAACCCGGACACGCAGCCGGGGGTGGACGTGATCATCGGCCCCTCGACCGAGATCATCGCGGGCGAGGGCAAGGTCCTCACCGCCGGTGGCATGGACAGCCACATCCACTTGATCGCGCCGCAGCAGATCGAAGAAGCGCTGATGAGCGGCATTACCACCATGGTTGGCGGCGGCACCGGCCCGGCGCACGGCACCCTCGCCACCACGTGCACCGGCGCCTGGCATGCGCAGCGCATGATCGAGTCGTTCGATGCCTTCCCGATGAATCTCGGCCTTGCGGGCAAGGGCAATGCTTCCCTCCCCGCCCCGCTCGAGGAAATGATCCTCGCGGGTGTCAGCTCGCTGAAGCTGCACGAGGACTGGGGCACGACGCCCGCCGCCATCGACAACTGCCTCGCCGTTGCCGACGCCTATGACGTGCAGGTGATGATCCACACCGACACGCTCAACGAGTCCGGCTTCGTGGAGGACACGGTGGCGGCGTTCAAGGGGCGCACCATCCACGCCTTCCATACCGAGGGCGCGGGTGGCGGGCATGCGCCGGACATCATCAAGGTCGCCTCGCTGCCCAACGTGCTGCCGTCGTCGACCAACCCGACGCGGCCCTACACGGTCAACACGCTGGCCGAGCATCTCGACATGCTGATGGTCTGCCACCACCTGTCGCCGTCAATTGCCGAGGACGTGGCCTTCGCCGAGAGCCGCATCCGCAAGGAGACGATCGCCGCCGAGGACATCCTCCACGATATCGGCTGCTTCTCGATGTTCTCGTCCGACAGCCAGGCGATGGGCCGGGTCGGTGAGGTCATCATCCGCACCTGGCAGACCGCCGACAAAATGAAGAAGCAGCGCGGCCGCCTGCCGGAGGAAACCGGCGACAACGACAACTTCCGCGTGAAGCGCTACATCGCCAAGTACACGATCAACCCGGCCATCGCGCAGGGCATGAGCCGGCATATCGGCTCGATCGAGGAAGGCAAGCGCGCCGACCTGGTGCTGTGGAGCCCGGCCTTCTTCGGCGTGAAGCCCGAGATGGTGCTGCTCGGCGGCTCGATCGCGGCGGCGCCGATGGGCGACCCGAACGCCTCCATCCCCACGCCGCAGCCGATGCATTACCGCCCGATGTTCGCCGGCTACGGCAAGCTCAAGACCAGCTCCACCGTGACCTTCGTCTCGCAGGCCGCCTATGAGAGCGGGCTGCAACAGAAGCTCGGCGTCGCCAAGGGCATGCTGCCGGTCGAGAACACGCGCGGCGGCATCGGCAAGGCGGCGATGATCCACAACGCAACCATGCCGCATCTCGAAGTGGACCCCGAGACCTACGAGGTCCGCGCCGACGGCGAACTCCTCACCTGCGAACCGGCCACCGTGCTCCCCATGGCGCAGCGCTACTTCCTGTTCTGACCCATGGTTTGCGCCTTCCTCCCGGAAGGCGCATATTGGGAGCCATGAACAGGATCGATCTCAAGACGCTTGTCGGGTACCGCGACGACTTCGCGCTGTGGAGCGCGGAGCAGGCTGCGCTCATCCGCGCCGGCAGGCTCGATCGCGTCGATCTGGAGAATGTCGCCGAGGAGATCGAGAGCTTGGGGCGTTCCGAACAGTACCACATCGACAGCCGCATGGAGGTGCTGCTCCAGCACCTTCTGAAGTGGCAGTTCCAACCCGAGCGGTGGACCAACAGCTGGAAGGCCAGCATCTTCGAGCAGCGCATGCGCATTGCCAAGGTCATCAAGGGCAGCCCCAGCCTCAGGGACTACCCGGCCGAAACGCTGGCCGGCAGTTTCGTGATCGGTCGCAATCAGGCGATTACCGAGACCGGGCTTCCCGAAGCGGCCTTCCCCGAGACCTGCCCCTACACGATCGAGCAGATTCTCGATCCCGATTTCCTGCCCGGATGATCCACATCAAGTTTACCGTCGCCCACTAGTGCCAGACTCCTCACGATCGAACACAGGAGGCGTCGGTGCGCGTGAAGGACAAGGTTGCGGTGGTGACGGGTGCCGCCTCGGGCATGGGCCTCGAGATTGCGCGGCTGTTCGTGGCCCAAGGCGCCAAGGTGATCGCGGCGGACTGGCACGGCGAAAAGATCGAGGCCGCCGCGAACCAGATCGGCGGCGCCATCGTTCCGGTGACGGCCAATGTCGCGGTCGAGGCCGAGTGCGTGGCGATGGTCGACCGCGCTGTGAGTGAGTTCGGCCGCATCGACATTCTCGTCAACAATGCCGGCGTGATGGACGCCTTCCAGTCGGTAGCCGATGTCGACAACGAGACGTGGCGGCGCGTGCTGTCGGTGAACCTCGATGGCCCGATGTTCGCCATGCGGCGGGCCGTTCCGCTCATGCTGCAGCAGGGCGGCGGCGCCATCGTCAACATCGCCTCGGTCGCGGGGCTGGGTGGTGGCGCGGCCGGGGCGGCCTACACGGCCTCCAAGCACGCACTGATCGGGCTCGGCCAGAGCACGGCCTACCAGTACGCGAAGCTCGGGCTGCGCTGCAACACGGTGGCCTCGGGCGGGGTGACGACCAACATCATGCAGTCGGTCGATCCGGCGCGCATCGACCAGGCGGCGCTTGGCCGGCTCGGTGCCTATCAGGCCAGCAATCCGGGCATGCTCGAGCCCATCGACATCGCCAACCTCGTGCTGTTTCTCGCATCGGACGAAGCGCGGTACATCAACGGTGCGGTGATCCCCGCCGACATGGGGTGGCGCGCGGCCTGACAGAGGGCGTAGCCTCGGCCTCCAACACGGGAGTCGGGCCGCCATGATCTATCTCCTCTGCCTGCTCATCGGCATCGTAGCCGGCCTCCGCACGGCAACGCCCCTCGCCGCCATCGGCATCGGCGCGTGGCTGGGCTGGATCGACCTGGGCGGCAGCTGGGCCGGATTCCTCGCCAACATCGTCGCCGTGATCGTACTGGTGGTCTTCGCAACACTCGAGCTGGTCGGCGACAAGCTGCCAACGGCGCCGAGCCGCAAGCTTCCGCCCGCATTCGCCGTACGCATCATCAGCGGCGCGCTGGCGGGATCGTTGATCGGCCTGCCGAGCGGCAACTGGATTGCCGGGCTGGTGGCGGGCGCAGTGGGCGCGGCGCTCGGAACCATCGGCGGCTACGAGGCCCGGCGCTGGCTCGCCGGCCGTTTCGGCCGCGACCTGCCGGCGGCCCTGATAGAGGATGCGGTGGCAATCGTCATCGCTTTCGCCGTCGTCTACGCCGCCTGAAGGCTGCCACAGCGAATCGGCTAGGCTCACGCCTACACATCCGGAGGAGGACTCGATGGAAATGCTTCCGCTTGCCGCGGCTGCCATGATGGGAAGCACCGACGTTTCGGCGCAGGTGGTCCTGTCGCTCAGCGGCGACTTCCAGAAGACCACGCACACCTACCAGTGCGACATGATCGACAACCCGTTCACCGTCGAGTTCATCAACGCCGAGCCCAACTACCTCGCCATCGTGCCGGTGGGCGGCCGCAAGATGGTGTTCGTCAACGTGATTTCGGGCAGCGGCGCCCGCTATGTCGCCGGCCAGTACGAGTTCTGGACCAAGGGCGCTGAAGCCACGTTCACCGACGTTCAGGCCGATCCGCAATCGGTACAGTGCAACGAGATCAACGACACGCCGTAAACCGCGATGGAACCAGCCACCGGCGCCGAGGTCTTCACCCATGTCCGTATCGTCATGGGCATGGTGGTAGGCCTTGGCATGACACGCCTGCTGACCGGCGTCGCAGGGGTGGTCCAGCACCCCACGCGTGACCGGCGCTCGATCATCCACCTGCTCTGGGCGCTCTCGATCCTAGTCGAGCTGGTGCTGTTCTGGTGGTGGGAATTCGAGCTCCGCGAACTGCCCCGCTGGTCGTTCGGGGTGTTCTTCTTCCTCGTCTGCTACGCGGTGACGCTGTTCATGCTGGCAGCGCTGCTGTTTCCCGACAAGCTCGACGACTATGACGGCTACGAAGATTTCTTCCTCAAGCGGCGTCACTGGTTCTTCGGCGTGTTCGCGGCGACCTTCGTGCTCGATGTGGTCGATACGCTCATCAAGGGCGAGCCCTATTTCGACACTCTCGGGCTCGGATACCTGGCGCAGGTGCCGGTCGGCATCGCGCTTTCTGCCGTCGCCATCTGGACGGCCAACCGGCGTTATCACCTCGGGCTGGTCATCCTGCACCTCGTCTACCAGCTCTGGTGGGTAAGCATCCTGTTCGATACGCGCGGGTGACCGTGAAAGACCGTGTGACACCGCATCCCAGGCCCGTCGAGCAAATCGACAACCCGGAACTTCGCCGCTAAGGTCGGCGGCGAAGGTTGGGAAGCCTCGCAGACTGAGTTGAGTTCATGCCTGAGACGTTTCGCGCCGTCGCAGTGGCCCGCTACGACGAGAAGGAGGACGCTGTCCCCATCGACGTCGCGGTGCTGCCGCATGACGAGCGCCGGGTGCGCCGCCGCCTGATCACGCTGGTGCACGGCGATGGCGTGCTGGTGGACTTTCCCGAACCGGTGACGCTGAAGGACCGCGACTGCCTGCGGCTCGAGAACGGGCGGCTGGTCGAAATACTTGCGGCCGAGGAGTACCTCTACGAGGTGACCGGACGCGACCCGCTGCACATGGCGCAGATCGCCTGGCACCTGGGCAACCGCCACCTCAAGGCGCAACTCGAACTCAAGGACAATCGCGGCCCGCTGCGCATCCTGATCCTGCGCGACCATGTGATCCGCGACATGCTGCAGAAGCTGGGCGCGACGGTGCGCGAGGTGGTGGAGCCGTTCTTCCCCGAGGAAGGGGCCTATTCACACAGCCACGGCGAGCCGGCACACGCGCTGCTGAACCGATGAGTGCGGCCCTGCAGAAGCTCGTCACCTGGCTGTCGCCTGCCTTTCCGGTGGGCGCCTTCGCCTGGTCGGCCGGGCTCGAGACCGCCATTGCCGACGGGCGGGTGCGCGATGCGGAAAAGCTCGCCGAATGGATCGAGGGGGCGCTCAGGCATGGCGGCATCCGAACCGATGCGATCTTCCTCGCCCATGCCCATCGCAGCTTCGGCGACAGCGCAGCTCTGGCGGAGCTGGCAGACCTGAGTCTGGCGCTCACCGCTTCGCGCGAGCGCTGGATGGAGACAACCATCACCGGCGACAGCTACGTCACCGCCACCAAGGCGTGGCCGGCTGAGACGCTGGCGGTGCTGCCCTCGCCGTGCCCCTACCCCATCGCGGTCGGCGCCATTGCCGGGGCGCACGAGATCGGGCTCCGGGACACGTTGCTCGCCTGGCTCACGGCCACGGTGCACGGGCAGGTGTCGGTGGCGGTGCGGCTGGTGCCGCTGGGCCAGAGCGACGGGCTGCGGGTTATGGCGGGGCTGGAGCCGGCCATTGCGCAGCTGGCGGAGGCTGCCGCCAATGCCGGACTTGCCGATATCGGTGGCATCGCCTACGCCGCCGATATCGCGCAGATGCGTCACGAGACGCTGGAGCCCAGGATTTTCCGCTCATGAACATGATCGTCGCCTCCATCGTCTTCGTCATCCTGCTAGCCGTAGCGCTGGCGCACCTGCTGTGGGCGATCGGCAGCCGCTGGCCGATCCGCGACCCGGAGCTGCTGGCAAAGACCGTCATCGGCCGCCCTGGCGTCACCCGCGTGCCGAGGCTTGGCGCCCTCGTCACGGCGGTGGTCGTGTTTGCCGCCGGCATTTTCGCGCTGTCGCTGGCGGACCACGATGCCGGCGACTGGTGGCTGACGCTGATCGGCGTCGCGCTCGCTGCGGTGTTTCTCGGCCGCGGCGCCCTGGGCTACACTGCCGGCTGGCGCGCGAGCCATCCGGTCGAACCGTTCGTTACCAACGACCGGCGCGTCTATTCCCCGCTCTGCCTCATCGTCGGCGCGGGCTTTGTCATCCTGGTGATCATGAGGCTGGTATGAAATCGCTCAATGGCCCCCTCCGCGTCGGCATCGGCGGCCCCGTCGGCTCGGGCAAGACGACGCTGTGCGAAATGCTGCTCAAGGCGATGCGCGACCGCTACTCGATGGCCGTGGTCACCAACGACATCTATACGCAGGAGGATGCGCTGATCCTCAACCGCGTGCAGGCGATCTCGGCCGACCGTATCGTCGGGGTGGAAACGGGCGGCTGCCCACATACCGCCATCCGCGAGGACGCCTCGCTCAACCTCGCGGCCATCGCGGACCTCAACCAGCGCTTCCCCGACCTCGACATCGTGCTGATCGAGTCGGGCGGCGACAACCTGTCGGCTACCTTCTCGCCCGACCTGGCCGACATCACGCTCTATGTCATCTCGGTGGCAGAGGGCGAGAAGATCCCGCGCAAGGGCGGCCCGGCCATCACCCGCTCGGACCTGCTCATCATCAACAAAGCCGACCTCGCACCCTACGTGAACGCCTCGCTCGAGGTGATGGAGGCCGACACGATCCGGGTGCGCGAAGGGCGGCCCTATGTCTTCACCGACCTATTGCGCCGCGACGGGCTCGACGAGGTCATCGCCTTCATCGAACGGATGGGCGGCCTTGCCCCGGCGCAGGCCGCCGAGTAGGCGCAAGGCGCCAGCCGGAGTACCGTTGCCGCCGCAGGCGCGGCAGGCCACCCGGGCGGGGATGTCGTCGGCGCTGCCCGGAAGGAGGTTTCCGATGAGCCAGACCGACGGCTACCTGCTCATGCGCCGTTCGCTCGCCGAGCCAGCGCCGCCCGCGGCCTTCCCCGAGGGCTGCCAGCTCGTGCCGCTCGCGGCGGCCGATGCGGGCCACATCCACTCGCTGCTGCAATTCTCCTACGCGCCCGGCTATGGCAGCGTTCGCCCCGACGCGCTCGACTGGTGGGAGGCGCTGATCACCGACAGCGAGTTCGACCGCAACCTCGCCTTCGTGGTGAAGTCGGGCGACCGGGTCATCGGTTTCTGCCTCGTGTGGACCTCGAGCTTCATCAAGGACATCGCGGTCGATGGCAGTTACCGCCGCCGCGGCATCGGCTCGGCGCTGCTCTCGGTCGCCATCGAGTCAATGCGCAAGCGCGGCGCCGAGGAGATCGCGCTCAAGGTGGACATGTACAACGCCAACGCCCAGCGGTTGTACCGCGAGTTCGGGTTTGTGACGGATTGAGGGGTAGTGCACCCCACTAGCCCTTGTTCCCCGGCGTCTCCTCCGGCGGGTCCTGTTGCGGCACCTCCTCCGGCGGGTTTCCGGGGAACCTGTCGGGCTCCGGCGGCGGTTGCGGCGTGTCGGGTTGCGGCGGGGTTTCGGGCGGATACTGGCCCGGGGGTGTTTCGGGCTGCGGCGAGGGAATCTGGCCCTTGACCAGCGCCACGACCGAGCGCGGCGGCAGGGTCACGGCGCCGTCGGCGATGGGCACCACTGCCGTGTCGTCGGACGCAAGACCGATCGTCCAGTAGCCTTCGGGCAGGGGCGCCAGCACCGGCTCGATGCGGCGGTTGAACCAGACGATGAGATCTTCCTCCGGCACCTGCAGGCGCATGCCGAGCACCGAGGCGGTGGCGTCGTTCCAGTCGCCGTCGGTCATCTCGCGGCCGTCAGGATGGAGCCATGCCACGTCGCGGATGCCGTTCCTGGTCTGACCGGTGAGGAAGTGGTCATGCGTGAGCGCCGGGTGCGACTTGCGGAAGTTGACCAGCGCCGCGACGTAGTCGACCAGCGCGCCATCGGCCTTTTCCCAGTCGAGCCAGGTGATCTCGTTGTCCTGGGCATAGGCGTTGTTGTTGCCCTGCTGGGTGCGGCCGAATTCGTCGCCCTGCTGGATCAGCGGCAGGCCGCGCGAGAGGAACAGGGTCGCGAGCAGCGCGCGCACATCGCGGCGGCGCATTGCGTTGATGGTGGGGTCGTCGGTCGGTCCCTCCACCCCGCAGTTCCAGCTGTGGTTGTTGTTGTGGCCATCACGATTGTTCTCGCCATTGGCCTCGTTGTGCTTGTCGACATAGCTGACAAGGTCGGCGAGGGTGAAGCCGTCATGGACGGCCAGCAGGTTGACGCCCGCCGAGGGCCTGCGGCCGGCAAAGTTGAAGATTTCGGCCGAGCCCGCCACTTTGCCGGCGAGCGCGCCGATCTTGCCCTGGTCGCCCTTCCAGAACGAGCGCACGTCATCGCGGAAGGTGTCGTTGTGCTCGTGGAATTCCTTGCCGAAGCGGCCGAGCTGGTAGCCGCCCGGGCCCGGGTCCCACGGCTCGGCGACGAGGATGCATTTCGACAGCACCGGGTCGGCCTTGATGAGCTCGAGCATGCGGGCATCGGGGTTGAAACCGGGCTCGCGGCCGAGCACCGGTGCGAGGTCGAAGCGGAAGCCGGAGACGCCCATTTCCTCTACCCAGTAGCGCAGGCTCTCGAGCACCAGCCGCTGGGTGGCCGGGTGGTCGCACCGCAGGGTGTTACCGGTGCCGGTATCGTTGACCAGCACCTTCTTTCCGTCGACATCGACGAAGCGATAGTAGGTCTGCGCGTCGAGGCCCATGAGCGAAAGCATGGGGCCGTTGGCGTCGCCCTCGCCGGTGTGGTTGTAAACCACGTCGAGGATCACCGAGATACCCGCCTTGCGGTAGGTATCGGTCATGAAGCGCAGCTCCTGCGGCCCGCGCGGAGCGAGGCGCGGATCGAGCGCGAAATAGGTGACGGGGTTGTAGCCCCAGGCATTGGTGAGGCCGAGCGCCGGCAGGTGGCCCTCGTCGATCCAGGCCGCGGTGGGCATGAGCTGGACCGTATCGACACCCAGATACTTGAAGTGGTCGATCACCCGCCGTGTGGTGAGCCCGGCAATGGTACCACGCAACGGCCCCTGCACCGAGGGGTGGCGCATGGTGAAGCCGCGCACGTTGAGCTCATAGAACACGGTGGGCGCCTTGCGTCGCGGCATGATCGGCTTGTTCTCGGCGCCGACCACGATGGCCTTGGGGATGAGCGGCGCGGTGTCCACCGCCTCGTTGCGATGCAGGCGCAGGCGCGGCGAGCGCACGAACACCCGGTCGATCCGCTTTGCATACGGATCGACCAGCAGCTTGTTGGGATCGAAGAAGTAACCTTGGTCCGGATCGTAGCGGCCATCGGCGCGGAAGCCGTATTTGGCCCCTGCCCCGATATTCGCCACCAGCCCATAATGGATGTTGTCGGCATGGCCATCGAGTTCGAGGCGCGCGATCTCGCGGTCGACCTCGTCATAGATGGACACCCAGATGGCAGACGCACTCTCGGAATAGACCGCGAAGTTCACGCCCTCAGCGGTCACGGTGGCGCCCAGCCTTTCGGGCGAGCCGCCACCCGGCACGAGTTGAGGTATCACCGGCCCGAAGTCCTCAAGTGACAACGCTCGGCGCATCACGTCCGGTGCGCTCGCGGATACCGGCAAGGCTGTCTGCGATGGCGATGAGTGGCTGGAGTGCAGACTGTGTATCGAGATCGTGCTGTCCATGCGGCGGCTCATACCTTTCGAGGTAGAGCCGCAACGTGGCGCCGACCGTGCCGGTTCCGCTCAGGCGGACGACGATGCGGGAGCCATCGACGAAGCCGATGCGAATCCCCTGCTTGCCGCTCGTCGAGCCATCGACCGGGTCGTGGTAGGTGAAATCGTCGGCATAGGAAACCTCGCGGCCTTCGAGCCGGGTGCCGACGAGCGAGGGCAGCTTCGCGCGCAGGTCGTCCATCAGCTTGTTGGCGGCGCCTGCATCCACTTCCTCGTAGTCGTGGCGAGTATAGTAGTTGCGGCCATAGGTGGCCCAATGGTCGAGCACGATCTCATTGACCCCCTGCCCGCGCGCCGCCAGCACGTTGAGCCACAGCAGCACGGCCCACAGCCCGTCCTTCTCGCGTACGTGGTTCGAGCCGGTGCCGGCCGATTCCTCGCCGCAGATGGTGACGCGACCAGCGTCGAGCAGGTTGCCGAAGAACTTCCAGCCGGTGGGCGTCTCGTGCATCTCGATGCCGAGCTTTTCCGCCACCCGGTCCGCCGCCGCCGAAGTCGGCATGGAGCGGGCGATGCCGGCAATGCCGGTAGCGTAGCCTGGCGCATGCGGGGCGTTGGCGGCAAGGATGGCGAGCGAGTCCGACGGGGTGACGAAGCGGCCGCGGCCGATGATGAGGTTGCGGTCGCCGTCGCCATCCGAGGCGGCGCCGAAATCGGGCGCGTCCTCGCTCATCATCAGGTCGTATAGATCCTTGGCATGGACGAGGTTGGGGTCGGGGTGGCCGCCGCCGAAATCGGGAGACGGCGTGCCATTCACCACCGTGCCCTTCGGCGCGCCCAGAATGTCCTCGAGGATGCGGTGGGCATAGGGGCCGGTAACGGCGTGCATGGCGTCGAAGCGCATGCGGAAGCCGTCAGCGAACATCTGCCGGATCCTGTCGAAATCGAACAGCGTCTCCATCAGCGCGGCGTAGTCGGCGACCGGATCGATCACCTCCACCACCATGGCGCCCGAATGGTGGGTGCCGATGGCCGAAAGGTCCACGTCGGGCGCATCGATGGTGAGGTAGCGGTCGATGACCTGGGAGCGCGCGTAGATCGCCTCGGTGATTTTCTCGGGCGCGGGGCCGCCATTGCCGATGTTGAACTTGATGCCGAAATCGCCCTCGGGGCCGCCCGGATTGTGGCTGGCCGAGAGAATGAGGCCGCCGAAGGCGCGGTGGTAGCGGATGACGTGGCTCGCCGCCGGGGTCGAGAGCAGTCCGTTCTGCCCCACCAGCACGGCGCCGAAGCCATTGGCCGAGGCGATGCGGATGATGCGCTGGATGGCGACCTCGTTGAAGTAGCGCCCGTCGCCACCGATCACCAGCGTCTTGCCCTTGTAGCCTTCGAGCGAGTCGAAGATCGACTGCACGAAGTTCTCGACATAGTTGGGCTGGCTGAACACGCTGACGCGCTTGCGCAGGCCCGACGTGCCGGGCTTCTGGTCGGCGAATGGCGTGGTGTTAATCGTCTGAATCGGCATCGCGTTCGAGCCCCAAAAGTGACGCGTAGAGGTCGGCGTATTTCTCGGCGCTCGCTTCCCACGAGACGTCGGACTTCATGCCCCGGCGCTGCATCTTCTGCCACACCCTGGGCCGCTGATAGAGAGCAATCGTGCGGCGGATGGCCTCTCCGAGGGCTTCCTCGGTGGGCGGCGCGAAGACGATGCCGGTGGCAACGCCTGCCTCCACCGCCGCCTCGTTGGCGTCGATCACCGTATCGGCGAGGCCCCCTACCCGGCTCACCAGCGGCACGCAGCCATAGCGCAGGCCATAGAGCTGGGTGAGGCCGCAGGGCTCGAAGCGCGACGGCACGGTCATCACGTCGGCGCCGCCCTGCAGCAGGTGCGACACGCCCTCGTCATAGCCGATGATGACACCGACCTTGCCCGGGTGGCGGGCGGCGGCGGCGCGGAACCCGTCCTCGAGGTCGGCATCGCCCGAGCCGAGTACGGCGAGGCGGCCGCCGCGCTCCACCAGCTGGTCGCAGAGCGGAAGCAGCATGTCGAGGCCCTTCTGCCGGGTCAGGCGACTGACCACGGCGAAGATGGGTCCGTCGGAATGTTCGAGGCCGAAGCGCTGCTCGACTTCGAGCTTGTTGGAGGCGCGGTTGGCAATGGTGCTCGCGGTGTAGGTCTGCGGCAGCACGGGGTCGCGCGAGGGGTCCCAGGCCGCCACGTCGATGCCGTTGAGAATGCCGTGGACGTCGCGCGCGCGGTCGCGCAGCAGGCCATCGAGGGCCATGCCGTTCTCGGGCGTGCGGATCTCGTAGGCGTAGGTGGGGCTGACGGTGGTGATGGCGTCGGCGCAGTGGAGCCCGGCCTTGAGGTAGCCGATATTGCCGAAATACTCGATGGCCCCCTCGCTGGCCGCGGCATAATCGAGGCGCAGGGCGTTGAAGACCTCCCAGCCGAACACGCCCTGGAAGGCGATGTTGTGGATGGTGAGGAGCGTCTTTGCCGCCGAGCCGGCATTGTAGCGCACATAGGCCGGCACCAGCCCCGCCTGCCAGTCGTGGCAGTGGAGGATGTCGGGCCGGTAGCCCTCGACGATGCCGCGGCTCAGCTCATAGGCGGCATAGCTCAGCGCCGCGAAGCGTCGCCAGTTGTCGGGATAGTCGTGGCCCTCGGGCGCGAGATAGGGGTTGCCGGTGCGGGTGAACAGGTGGTGCGCCTCGAGCGCGATGATGTCGAGCCCGCCGGCGCGTCCGGCGATCAGCCGCGCCTCGCCGCCGAAGAACTCAGCGAAATAGTAGACCTCGCGGCCATTGCCGCCGAGGCCATCCATCACCTTGGGATAGCCGGGCAGCAGCACGCGCATGGATACGCCGTGCGGCGCGAGGGCCGCCGGCAGCGCACCGACGACATCCGCCAGACCGCCCGTCTTGATCAGCGGGTACGCCTCAGAGGCGACCGACAGGACTTCGATCATCCACTCTCCCGTCAGCGATTGGCCAGGTACTTGTCTACCATGGGCTGGGTGATAAGGGTCACCCCGTCATTGGTGCGACGGAACCACTGGGCATCGAATTCCGGATCTTCACCGACCACGAGGCCCTCGGGGATGCTGACGCCGCGGTCGATCACCACCTTCCTCAGCCGCGCGCCCCGCCCGATGGTGCAGTAGGGCAGCACCACGGCCTCGTGCAGCTCGGAATAGGAGTGGACCCGCGAGCCGGTCGAAAGCAGCGTGCGGTCGAGCGAGCCGCCCGAGATGATGCAGTCGCCCGAGACCAGCGAGTTCACCGCCGAGCCGCGGCGCCCATCGAAATCGTGCACGAACTTGGCCGGCGGAGTGATCTCGGCAAAGGTCCAGATCGGCCAGTCGCGGTCGTAGAGGTCCAGCTGCGGGGTCACGTCGCACAGGTCGATATTGGCCTTCCAGTAGGCATCGACGGTGCCGACGTCGCGCCAGTAGGCGACCTCCTCGTTGGGCGAACGCACGCAGGAGCGTGGGAACCGGTGCGCCCAGGCCGACCCGTGCTTGACGATGTAGGGGATGATGTCCTTGCCGAAGTCGCGGCTCGAGCCCGGCGTGGCGGCGTCGCGGCGCAGCTGCTCCATCAGGAAACGCGTCTCGAAGACGTAGATACCCATGGAGGCGAGCGCCATGTCGGGCTTGTCGGGAATGCCCGGCGGGTCCTTGGGCTTTTCGACGAAGTCCACGATCCGGTCGCGGCCATCGACATGCATCACGCCGAAGCCGGTGGCTTCCATGCGGGGCACCTCCAGGCAGCCGATGGTCACGTCGGCGCCCGTGTCCACGTGCTGCCGCAGCATGATTTCGTAGTCCATCTTGTAGATGTGGTCGCCGGCGAGCAGCACGATGTAGCGCGGGCCGTAATCCTCGATGATGTCCATGTTCTGGAACACGGCGTCGGCGGTGCCTTCGTACCACTGCGTCTCGGACACGCGCTGGCTGGCGGGCAGCACGTCGAAACTTTCGTTTCGCTCGGTGCGAAGGAAGTTCCAGCCGCGCTGCAGGTGCCGGATCAGCGAATGCGCCTGGTACTGGGTCGCCACCGAAATACGGCGGATGCCGGAGTTGAGCGCATTACTGAGCGCGAAATCGATGATGCGCGACTTGCCGCCGAAGTACACGGCCGGCTTGGCGCGACGGTCGGTGAGTTCGAACAGTCGCGTGCCCCGCCCACCCGCGAGCACGTACGCCATCGCCTCGCGCGCCAACGGCGATGGGGTGCGGTAGTCAGCCATGGTAACTTCCTCCTATTGGACCGCGACCAGCTCAACCTGCCCGGCCGATCGCGCGACCACCCTGGTTTGGTCCCGCTTAGGCGGGATCGTGCTTGAGAAACAACGTCGACATCGGGGGCAGGTACAGGTCGGCATAGGGCCCGAGCCCCTCCACCTCGCTGGGCCGCGCCACCACCTTGCCCTGGTTGCCCTTGTTGGTTCCGCCGTACCACCCGGCGTCGGTGTTGAGCCGCTCTACCCACTGCCCGGCAAGCGGCATGGGCACGCGGTAGTTCTCGCGCGGCACCGGCGTCATGTTCGAGATCACCACCACGGGTTCCGCATCCGGCGCATAGCGCGCGAAGGCGAAGACCGAGTTGGTATGGTCATTGCCGATGAGCCACTGGAAGCCTTCGGGCTCGTTGTCCCGGGCATGCAGGGCCGGCAACTCGCGATAGACCGCGTTGAGGTCGCAGATCAGGCGGCGGATGCCCTCGTGCGAGGGTGCGTCGAGCAGCCACCAGTCGAGGCCCTTGGCCTCGTTCCATTCCTCGCGCTGGGCAAACTCCTGGCCCATGAAGAGCAACTTCTTGCCCGGCCAGCCCCACATGAAGCCGTAATAGGCGCGCAGGCCGGCGAACTGGGCCCAGTCGTCGCCGCCCATCTTGCTCAGCAGCGAGCCCTTGCCGTGCACCACCTCGTCGTGGCTGAGCGGAAGGACGAAGTTCTCGGAATAGGCGTAGAGCGCCGCGAATGTCATGTCGCCGTGGTGGTAGCGGCGGTGGATGGGGTTGCGGCTCATGTAACGCAGCGTGTCGTTCATGAAGCCCATGTTCCACTTGAAGCCGAAGCCGAGCCCGCCCTTGTCGGCGGGGGCGCTGACGCCGCTCCACGAGGTCGACTCCTCGGCGATCATCATCACGCCCGGATGCAGCCGGTAGGCCTCGGTGTTGACGCGCCGCAGGAACTCGACCGCCTCGAGATTGTGGTTGCCGCCGAACTGGTTGGGCACCCACTCGCCGGGCCGGCGCGAGTAGTCGAGATAGAGCATCGAGGCCACGGCATCGACCCGCAGCCCATCGAGGTGGAACATCTCGAGCCAGTAGAGCGCGTTGTTGACAAGGAAGCTCACCACTTCCTTGCGGCCGAAATTGTAGACGGCCGTATTCCAGTCCGGGTGATAGCCCTGGCGCGGGTCGAGGTGCTCGTACAGCGCTGTGCCGTCGAAGCGGGCGAGGCCGAACTCGTCGGTGGGGAAATGCGCCGGCACCCAGTCGAGGATGACGCCGAGCCCCGCCCGGTGCGCCGCATCGACGAAGCGGGCGAAGCCGGCCGGATCGCCGAAGCGGGCGGTGGGCGCGTAGAGCCCGGTGGGCTGGTAGCCCCAGCTCGGATCGAAAGGATGTTCGGTGATCGGCAGCAGCTCGATATGGGTGTAGCCGAGGTCGGCGGCATAGGGGATGAGCTGCTCGGCGAGCTGGTCGTAGCTCATGAAGCCGCCATCGGCGCGGCGCCGCCATGATCCCAGATGCACCTCGTAGATGGAGACCGGATGGCGTCGCCAGTCCTTCTTGGCACGCGCCTCCATCCAGGCCTGGTCGGTCCACTCGAACGGGGTCGGGTCAGCCACCACCGAAGCATTCTTCGGCCTCAGCTCGGACTGGCGGGCGAAGGGGTCGGCCTTGAGCGGCCCCAGCTTTCCGTCGGGGCCCACGATCTCGTACTTGTAGAGTTCGCCCGGACCGATGCCGGGAATGAACACTTCCCAGATGCCGGTCGAGAGCCGCACGCGCATGGGGTGGCGGCGGCCATCCCAGTCGTTGAACGGCCCGACCACCGAGACGCGCTGCGCGTTCGGGGCCCAGACGGCGAAATGGGTGCCCTTGACGCCTTCGAACTCGATGACGTGGGCACCCAGCTTGTCGAACAGCCGCAGATGCGAGCCTTCGCCGATATAGTAGTCGTCCATCGGCCCGAGCACCGGGCCGAAGCTGTAGGGGTCGAGCACGTCCCATTCGCCGCCGGCATTGCGGGCGTGGTAGCGCACCGGCATGCGGCCGGTGGCCGTGACCTTGCCCTCGAAGAAACCGGCATCGTGGCGCCGGTCCAGCTCGCCCAGAATGCGGTTGTCGAGCGTACGTGCCGAAACGGTTTCGGCATGGGGAATGAAAGCCCGGGCCACCCAGGCTCCGTTCACCTCGTGCAGCCCGAGGATGCCGAACGGATCGGAATGGCGGCCCGCGACGATTGCCTTGATGTCGCTCTCTGCGGCCTGCCAGCTCTCTTTGCTCACGCGCACTTACCTCTTAGCGGGAACGCCCCAGATGCCCTCGGCATATTGCCGGATGGTCCGGTCGGACGAGAAGAAGCTGACATGCGCCGTGTTCCGGATCGCCATGGAATACCATTTCCGCGGGTTCTTCCAGATGTCGTCCACCTGCCGCTGGGCCGCCGCATAGGCATCGAAATCGCGGGCGACCATGAACCAGTCATGGTCGTAGAGACCGCCGATCAGGTCGCGGTAGCGGTTCGGATCGTCGGGCGAGAACACGCCTGAGCTGATGGCTTCCAGCGCCTCGCGCAGGGCGGGCGAGCGGTCGATGGCGGCGCGCGGCACTTCGGACCGCGCGCGAATTTCGGCGACCTTTTCGGTGGTGAGCCCGAAGATCACCATGTTCTCGTTGCCCACCTGCTCCAGCATTTCGACATTGGCGCCATCGAGCGTGCCGATGGTGATGGCGCCATTGGCCATGAACTTCATGTTGCCGGTGCCCGAGGCCTCCATGCCGGCCGTCGAAATCTGCTCGGAAAGGTCCGCGGCGGGCATGATGGTTTCAGCGAGGGACACGTTGTAGTTGGGCAGGAAGGCGATCTTGAGCAGGCCGCGCACCGCCGGGTCGTTGTTCACCACCCGGGCGACGTCGTTGATCAACTTGATGATGAGCTTTGCGTTCCAATAGCCCGGCGCCGCCTTGCCGGCGAACACCTTCACCCGCGGCACCCAGTCGATTTCGGGGTGCGAGCGGATCTTGGAGTAATGCGCCACCGCCTCGATGATGTTGAGCAGCTGGCGCTTGTATTCGTGTATGCGTTTCACCTGCACATCGAACAGCGCATCGGGCGATACCACGATGCCGAGCCGGTCACGGATGACATGGGCAAGCCGCTCCTTGTTGGCGCGCTTCACATCACGGAACTGCGACTGGAAGGTGGGATCGTCGGCGTGCTTTTCAAGCCCGATCAGTTGGTCGAAATCGTCCATGAAGCCATCGCCGATGCGCTCGGTGATGAGCCGGGTGAGCCCCGGATTGCACTGGATGAGCCAGCGCCGCGGCGTCACGCCGTTGGTCTTGTTGTTGACGCGGCCGGGATAGAGCCGGTCGAGATCGGCGAACAGCGTCTTGCGGACGAGGTCGGAATGGAGTGCCGACACGCCGTTGATCGAGTGCGAGCCGACAAAGGCGAGCTGGCCCATGCGGACGCGGCGGCCGCCATGCTCGTCGATGAGCGACAGGTTGGCGATCTGGCTGTCGGAGAAACCGCCCATGGCGCGCGCCTCGGCCAGCACCTCGGCATTGATGGCGTAGATGATCTGCATCTGGCGCGGCAGCAGCCGCTCGAGCAGCCCCACGGGCCAGGTTTCCAGCGCCTCGGGCAGCAGGGTGTGGTTGGTGTAGCCGAAGGTCGCCTTGGTGAGCTTCCAGGCCTGCGCCCACTTGAGCCCATGCACGTCGATGAGGATGCGCATCAATTCGGCGATGGAGATGGCCGGGTGGGTGTCGTTGAGCTGGATCGCCACCTTGTCGCTCAGCGAGCCGAGATCGCCATAGGCCTGCATGTGGCGACGGACGATGTCCTGCAACGAGGCGGAGGAGAAGAAGAACTCCTGGCGCAGCCGCAGCTCCTGCCCGGCCGGGGTCGAATCCGCCGGGTAGAGCACGCGGGTGATCGCCTCGGCCTTGGCGCTCTCCTCCAGCGCCCCGATGTGGTCGCCGGAGTTGAACTTGTCGAGCAGGATCGGGTCGATCGGCTGGGCCGACCACAGGCGCAGCGTGTTCACGCGCTTGCCGCGCCAGCCGACGATGGGGGTATCGAAGGCGACGGCCAGCACATGCTCGGCCGGGCGCCATTCGAGCCGGGTCGAGCCGTCGGGCTCATGCACCGGAACCACCTGGCCACCGAAGCCAACCTCGTACGAACTCTCGCGCCGCTCGAACTCCCACGGATTGCCGTGGGCCAACCAATCCTCGGGAAGCTCGACCTGCCAGCCCTCGCTCACTTCCTGCCGGAAGAGGCCGTGCACGTAGCGGATGCCGTAGCCGTAGGCGGGGATATCGACGGTGGCCATCGATTCCATGAAGCAGGCGGCGAGGCGACCGAGTCCGCCATTGCCGAGCGCAGCATCGGGCTCGAGGTTGATGAGTTCGCCCAGATCGACGTTGAAGTTCTTGAGCGCGGCGTGGACGTGCTCCATCACGCCGATATTGCTCATGGCGTCGCGCAGCAGGCGGCCGATGAGGAACTCGAGGCTGAGGTAATAGACGCGCTTGTGCGACGTCCGCCACGTCTCGCGGCTCGATTCCATCCACTGGTCGATGATGCGGTCGCGGACGGCGTAGATGGTTGCCTTGAGCCAGTCATGCGGCCGGGCGACGATCGGGTCCTTGCCGACGAAGTAGGTGAGTTTTTCGAGGATCTCGGCCTGTAGGGCCTCGGTCGTCAGCGCGCGGCGCGCGGGAGTGGGGACGTCCAAAAAGATTGGCTTTTGCTGCATTGCGGCAATCCGGTCAGCATGACGATGTATTCCCCTCTAGAACCCCCACTGTTGCACTGAATCGACAGATGGGGAAGGCCCGCAAGAAGCGAGGGACCGGGAGGATCAGACCTTGTCCTTCTGCTCCTCCAGCATGATCGGTTCGGATGGGCCCGCGACGGTGCCGCTCTCGCGCGCCTGGTCCTCTGCATTGGAGAGCAGCAGGTCCCTGCCCGCCTGGATGCCGCCGACGATCTGCGCCGCGAAGCGCTGCCGGTCGCGCTCACGCACGCCGTCGATGATGTCGGCGATCTCGTCCTCGGTCGAGCCGAGTTCGCGCAGCGTCGCCGCGCCGAACACCAGCGCGCTCTCGAATACCTCGCGGATCTGGAAGTCGGCCCCGAGCTTGACCAGCTCGATGGCGTGGCCGCGGTCGAAGGCGCGTACATGCACCTTGGCGAGCGGGAACTCGGACTTGATGAGCTCGACGATGCGCGTCGCCGCCTCGCGCCTGTCGACGCAGACGAGGATCATGGCGGCGTTCTCGGCTCCGGCGGCGCGCAGGATGTCGAGCCGGGTGCCGTCGCCGTAATAGACCTTCATGCCGAACTGACCGGCGGCGCGGATCATGTCGGTGTCGTTGTCGATGATCGACACCTTGTGGCCCTTGGCGATCAGCGGCTGGCTGGCGATCTGGCCAAAGCGGCCGAAGCCGATCACCAGCACGTCGCCCGAGAGGTTGCCGTCGCGCACCTTCTCGACCCCGTTGAACGATTCCTGCGGCGCCGGCAGGAACTTCAGCGCCATCATCGAGAAGGGCGTCAGCGCCATGGAGATGATGACGGTGGCGGTGATGGTGGCGTTGAAATCAGCGGAGAAGAGGCCGCCCGCGGTCGCCGTGGTATAGAGCACGAAGGCGAACTCGCCGCCCTGCGCCATGAGGATGGCGCGCTCGATACCCATGGCGTTGGGGGTGCCGAGCACGCGGGCGAGGAAATAGATCGCCGCCCCCTTCACCGCCATGTAGGCGATCACGGTGATGGCCACCATCTGCCAGTTGGCCGCCACGACGTTGAGGTCCAGCGACATGCCGACGGCGAGGAAGAACAGCCCCAGCAGCAGGCCGCGGAACGGCTCCACATCGGCTTCGAGCTGGTGCTTGAAGGTGGAGGTGGAGAGCAGCACCCCGGCGATGAAGGCGCCCATCGCCATGGAGAGCCCGCCCAGCTCCATGACCAGTGCCGCGCCGAGCACGACGAGCAGCGCGGCGGCGGTCATCACCTCGCGGGCCTTGGAGTCCGCGAGGAGCTTGAACACGGGGTTGAGGACGAAGCGGCCGGCAAACACCACCGCCACCACCGCCGCTGCCGCGACGCCGACGCTGATCCAGCGCGACATCATGTCGACCTCGCCGGACTCGGTGGGGGAGAGCAGCGCCACCACGGCAAGCAGCGGCACGATGGCGAGGTCCTCGAGCAGCAGGATGGAGACGATCTTCTGCCCGCCGGGCGACTGGAGGTCGCCGCGCTCGGAGAGGAGTTGCATGACGACAGCCGTCGAGGTCATGACGAAACCCATTCCCGCGACGAAGGCCACGGCGGGCGCCATGCCCATGACGATGCCGACCAGTGTCAGCAGCGCGCCGCAGAGCCCGACCTGCAGAACGCCCAGGCCGAAGATCTGCTTGCGCAGCGCCCACAGGCGGCTCGGCTCCATTTCAAGTCCGACGATGAAAAGGAAGAGCACCACGCCCAGTTCGGCGGCGTGGAGTATCGCCTCCGGTTGGTGCACGAGGCCGAGGCCGAAAGGGCCAACGGCGAGGCCCGCCGCGAGGTAACCCAGGACCGAGCCGAGCCCGAGGCGGCGGAAGATGGGGACGGCGATGACGCCGGCCGCGAGCAGCGCCACGACCTGCACCAGGTCGATGCCGCCATGCGCCGCTGCCTCTACTGCCGCCCCTGCCACTTCGCCAGCCATGCCGCACCCCGCAAGTTGAGGGGATAGGAGTGGAGTTCGCGGGCCCGTGCGTCAAGGCGCACGAATGGGCAGGTGGGTTGCGTGAGATTGAGAGCGGGACCCTGCCTTAGGTTGTGGCCGGCCTTATCGTGCCCTTGCGCACCGCCGCTTTCTCCACGGCGACCGGCGTCTCGGTGACGATCAGCGGGCCCGGCTCGGGCGGAGCAGATTTCATCTCGGCTTCCGCTTCCACGGTGTCGCGCGTCGCCTTCCGGTTCACCAGCCGGCGGGCCTTGCGCGGCGTCACCTGCGCCGTGGGCAGGATGTGGGTGGCCATCGAGTAGAGGATCAGCAGCGACGGCACGGCGACAAGTCCGCCCACCGGCCCCCACGCCCAGATCCAGAAGGTGAGCGACAGGAAGATCATGAAGGGATTGATGGTCATCGTCCTGCCCAGCAAGTTGGGCGTGACGAAGTTGCCTTCGACGAAGTTCACGGCCCAGTAGAGCCCCACCGGCAGCAGCGCCCCGGTGAGGTCGCCGGCCGAGACGAGGCCGACGAGGAACAGGACCAGCGCCATGAAGGCCTGCCCGACAAAGGGGATGTAGTTGAGCACCGCCGCCAGCGCCCCCCACAGGATGGGCGACGGCATGCCGATGGCCCACATGAGCAGCGTCACCACCACCCCCACCCCGATGTTCACCATGGTGATGGTGAGGAGATATTTCGACACCTTCTGCTCAACGTCGCGAAACACGTGCGCGGTGCGCCAGCGCATGCGGCGCGACACGCAGAGCGACAGGGTGGCGATCCGGATCTGCTCGCGCGTGGCGAGGAAGAAGTAGAGCGAGACGAGGAAGATCAGCACCTGCGCAAGGATCGCCGGGGCGAGCATGGCGACGCTGGTGACGGTAGAGCCGTCCTCCACTGACACCTGCATGGCCTCATCCGAACCGAGCACGCCCTTGAGCTGTTCCTGCAGAGCCCCGAGCGACTCGATGGGCTCCCTGAAGTTGGCGATCTGCTCCTGCAGCCGTGCCCAGATCAGTGGCCCGCGCTCCGCCCACTCGGCCAGCGGGCCATAGAAGAGAAAGCCGCTGCCGAGGATGACAAAGAGCAGCAGCAGCACCGCTATGCCTGCCGACACACCCTCCGGGATGCCGCGATTTTCCATCATGTCGGCGAGCGGGCCGAACATCAGCCCGATGACGATGGCGAGGAACACCGGTGCGAGGATCACCTGCGCGGCCTGTATGGCCACCAGCGCCACCACCACGCCGACCAGCACCATGGCCATCTTCGACGCGTTGCCGAGCAGGCGCTCGAAATTGGTGCGCGAGATATCGCGCAGGAGTGCGCTGCGCACGCCGATAGGCAGTGGACTGGCCAAGGTATTCTCCCCTGTTTGGCGGGAAGAAACGCGTGTGCGCCAATGCCGTTCCGCCGCATCGACGGCGAGTATCGGCGCCCTTATAGTCGCGCGGGGAATCAGGATGAGCTTTCGGGGTCCAAGTCAATGAAGCGCAAGATCATTATCGATACCGACCCCGGTCAGGACGATGCCGTCGCCATTCTGATGGCGCTCGCCTCACCGGAGGATTTCGACGTACTCGGTATCGTCGCGGTGGCGGGCAACGTCTCGCTGGCCCAGAACGCCCGCAATGCGCTCAAGGTCGTCGAGCTCTCCGGCCGCAAGGACATCAAGGTTTATGCCGGCTGCGAGCGGCCGATGCGCCGTCAACTCGTCACCGCCGAGCACGTTCATGGCGACACCGGGCTCGACGGCCCCGACCTGCCCTCGCCGGTGCAGCAGCTCGAGCCGCAGTTCGGCGTCGATTTCATCATCGATACGCTGATGGCGCATCAGCCCGGCGAAGTGACCCTCGTCACGCTCGGGCCGCTCACCAATATCGGCATGGCACTGGTCAAGCAGCCGCGCATTGCCGAGCGGATCAAAGAGATCGTAATGATGGGCGGCGGCTATTTCGAGGGCGGCAACATCACGCCCGCCGCCGAGTTCAACATCTATGTCGATCCCGAGGCGGCCGACGTGGTACTGCGCTCGGGCGTCCCCATCGTGATGGCGCCGCTCGACCTGACGCACCAGATGCAGTCCACCCCGGAACGCCTCGCGAAGATCAAGGCGGTGGGCACCCGCGCGGCGGAGGCTGTGCATGCCATGCTGAGCTTTTCCGAGCGCTTCGACCTCAACAAGTACCAGTGGCCCGGTGCGCCGCTGCATGACCCCTGCGTCATCGCCTACCTGCTGAAGCCAGAGCTGTTCCAGGGCCGCCACATCAACGTGACGGTGGAGACGGCAAGCGAGCTCACCGTGGGCATGACGGTGGCCGACTACTGGGGCGTCACCGGCCGGGTGAAGAACGTGCACTTCCTGCGATCGGGCGATGCCGACGGCTTCTACGACCTCATCTGCGAACGCTTGAGCCGCCTGCCCTGAGGGGAGTAGAAGGCGGCAGCTTCACCGGAGCCCGCCATGGACCTCTTAACGCTCTCCGCCTTCACCATCGCCTATTCCATCGCCGTCGTGGTGCCCGGTCCGGGCGTCGCGGCGGTGGTGGCGCGCGCCCTGGGCGGCGGGTTCTGGGCGGCGTTCCCGATGATCATCGGCATCCTCGTGGGCGACCTCGTCTACCTCGTCTTCGCGCTGTTCGGCCTAGCCGCCATCGCCACTTGGTTCGCCCCGGTCTTCGTCGTCATCAAGTATGCGAGCGCCCTCTACCTGCTCTACATCGCCTGGCAGTTCTGGAGTGCCAAGCCGGGCAAGGAGCAGATCGGTGCCAAGAAGGACGGCAGCGCCTGAAAAACCTTCCTTTCGGGTTTCATGCTGACGCTGGGCAACCCCAAGACGATCATCTTCTACCTCGCGCTGCTGCCCACGGTGGTGCCGCTCGACCAGCCGATCACCGTGCTCGGCTTCACCGAGCTGGTGACAATCGTGGTGGTGGTGCTGCTCATCATCGCGGGTGGCTATGCGGGGCTCGCAGCGGCCGCGCGCGAGTTCTTCACCTCCTCCCGCGCGCTCCGCAACCTCAACCGCACGGCGGGCGCCATCATGGCAGGCGCCGCAGCCTTCGTGATTGCGCGGGAGTAGTCAGGCGGGGACCGTTACAACCCAGCTTTTCTTCTGCTTGTGGACTTCCAGTCCGCAGTTGATGGCAAGCGCCTTGATGCTGCTGGCGCCATGCTTCTTGCACGAGAAGCCCGCTTCGAGGCGCATTAGCTGCTGGCCAATCGCAACCAGAGTGGGCGTCGTGTTCTTGGCGTTCAGGTTTTCGATCGCTCGCTCAAGCAGCTTGCGCGTGATGGCCTGAGACGACTGGGCAGCTGCAGTTTCCTTCGGCTTGGTGGCCGGGGCCGCCTTCGTCTTCTTGACGGGGACAGGCTGCGGGTTCGCCTCCGTCGTGACCTTCGGCTTGGTCGCAGCCGCTTGCTTCACCCCGGGCTTGGACAGTGGCACGAAGTCATCGCATGCCTGAGCCAACTCGGCCGAGGCACTGCTCCCTCCAAAGCCGTGGACGATCACGCCATCCTCACGCAGCCGCCGCGCCAGTTCGGCAAAGTCGCTGTCGGACGAGACGATGCAGAAGCCATCGACCTTGCCGCGATGGAGAATGTCCATGGCATCGATCACCAGCCGCATATCTGCCGCGTTGGAGCCGGGCAGAACCTCCTGCAGCGCCACAGCGTATTTCGCAGCGGCCCCACGCCAGTTGGCAATCGCTCTGCTGGTGCCGTAGACGCGACGGATGCCGGCGTTTCCGAGCATCCCCACCTGCGCGAACAGGCTGTCCGCCAGGTTGGCGGGAAAGTTGTCGCCGTCGATCAGCACAGCGAGTCGTGTAGTCCCCGGAGTATTCTCCATCGGGTCCGCCCCCATTTCATCGGGGAACGGTAATACGCGCCGCCGTCGCGGGGATAACTTCCTCGGGATATGTCTTACCGATGCTTACCGCACGACGGTTTCAGCTGCCTTGAGCCCCCACCTGAGCAGTTCTTCCGCCCGCTCAGCGGTAATGCCTTCGACGTAGCAGCGCAGTTCAGGGGCGTTGCCGGAAGCGCGGTAGTGGACCGTGTCTCCCGAAACGAGCCCGAAGCGGAGACCGTCTATGCTCGAGAGCGAGTCGACCTCCCCCACCGGGACGAAGAACGTTGCGGCATAGCCCGGCTCCTCCGCGAGGCGGCGGAGAAACTCGGCACTCCGCTCGCCCGGCACATCGGTCAGCCGGTCGCTGAGCGCGGCGCGGACCGGGAGCGACTTCACGAGGCCGGCGAGCGACAGCCCCCTGCCCTTCGCGGTGGCGAGCACGGCGAGGATCGGCAACACCGCGTCCCGGGTAGGGAGCGCCGACAGCGTGTGGTTGTCCACGATCACGTCGCTGCCCAGCAGCGTGCCGCCATTGGCCTCGAAGCCGACCACGGCGCCACGCTGCCCCACCCGCTCCATGCCGGCGATGACATAGGGCGAGCCGACCCGGGTGCGCTCCACCTCGGTGAACCAGCCCACGCCCTCAATGGCAGAGTTCGACGTGACCGGCGTCACCACCCGGCTCACCCCCACGAAGCGCGCCGCGATCATGCCGAGCACGTCGCCGCGCACGAACTCGCCGGTGGCGTCGATGACCAGCGGGCGATCGCCATCGCCATCGGTGGAGACGATGGCGTCGAGCTTGTGCTGCGCGATCCAGTCGTGCCGCGGTGCGAAGATGGCGTCGGAGAATGCCTCGGTGTCGACGGGGATGAAGGTCTCGGAGCGGGCGAGGCGCACCACCGTTGCCCCCGCGCGGGTCAGCAGCGAGACGAGAAGGTCGCGCGCCACGGAGGAATGCTCGAACACGCCGATGCGCCAGCCGCTCAGCGCGTCGGTGGCCAGCAGACGGCGGTAACGCTGGCGATAGCGGTCGCCCGCCTGCGCATACTCGTCGGCCGCGCCGCCGGTTCCTTCAGGCACGTCGCCCGTGAGGGCGGCGGCGATGCCCGCCTCGTCGTCCTTGGTGATCTCGCCCGTCGGAACATAGAACTTCAGCCCGTTGCGGTCGGCGGGGATGTGGCTGCCGGTGACCATGATCGCGGCGCCGCCCAGCGCCATGGAGTGGAGCGCCAGGGCCGGGGTCGGCAGCACGCCGCAATCGATGGGCTCGAAGCCGGCGGCCCGCACCGCCACGGCGCAATCGGCGAGGATGGGCGGGCTCGACTCGCGATGGTCCCGCGCGAGGTAAACCCTACGGGTCCCCGCCTGCCCCGTCGCCTCCAGGTGCCGCACGAAGGCGGCGGCGTAGCGCCGGGCCGCGCTGCCGACGAGGTCGGTGGCGAGGCCACGCAGGCCGCTGGTGCCGAACTTCAGCGAACTCGCCATCTCTGTCTCCCGGTAGCGGCACGCGCTCCTGTGCCGCCCCCCCAGACAAGTATCAGGTGCCGTTAACAATTCGTTCAGGGCCGCAAGGCACCCTGTTCACATGAAGATCGTCAAGCGCACCATGAACTGGTTGCCGCGCCCTTCGCTCTATCAGGAAGCGGAGAACGCCCGGCTGAAGCGCAAGGCCTATGCCAGGGACGATATCGAGAAGAACCAGATCTTCGCTGCAGGTCTCATCGGCGGAGCCATCACGAACAGCGGCGAGCAGGTCAACCTCACCCTGCGCGTCGCGGCCAACCGCATCCAGACACAGGCCGCGGAAAAGCAGAAGAAGATGATGGGCGCGCTGGATTTCCGCGTCTGACTTGTGCCGCCGGGGCGCAGCGCCGACATTGCGCCCATGTCCGACTCGACCGACCTCATCGCCTTCTTCTCCCGCGACGTGACGCTGGTTGCCCGCGAATTGCTGGGCGCTGAACTGTTGGTGGGCGGGGTCGGCGGCATCATCACCGAGACCGAGGCCTATCATCCGGACGATCCGGCCTCGCACTCGTTCAGCGGCCCCACCCCGCGCAACGCCTCGATGTTTCTGGGCCCCGCGCGCATCTATGTCTACCGCTCCTACGGCATCCACTGGTGCTTCAACCTCGTCTGCGCCGGCGCGGCCGCCGTGCTGATCCGGGCGATCGAGCCGACCCACGGCATCGAGCGCATGGCGGAGCGGCGCGGGCTGAGCGCGCCGCGCGACCTCTGTTCGGGCCCCGGCAAGCTCGGGCAGGCGCTGGGGATCACCAAGGCGCTCGACGGGCTGCCACTCGGCGGCCCGCCCTTCTCGTTCCGCCCGGCCAGCGAGGCGCCGCCGGTGGTGATCGGGCCGCGCATCGGCATTTCCAAGGCAGTGGACCAGCCGTGGCGCTTCGGCATTGCCGGTTCGGCCTTCCTCAGCCGCGGCTTCACGACGTCGCCCCCGGCAAAGTGACCGGCCGCGGGTTTCCACGCCCGCCGGCTTTGGGTAGTTTGCCCGCCGAACCATCACCACCAAGGAGAACCCCGTGCAGGTCGAAGCGCTGATCAAGGAATTGCTGGCAACCGGCAGCATGAACGAGGACACCACCGCCGACCTCAACCGCTGGGCCGAAGAAGCTGCCGCGGGTACTCTGGATCCCGACGATGCCGCCTATATCGTGGCGCTGCACGCCAAGATCACCGGCGCGCCGCTGCCCGACGAGGAACCCGAGGCGCCGGCCGAGCCCGTCCGCCTCGACGGCCACACTATCGAGGAGTGGCGCGACCGTGCCCTCCGCGCTGAAGCCGAGCTGGCCGAGCTCAAGGACAGCGTGAGCACTACCAGCACCTGATCTTCACCCCGACGGGAGGCCCCGATGCGCCGCCACCTGCCCCTCGCCGCCTTGCTCTTTCTCGCCGCTTCGCCGGCAGCGCTGGCGCAGGCACCGGCCCTGGCGCTGCAGGAGGTGGCGAGCGGGCTCGATGCCCCTGTCTACGCCATGGCGCCGCCGGGCGACCCCCGGCTCTTCGTGGTGGAGCAGACGGGGCGCATCAGCATTCTCGCCGATGGCGGGCTGCGCGAGCAGCCTTTCCTCGACGTCAGCGCGCTCATCAGTAGCGGCGGTGAACAGGGCCTGCTGGGCCTCGCCTTCCACCCGGATTACGCGACGAACGGCCGCTTCTTCATCAATTACACTGACATCTCCGGCAATACGCAGGTCGTGGCCTACCGGGCCGATGGCGACGTGGCCGACCCGGCCTCGGCCGAGGTGCTGCTCACGGTCGAACAGCCTTACTCCAACCACAATGGCGGCTGGATCGGCTTCGGGCCAGACGGGCTGCTCTATGTCGGCATGGGCGATGGCGGGGCGGGCGGCGATCCCGAGAACCGGGCGCAGAACCCTGGCGAGAAGCTGGGCAAAATCCTGCGCGTCAACGTCGATGCCGGCGGCAAGCCGGAAGCGTTCGCGCTCGGCGTGCGCAACCCCTGGCGCATGGCCTTCGACGGCAACGACCTCTATGTCGCCGATGTGGGCCAGGGCGCTTACGAGGAAATCAGCGTCATCACTACCGCTGACATTGGAGCCAATCTCGGCTGGAAGATCATGGAAGGCCCGGCCTGCTTCCGCGCCGCGTCCTGCGACCAGGCGGGGCTGGTGCTGCCGATCCTGAGCTACGGCCGGGATGACGGGCGCTGCTCCATCACCGGCGGCTTCGTCTATCGCGGCAGCGCCCTGCCCGCGCTCGACGGCACCTATTTCTATTCGGACTTCTGCGATGGCCGCATCCGCTCGCTCCGCTATGCGGACGGCCAAGCGAGCGAGGCGACGGACTGGACCGACCAGCTCGGCACCGCCGGCCAGGTCACCTCGTTCGGGCTCGACAGTGCCGGCGAGCTCTATGTGATGAACATGGACGGGCAGTTGCTGAAGCTGGTGCCCGGCAACTGACGGAAAGCCGGGGCGGCGGCCCGCCTCGGTGTCATTTTTCAGTCGAGGGGGATGGGACGGGCCAGGCCGCCACTTCCAACGGCCGGGGTCTTGTCCTCGGGCGACGAATAGACGAAAAGCGGCGCGTGGGGCGTGTAGCTCAACGGTTAGAGCCAAGTGCTCATAACACTTCCGATGCAGGTTCGAATCCTGCCACGCCCACCATCCCCGCTCAGCCGGCGCCCAAGTGTCAGCGGCCTCAGATCGACTTGAGGCGCGGAGCCACTGTGCATTGGCATTGCGGAACCCGGCCGGGCCGGAGCCGTTGATCGGGCATGAACACCCTCATTGCCCCCGATCTGGACGCCCTCTCGCGGCCGATCGGCCTCCGTGCGGCGCAAGTCGCCCTGTTCCTCGACTTTGACGGCACGCTGGTGGAACTCGCCGAGCGCCCCGAACTCGTCACCGTTCCTCCAGGCCTGCCATCCATGCTGACGCGGCTCGAGCATCGGCTGGGCGGGGCGCTAGCCATCGTTACCGGCCGTTCGCTGGATGTCGTTGATGCTTTCCTCGCCCCTGCCCGGCTGCCGACTGCGGCGGCGCATGGCACCGAGGGACGGACGGCCGGAGGCGCTTCGTTCGGGCCTTCTGCACGCGACACCGAAGCGGTGGAGCGGATCGTGGAGCGGCTGGCGCCGCTGGTGGCGAGGGAGCCTCGCCTGCTGCTGGAAAAGAAGGCCGGGGCGGCGTCGCTCCATTTCCGGCAGGCCCCGGAACTCGAAGCCCTGTGCCGTGAAGCCATGGATACGGCCATTACAGGCGAGATGGGGTTCGAGGTCGTGGACGGCAAGTGCGTCCTCGAGGCGCGACCGGCTGGGATCGACAAGGGCACTGCCATCTTGCGGCTCATGCAGCAGCCCCCATTCCGGGGGCGCCTCCCCGTCTTCTTCGGCGATGACCGCACCGATGAGGATGGCTTTGACGCCATGCGCACCGTTGGCGGCATTGCGGTGAAGGTGGGCCGAGGCGCCACCAGCGCCGCCTACCGCATCCCCTCGGTGTCGGGTGTCCTGCAATTGCTCGCACGCCTCAGCGAGGCGGACATGCCCGCCGAAGACCTCGCCGGCCACTTCGCCGCAACGACGAAGGAGGCGCGGGTATGAGCCGGCTGGTGGTGGTGTCGAACCGTACGCCGACCCCGGGTCCGGCGGCGGGCGGACTGGCGGTAGCCTTGCGCACCCCGATGACGGAACGGGACGGCTTCTGGTTTGGCTGGTCCGGCACGTTGTCGCCCGAGCCTGCCACCGAGGCGCGCTTCGGCGACGTCGACGGCATCCGCGTGGGAACCCTCGATCTCACGCGCGAGGACCATCAGGCCTATTACAACGGCTTCGCCAACTCGATCCTCTGGCCCGCCTTCCATCAGCGCCTCGACCTCGCCCGGTTCGAGCCGAGCTGGTACGAGGGCTATCGAAGGGTGAACGCTGCCTTCGCCGCTGCCCTCAGGCCGCATCTGCGCCCCGACGACCTGGTCTGGGTGCACGACTATCACCTTATCCCGCTGGCAAGGAGCCTGCGCGAGCTGGGCGTCGCCAACCGCATCGGCTTTTACCTCCACATCCCGTTCCCCACGCCGGAGGCATGGTACGCCGTGCCCCATCAGGCCGAGCTGGTGCACGACTTCGCGGCCTACGACCTGGTCGCCTTCCAGGCCGAGCGCGACCTGCGGGCCTTTCGCTCGGCCACCGCGCGGGAGCCGTTTCCTGCCCTTGAAGGCAACGAGGTCGAGCGCGCCGATTTCTCCCGCACCGATCTTGCGGTGATCCCCATCGGGTCGGACCCCGCAGCCTTCGCCCGCATGGCGACGAGCGCCGGTGCCACCAAGATGATCAACCGCACGCGCGCCATGCTGCGCCACCAGAGCCTCGTTCTGGGGGTGGACCGGCTCGACTACTCGAAAGGACTGACCCAGCGGGTGCAGGCCTATGAGCAACTGCTCAGCGCCAGTCCGCAACTGCGCCGCAACGTCCACCTGATGCAGGTGGCGCCGCCCTCGCGGGATGGCATCCGGGAGTATCGCGAGATCAGCGATGCGCTGGATGCAGCGGTAGGGCGCGTTATGGGGCGCTTCTCCGAGCCCGACTGGCAGCCGCTCACCTATGTGAAGCGCGCCTACAGCCAAGCCAGCCTCGCCGGGCTCTACCGGCTTGCCCGTGTCGGGCTGGTGACGCCGCTGCGCGATGGCATGAACCTCGTGGCCCACGAGTTCGTGGCCGCGCAGGATCCGGTCGATCCGGGTGTGCTGGTGCTGTCGCATTTCGCCGGTGCCGCCGAAATCTTCCCCGATGCCATCCGGGTCAATGCCTTTGATGTCGAGGAGACCGCGCAGGCGATACGCCTCGCCCTCGAAATGCCGCTTGCCGAGCGGCAGGAGCGCCACGCGCGCCTGTTCGCGGCCTGCGAAAGGTTCAGCGTCGCCAACTGGGCCGAGACCTTCCTCGACCGGTTGGCCCCGGCCCAACCGGCCCCGGCCCGGCGCCGGGCCTAGGCTCCGCTTCGCAACAGGCCGCCCCATCTCGATCCAATGATACCGGCTCGCAAACGGGCTGTGGTCGCGATGCAGGGTGCGAGGCAGCGGATGATGCCTCCCCAAGCCCTGCGCCATCAGCATCGGCCCTATTACGCGCCTGTCCGCAACCCGGCGAAGCGGCGTGAGTTTCCGCTGCAGCTATTGAGCGGAGATCATCTTGAAGCACGAAATCGAAGCCGGCGACCCGAGCGAGCTTGGCGCCAACTGGAATGGCGAGGGTACCAACTTCGCGATCTTCTCGGCCCACGCGGAACGGGTCGAACTCTGCCTCTTCGATGAGGCAGGCAACGAGACGGAGCGGCTGACGCTCCCGGAATACACCGACGAGATCTGGCACGGCTTCGTGCCCGGCATCGGCCCAGGCCAGCGCTACGGCTACCGCGTCCACGGCCCCTACGACCCCGAGAACGGGCACCGCTTCAACCCCAACAAGCTGCTGCTCGACCCCTATGCCCGCGAGCTCAGCGGCGACATCGAATGGTCGAACCTCCAGTTCGGCTACGACACCGAAAGCGAGGACAAGGACCTCTCCTTCTCCGAACTCGACAGCGCCGCCGGCATGCCCAGGTCCGTCGTCGTCGATCCCGCCGCCCATGACTGGGGCGAGGATCGCAAGCCCGGCATCCCCTGGGACCGCACCATCTTCTACGAAACCCACGTCAAGGGTTTCACCCAGCTTCATCCGGCCATCCCCGAAGAGCTGCGCGGCACGTTCGAGGGGCTCGGGCGCCGCGAGATCGTCGACTACGTGAAGAGCCTCGGCATCACCTCGATCGAGCTGCTGCCCATCCACGCCTTCCCCGACGACGATTTCCTCATCAAGCGCGGGCTCCGCAACTACTGGGGCTACAACACGATGGGCTTCTTCGCCCCGGCGAGCCGCTACTACGGACCGAAGGGCATGGCCGGGTTCCGCGACATGGTGCGCGCCTTCCACGATGGCGGCATCGAGGTGATCCTCGATGTGGTCTACAACCACACGGCCGAAGGCAACGAGATGGGCCCCACTCTCTCGTTCAAGGGCATCGACAACTTCTCGTATTACCGCACCCTGCCCGACAACGCGCGCTACTACATCAACGACACCGGCACCGGAAACACTGTCAACACCAGCCATCCGCGCGTGCTGCAGCTGGTGACGGACTCGCTGCGCTACTGGGCCGAGCACATGCATATCGACGGCTTCCGCTTCGATCTGGGCACCATTCTCGGCCGCGAGCCTGAGGGTTTTGACCAGCGCGGCGGGTTCTTTGACGCCGTCGGGCAGGATCCGCTGCTGCGCAAGGTCAAGCTCATCGGCGAACCGTGGGATATCGGGCCCGGCGGCTACCAGGTGGGCGGCTTTCCGCCCGGCTGGAGCGAGTGGAACGACAAGTATCGCGACACCGTGCGCGACTACTGGAAGGACACCGACCACACGGTGCAGGATTTCGCCGCGCGCTTCACCGGCTCGGGCGACGTCTACGACCTGCGCGGCCGCCGCCCGCGCGCGAGCGTCAACTTCCTCACCGCGCATGACGGTTTCACGCTGCACGACCTCGTCTCCTACAACGACAAGCACAACGAGGCGGATGGCGAGGACAACCAGGACGGCCACAACGACAACCGCAGCTGCAATTACGGTGCCGAGGGCGAGACCGACGACGAGGGCATCGTGGCGGTGCGCGAGCGGCAGAAGCGCAACTTCCTCGCCACCCTGCTCTTTTCGCACGGAACGCCGATGATCCTCGCCGGCGACGAGTTCAGCCGCACCCAGGGCGGCAACAACAACGGCTACGCGCAGGACAGCGAGATCAGCTGGGTCAACTGGAACCTCAACGACAATGCGACGGCGCTGCAGGATTTCGTCAGGCGGCTGATCGCCCTCCGGCAGGCGCAGCCCCTGCTCCGCCGCGAGAACTGGCGCGACATGATGAGCGTCACCTGGCTCAACCCGGGCGGCGGCGAACAGCAGGCCGAGCACTGGGGCGATGGTGGCGCCACCACCATCGGCGTCCGCTTCGCCCGCGACGACCTGAAGGAGGTCGAGGGCGCCTGGTGGGAACTGGTCATCCTGTTCAACCCGCATGATGGCGAGGTGCCGTTCAAGCTGCCGCCGCGCGAAGGGGGACCGTGGACCATCGAACTCGACACCGCCGAGCCCGACGGCGGCGGCGGTACGGCCGAAGGCGAAGCCGAACTCATCCTCAGCCCCCGCTCGCTTCTGCTCCTGCGCTGAGGCGAACCGAAGGGCGGCAGCTACGTTCGCTCATGAGCAAGAATGGAGACCATCATGCGCGAAGAGTTTCCCATGCCGCCCTTCCCCGAACAGCAGCAGCCCATGCCGGGCTTCAGCGACCGGATGGACCCCGTGCCCGATTACGGCGAGGACAGCTATCGCGGCTCGCAGCGGCTCGAGGGCAACAAGGCGCTGATCACCGGTGGCGATTCCGGCATCGGCCGGGCCGTGGCCCTCGCCTTCGCCCGCGAAGGCGCGGACGTCGCCATTTCGTATCTCAGCGAAAATGAGGATGCGCAGGAGACGCGCCGGCTGGTCGAGGACGCCGGCCGCGAGTGCCTGCTTCTCCCCGGCGACCTCTCCGATCCCGACCATTGCCGCGAGGTGATCGAGAACACCGTCGAGGCCTTCGGCCGCATCGACATTCTCGTCAACAACGCCGCCCACCAGGCCACGTTCGAGAGCATCGAGGACATTCCCGACGAGGAATGGGAGAAGACCTTCGCCACCAACATCTCGGCGATGTTCTATCTCACCAAGGCGGCCATCCCGCACCTCAAGGCGGGCAGTTCGATCATCAACACCTCCTCGGTGAATGCCGACATGCCCAACCAGACGCTGCTCGCCTACGCCACCACCAAGGGCGCCATCCAGAATTTCAGCGGCGGCCTCGCGCAGCAGTTGGCCGAGAAGGGCATCCGCGTGAATACCGTCGCGCCCGGCCCGGTTTGGACGCCGCTTATTCCCGCGACAATGCCGCCCGACAAGGTGGCGAATTTCGGCAAGCAGGTGCCGATGGGCCGCCCGGCCCAGCCGCGCGAACTCGCGGCGGTCTACGTGCTGCTGGCCAGCGACGAGGCGAGCTACGTGTCGGGCGCAACCATCGCGGTGACGGGCGGCAAGCCCATCATCTGAGGCCCATCAACTGGTCGCCCCGCGAGGGGCGGCCGACGCCTCGAAAAATCTCCGCCGAACATAACCAAAAGCATATTCACCGCTTCGGCCGGCGCGCAGAATGCGTGGCATCAGGAGGCGGCAAATGGCTTCAGTTTTCGGCATTGTCGATGGATGGGAAGTGCGAACGCGGGATGACGGCAGCTACGGCGTCTATGACTCTCACGGCATGATTTCTGGCCCGCACGGCTCGAAATCGGAGGCAATCAGCGCAGCCCTGCAGCTGCCGCGTGCCCTGCCCAGTGCCCTGCGCAGGGCGCGGAGCGAAGCGATCGTGTCCCAGGAGTTCGATCCCAAGGACTAGTCCTTGAAGGCCGGGTCGCGCTCCTGCTCGTGCAGCTCGCGGGTGGCCTGCTCGGTCCGTACGCTCTCGGCGGGAGTAACCTTGCTCGAGCGATACTGGGCCCAGGCGATGCCAGCGCCGAGCGCGGCGGTGGCAAGGACAACGATGATCGTCCACGGCCACGCTCCAAGGTTCATCAACTGGCCGGTCTGGCCCTCGGTCGGGTCGGCAATCGCTTCGACCCCGTTGTCGCCGGGGAGCAGCCCACTGCCGGATATGACCAGCCAGGCAAGGACGAGGACGAGTGCGACCAGTCCGGCTATCGCCGCAACGCTCGCTTTGGATCGGTGGATGGTTGTCATGGTGAATTCCCTTTACCCATGCCAACATAAAAGGGCTCGGCTGGTTCCCCTCGAGCGACGACAGGCCACCGCCCGTTTCAGCGGGGCACACATATGATGGAACAAATGTTATTGATGCAGGTTATGTTCCTGTCGCCTGAGCATTGTGCCGGCCGGAGGGATGTCCGCTTCCCCCCGTACTGTATGCTGCCGATGCGGGGCAAGTCGATTTACGCCGGAGAATTATGCTTAGGTCATCTTTCCCGGAGGCCCGGCGCCTTACCGATCATCTGACGCAGGCCGCCGGGCGCGGCAAGCTCTACGTCCGCGCCGGGCGCATTGCCGAACGAGACGCCACCTTGCAGATGGTGCTCCAGGGTGGCGTGCTGCGGCAGCGCTTCCTGCCCGATGGCAGCCGGCAGACCGTCGCCGTCTACTACCGCGACGATGTCATCAACCTCATCGGCTATGTCGGTCCGCGCACCGAAGAGTCCGACTACCTCGTGGCGCTGGAAGGCACGGTCGTCGGCGAAGTGCCCGATCCCGTAGTGCAGGAATTGCGCAGCAGTTTCCCCGACGGTATGGCCGTTCTCGTCCTGCACGAACTTCGCATAGCGCATGAGCGCATCGCCTGCCTCGGGCAGCGCAGCGCACTGGAACGCGCCGCCCATTTCCTGTGCGAAACGCTGCTGCGCAATTCCGCGGGCGGCGTTCCCCCCACCAGCTGCCGGCTGGCCCTGACGCAGGACATGCTGTCGAGCGTGCTCGGCATAACCACCGTGCATATGAACCGCACCATCCGCGAGCTGCGGGAGCGAAACCTGGCGGACCTGTCGCGCGGCGCACTCCTCGTTCCCGACTTCGAGGCGCTGGCCGATGCCGGACAGTTCGACGATGGCTACCTGATCCGCTTCTAGCCGCGCGCTTGACTATCGGCACGGCTTGCACTTCCTCCCTGCCCTTCCGCCCGGGTTTCATCGAAAGACCGTTTACCGCCATGAAGACGTTCAAAGCTCCCCACGCCGACCTCACCCTGTCGAGCGTCGTGCTCGGCCTTATGCGCATCGCAAAAATGAGTGATGCCGAGATCCGGCAGCTCTTCGATGCAGCGGTGGAGGCCGGCATCACCATGATCGACCACGCCGACATCTATGGCGGCGCGCCGCATGTGTGCGAGGCGCGCTTCGGCGATGCGGTGAAGCTCTCGGCGGCCGATCGCGAGCGCATCATGATCCAGTCGAAAGTCGGCATCCGCCGAGGCTGGTTCGATTTCTCCTACGAGCACATCATCGAGGCGGTCGACGGCTCGCTGAAAGCCCTGAAGACCGAGTATCTCGACGTCCTGCTGCTGCACCGGCCCGACACCCTGGTCGAGCCCGAGGAAGTGGCAAGAGCCTTCGACGAGCTGCGCGCGGCCGGCAAGGTGCGCCACTTCGGCGTCTCCAACCACACGCCGGGGCAGATCGAACTGTTGAAGTCGGCGGTCAGGCAGCCGCTGCTTTTCAACCAGGTGCAGCTCTCCATCGCCCACGCCAACCTCTTCGCCCAGGGCATCGCCGCCAATATGGACGGGCTCGACCAGTCGATCTCGCGCGATGTCGGCCTGCTCGATTACTCGCGCCTCAAGGGCATGACGCTGCAGGCGTGGTCGCCGGTGCAGAAGGGCTTTTTCGGCGGCGTCTTCATCGGCGATCGCGAGAACTATGCCGAGCTCAACGACGTGATGGACGAGCTGGCGAAGAAATACGGCGTCACCCCGACCGGCATCGCCATCGCCTGGATCACCCGCCATCCGGCCAACCTGCAGGTGGTGCTCGGCACCACCAAACCCGAGCGCGTGCGCGAGAGCGCAGCCGGCTCAAATGTCGTGCTCACGCGCGAGGAATGGTACCGCCTGTTCCGCGCCGCCGGCCACAAGGTTCCGTAAGCGCCTCCCACAACTGATTCGAGATTTGCCGCCAAACGCCGCCCTGCGGCGCCCCCAGGCCGCCGGCGAGCCCCCGATTGGCCAAAGTCGCGGACCAATCGCTCAGTAGTAACGCTAAGTTTGGTCAACAGATTGTTGCTTTCTTAAGCTGCCTGGGCGATGGGGTCTGGAACGGTTGGACGCGCCGTTGCTGTTATGGTGCGGGCAGGAGACTTCCTGCCCCATGCGGTGGTGTCCAAGTGCGCGCAATTTCCCCTTCGGTGGTGTCGCTGGTCCTTGCAGCGCTGACTTTGGCCGGTTGCGCCGCAACACCCGGCATCGTCGGCTCTGGAAAGGCGCCCGCTGCATCGGCCTCTGCCGTAACGCTGGCCGCGCCCGTTTCGGCAGGCTCTGCCAAGGGGCCGCTGACCATCGAGTCGGCGGCGCAGCGCGCCGTGGCCTGGCATCCATCGGTGCGCGAGGCGGCCGCCAAGGTGAACCAACAGAAGGCCGGCATCGACGAGGCCCGCGCCGGCTATGGCCCGACCCTGGGATGGGATGTCGGCACCTCCTACGTCAATGGCGGGGGCAACCAGCCGGCGGTGAACCTCACCGGCAGCCAGACGCTGCTCGATTTCGGCAAGACCGATGGCAAGGTCCGCGTCGCTACCGCCGGCACGGACCGCAGCCGGGCCGAACTGCTGCTCACCGTCGACCAGGTCGCCTTCGAGACGGCTACGGCACTTCTCGAAGTGCAGCGCAATCGCAGGCTGCTCGAAATCGCCAAGCAGCGCGTCGCCGACACCGAGGCCATACGCAACCTCGTGAGCAACCGGACGAAGGCGGGCGCCGGCACCCAGTCCGACATGCTGCAGGCCGAAGCGCGGCTCGAGGCGGCGCGGACGGCCGCCATCGAGATCGAGACCCAGCTTGTGCGCTGGGAGAATGCCGCTCTGTCGCTCACCGGCACGGCCCCGCCCCTGCGCATCACTGGCGGCACGCCGGCGTGGATGAACGGCTCCTGCCCCGCGGGCTCGCCCTCCGATGCTCCCGCGGTCAGCGAGGCCGAAGCGCGCCTTGCGTTGGCCACGGCCGAGTATGAGCGGCTGATGGCCGAGACGGCTCCCTCGGTGAAGCTCGAAGGCAGTGTGGGCGGCACGTTCGATGCGCTGCGCGATGCCGACCCGGATTACCGCATCGGGCTCAAGGTGGGCGGCAACCTCTACGATGGCGGCGCCACCGCGGCGCGGCTCGAAGCGGCAAAGCACGCCGCCGATGCCTCCAAGGCCGGCGTGGCGCTGGCGAAGCTCGAAGCCCAGCGCGGCGTTGCCGAGGCCGGCGCGCTGCTGGGCAGCTACAAGCGTCTGCAGGGCACGCTCGCCCGCTCCCTCGATGCGCTCGACCAGACGCGCACGCTCTATCGCAGCCAGTACGGCCAGCTCGGCACCCGCACCCTGCTCGACGTCCTCAACGCCGAGGATGAGTATCACCTGGCGCGGCTCGACGAGGCCGGCATCGGCTTCGACATCAAGAAGCTCAGCCTCGGCTGCGTGCAAAGTTCCGGCAAGATGCGCGAGGTCCTCGGCCTCACCGGCAAGTCCGTGCAGGGCGTGCCCCTCTAGGCCGCCGCGCGCTGCCGACGCAGCAGGAACTCGCGATAGGCGACGAAGCCCGACAGGTAGTGCTCGACATCGTCGATGCGCACCCGGAAGGCATGGTGGCGGATGAAGAACGAGCCCTCGATGCGCGCCGGGTTGCGATAGTACATCGCAAGTTCGGGCCAGAAATGGCCGTTGAGCAGGTGGTGGGCGCGCCAGTGCAGCGCCCCCTGGAACTTTTCGAGGTCCACCCCATCGAGCAGGTGCGCCAGCCCCGGCTCGCCCGCGATGCGCGACAGCATCCGCTCGGCCGCCATCATCAGTTCCAGCAGCGTCGGGAAGGTGGTGATGCGGGTGAGGACGAAATCGAGATAGCCGGCGAAGTTCTCGATGCCGAAGCGGAAATAGCGCTCTTCCGGGCGATGCCGGGTCAGCTCGTTGACGCAGTAACTCAGCCAGTGGTCGTGGTGCTGCGCGTGCCCGGCCGCAATAAAGTGGGCAAAGGCCTTCTCGACCGTCTCCAGCCACAGCGGGTTGTGCGTCACCTCGTAGAGCCGCATCAGCCCGAAGGCGGCTTCGCCGTCATAGTAGATCGTCCGCTGCGCAGCCTTCACCGCAAGGCCCGGCCAGTGCAGCACATGCACGAAGGCACCCGTCGCAGGGTCCTGAATGGCGCGGATCCCGTGCGCGAGCTTCTCGGCCAACGGCAGGTAGTCCGTCGAACCGGTCAGCGCCGCATGCTTGGCCAGCGCGAGGATGGTGACGGCATTGCCGCCCAGCTTGATCTCTCCGCCGGTATCGACAAGGAACGCAGCCCCGGTGCCGTCGGCAAGCCTCGTCTCGTGGATCAGCTCGCCGGTGAGGCAATCCAGGCTGCGGTCGATCGCTGCCTTGAGGGCCGGGTCGCGCGTTACCTCCCACGCTTCGAGCATGGCATAGGTGGTGCTGGCGTGGCGCAGCGTATTGTAGGCGTGGATACGCCGGTCGAAACAGGGATGGTAGCCGTAGATGAAACGCCCATCGGGCTGCACCTGCGCCGCCAGATAGTCTGATGAGCGGCGGATCAGATAGTCCACATCCGTCACCCCGAGCGCATCGATCCGCCGCCGGCTCCCATCGGGTCCGGTGGGGTTGAGTTCGACCACGCCGCCCATCTCGTCGCTGAAGGCCCCCGCCGCCGAAAAGACGTGGACGACCGCCGCGGGGTCAAAATCCACCGTCCCGATGCCGGGGAACTTCGTCTTCGCGTACAGCGTGAAGTTCCCCTCGTTGAGCACCGCGTTCACGACCGTATTGCCGCCATAGAGCATGGCGTTGGCATTGATCTCCTGTTCGAGGAAGGCGTGACGAAACCCGGGGTCAAGGGCAAGCCCGAGGCGGAAATAGTTGCGCTTGGTGACCTCCAGCCGCCGTTTGAGCCGCTTCCAGGTAACGGCCTCGGCGGCCGTCACCCAGTCCACGCGCAACCAGCGCGGTTCCAACGTCCGCTTCGCGATCACGTCGAGCAGCTTCGCCTGCACCGCGTCCCAGGCGGCGCCAAGACTCTCCCCCGTGCCGGAGACCACCCTGGCGCGGCTGTTCCCGTCCGACACCGAGCCGAAAAGCACGAAACCCGGATAGGGCGCCGCGAGCTTCGGCGCCCTGCCCTCGGCGAACTGCCGCAGCGCCGCCAGCCGTGTGCCGAGGCTTTGCGTCACCGCTCGCGCAGGGCCTCGCCCGCCCGGTTGAACGGCTTGATCAGGTAGTCGAGTACCGTCTTGCTGCCGGTGTGCACATCCACCGTGGCGATCATGCCCGGAGCGATTGGGAAGCGGGCACCGGCACTGTTCACCAGCGCGTCCGAGGTCGTCTCGATATAGACGCGGTAGTAATGAACCTCGGGGTTGGTCTCGTCCTGGATGGTGTCGGCCGAGATCGAGGTCACCTCGCCCTCGAGCATGCCGTAGATTGAATAGTCATAGGCCGAAATCTTCACGCTCGCCCGCTGGCCGGGGTGGATGAAGGCAATGTCGCGCGGCGAGATGCGCGCCTCGATCAGCAACTGGTCGTCGATCGGCACGATATCCATCAGCTTGCCGTTGGGCGGAATGACACCATTGATGGTCGAGACCTCGATGTTCTTGACGATGCCGCGCACCGGCGAGGTCAGCGTCAGCCGCTCGAGCGCATCGGCACGGCCGCGCACCACCGACGCCAGCGCCTCTACGTCGGCATTGGCCTTGGCCAGCTCCTCGCGCGCACTGATGAGGTACTGGGAGCGGGTCTCGACCTGCTTCAGCTCCAGCTCGGCCAGCTGGCGCCTCAAGCGAATGATCTCCACCGTGCTGGCGGCGCCGACGGCCGAAAGTTCCTCGTTGAGTTCGAGTTCGCGTGTCACCAGCTCGCGCGACTCCCCGATCCAGGCGAGCGTCTCGTCGAGGGCGCGGCGGCGCGTCTCGTAGAGCTTTAGCGCGGCGGCCCTGAGTTCGGGATAAAAGTCGAGCTCGGGCGGAAAAACGATCTCGGTGCCGTTCACCTCGGCCGACAGACGCGCGGCGCTCGCCAGCGCTGCCCGGTACTTGGCCGCCGTTTCCTCCACCTGGCTTTCGTTGCGGGTGGGGTCGAGCCGGGCCAGCACCTGGCCGGCCTCGACGATGTCGTCCTGCCGCACCAGCAGCTCGGCGAGGATGCCGCCTTCGAGCGACTGGATCACCTGCTCCTGCATGGTCGGCACCACCCGGCCGCTTCCGGTCGAAACCTCATCGAGCACGGCCACGCTCGCCCAGGCGATGCCCGCCGCAACCATGATGCCCACAAGCCAGATGATGCGGACCGAACGGGTCAGGCGCGTGTCGCGCACGCCATCCGCCGTCCACGAACTGTCGAGATCGAGATGTTCGGCGCTCATCGTCAGCCTCCCTGCACCGCAGACTTGCGGGTCGCCGCAGGCACGCCGCGCAGCTGGTGCAGCTTCTGCAGCGCCTTGTCCTTGGCGTCGTCGAGGGTGATCCGGCCGCGGTCGATGACGACGATGCGATCCACCAGTTCCAGCACCCGCATCCGGTGGGTGGCGATTACCGCCGTGCGACCCTCGGCCCAGCCGGCGAAGTTGCGGATGAAGTGCCGCTCGCTCTCGTCGTCCATGGCTGCCGTCGGCTCGTCGAGCAGCACCACCGAGGGCTGGCGCAGCAGCAGGCGGGCGAGCAGCAGGGCCTGCTTCTGCCCGCCCGAGAGCCCCTGCCCTCCTTCGAGCACCATATGGTCGAGCCCCTTGGGCAGGCGGCGGATGAAGTCCGTCGCTCCCACCATCGACAGAGCCGCGAAAATCTGCTCCTGCGACGCGGCGGGCGCGCCCATCAGCAGATTGTCGCGCAGGCTGCCGTAGAACAGCCGCGAGTCCTGCGTCAGCAGCCCGACTTCCCGGCGCAGGTCGGCGGTGTCGAGGTGCTGCATGGCGATGCCGTCGATGAGGACTTCGCCCGATGCCGGCTCGAGCAGGCCCGAGAGCGCCTGCAGCAGCGTGGACTTGCCGGCGCCGTTGCGCCCCAGCACCGCGATCTTCTCCCCTGCTCCGATCTTCAGCTCCTTCACCGTCAGGGCCGGCGCGCCGGAGGGCTCGCCGTAGAAGAAAACGGCGTTGCGGAGTTCGAAGCTGCCGGAAAGCGACGCGGCATGGACGCGGGTCACGTCGGTGGGGTTGTCGATCGGCAGCTGCATGATCTGGTCGAGGCTCTTCGCCGCGACGCGGGCATGCTGCACCCGGCTCAGCAGCTGGGCCGCCTGCGCCATGGGCGCCATCATGCGCGAGCCGAGGATCGAGGCCGCCACCAGTGCGCCGGTCGTCATGTCCCCGGCAATCACCATGGGCGCGCCGAGAAAGACGATGACGGCGAACACGCCCATCTGCACCGACTGGGTCCAGTTGGTCAGCCCGTTGAGCAGGTCGCGCAGCTTGAGTTGCGCCTCGCCCGTCACCTTGTTGAGGTGGTTCCACTGCTGCTGGAAACGATCCTCGGCCTGGAGGGTCTTGATGTCCTCGATGCCCTGGATCGACTCGACCAGCACCGCATTGCGCAGCGAGCCTTCGCGCATGGCCTGCTGGGCATACCGGCGGATGCGCCCCTGGGCCAGCAGGCCCGGCGTCACCATCGCCACCAGCGCCACGATGGGCACAACCACCAGCCACCCGGCGATGACCCAGAAGATGCCGAGGAACAACACGAAGAACGGCAGATCCGCCAGCGCCGTGACCGTGGTCGAGGTCAGCATCTCACGCACCTGCTCGAGGTCACGGATCTGGGCGATGAACGATCCGGTCGAGGTTGGGCGGGCGTTGTTCTTCACCCTCAGCGCATGCCCCATCACCCGGTCGGAGAGCCGGAGGTCCACATGCTTGCCAAGCACGTCCACCACGCTGGATCGCGCGCGGCGCAGCAGGAAGTCGAACACGATCGCGAGCAGCACGCCGCTGAACAGCACATAGAGCGTCGGCACCGACTGGGCCGGCACCACGCGGTCATAGACCTGCATGGAGAAGACGACGGTCGAAAGCGCCAGGATGTTCGCCACGAACGAGGCGAGCATGACGTGCCCGTAGGAGCGGGCGTTCGAAAAGGCCAGCTGCTTCAGCCAGTTCTTCTCGTAGGGCCGGATATAGTCGTCGACGCGCGCGTCGGGGGCCGAGCGCGCCGGCCGCGCCACTGCGATGAGGGAGGCTTCGGCGAAGAGGCGGCTCGCCATGATCGGCGTCTGCAAATCGCCCACGCCATTGAAGACGACAGTCGCCCTGTCGCCGGCGCTCAGCCCCACCACCACACCGACCTGGCCATCCGGCATCTGCACGATCACCGGCAGCTGCCAGCTCGATACCTTAAGCTTGCCGGGTTCGTGCAGCTTGATCCTGAGCCCCGCCGAACGGGCCAGGCGGTCGAGCCGGGCCTCGAGCGGCGCGTCGGCCGACCAGCGGGCGGCGATCCGCGCCGCCTCGGGCGAAAGCGAAAGCCCATAGCTGCGCGCGACATAGCCGAGGGCAGCGATCCACCCTTCGGCGTCGTGGGCGTGCTGCCCTGCGGCCGTTACGGCCGGCTCCAACGGTTCTGTCTGCATCGGATCTGCTCTGGTTTGCGCCGCCGCTCGTAAGCGACGACGCTGTTTGCGTGGGGGATCAGATGACGGGGCCGGTGCCCGAAAGGTCATCCTCCGGATCGGCGATGAAGCCGAGCGGGTCGTCGACCGGCGGCACGTCCGCCGGGGCGTCGCCGCCCGGCAGACCGGCATCCGCGGCACCGTCCTCCTCTGCATCGTCGCCAGTGGGCGGCAGCTCGATCTCGCCGGAATCGTCGGTGAGTTCGGGGAGGTCGAACGCATCGCCGAAGCCGGAGTGGAAGTCGCTGTCGCCGTCGTCATCGCCCTCGAAGGCGAAGCTCATCAGCGAAACGGTGTCGCCGCCCGCCATGAAGCCTTCCATCGGCGCGTAAGGTCCATCGCCTGCGCCGATATGAATGGTGAGCGTGGCCTCATCATCATGCTGCCCGTTGGGGTGCTCGAGCCGGTAGCTGAACACCTCGTCGGCCCCAATGACCTCCAGGTCCGCGTCCGGCACGTAGCTGTAGCTGCCGTCCGGATAGATGGTCAGCGTGCCATAGGCCCCTTCGACGATCGTGCCAGCGTTGCTCGTCACCGCGAGGTAGCTCTCCTCGCCACCGCCATCATTGATGAGCAGCTTGACGAAGGACGAGACCTGCACATCGTCCGTGAGCACGTTGCCGGTGGCCGACGTGACGCCAGCGGGCTCGAACTCGAGCAGATGGGTCACCGTCCCCACCCCGTTGAGGGTGAGCGAGCCGGCTGCCCAGCCACCGAAGAAGATGGCCGACGCCGTGTAGTCGCCAGGCGGAATGTCGGTGAGCGTTAGGGTCGCTGCACCGGGGACGTTGCCCCCGCTGATGTTGAACTCGGCGCTCGTCTGCAGAACGTTGCCCTGGTCGTCCTTCAGCACGAAGGTCAGCTTGCCGCTGGGAAGACCCGTCATGCTCGCGGTGAGTGTGAAGCGTGTCACCGTGTCGGCCTCCACGGTGAAGTCAAAGCTCGCCTCGCGTGTCTCGTTGCCGCCAACCCAATCGAAGGAGACGCTGTTCGTCCCGCTCGTCGGCGTCTCGATATACTTGCTGGCGACCGCCGCGCTGGCTTCATCGTCATTGGCCGCGATGGTGATTTCCGCCGGGGCGCTCCTGTCATCGTCGTTCCACACCAGCCCGACGCCGGGGCTGTCGATACGGATGTGCAGGGTCGCCGTATCCGTCGCTCCGGCGGCGTTGCGGATCGTGTAGGTGAAGCTGTCCACCTGCCCGATACCCGCACCAGCCTTGTTCGGCGTGTAGGTGTAGTTGCCGAACACGTCGATCGACAGCGTGCCGTAGGCGCCGGGGATTTCCGCCCCGCTGACAGTGCCGACCGGCTCGCCGTTCACCTCGATGACCAGCGTAGTGCTGTCCGCCGTGTCGTTGTCGTCCAGAACGTTGCCATTGGCCGTCTGCGTCGCGTAGTCGCCGATCACCCGGTGATCGAACTCGATCACCTGTGCGTCCAGTGTGACCACGGTGCCGACCACCAGCACGGCCTTCGGCGCCCCATAGATGCGGTACTGCCCCGGCTCCGTGACCTCGATCCTGCCAGAAACCGAGGTACCGGCCGCACCGAGCAGGTCGAGCAGTCCGCCGGCGGCGGTGCTCTCGTAGGTCACCCAGTCGGTGCCGACCAGTTTCTGCACCGAGATGAAGCCGGTGGTTGCAACGCCCAGGACCGTGACGAACGTCGCGGTCATGTCGACGTAGACGCTCTGCCCGTCTTCCACCGTGAACTCGAACTTGGGCGCCCCGGCCGGAAGAAGGCCGAGCAACTGCAGGATCGTGGTGCCCACTTCGTGAACTGGCGGGTCCCAGCTGCTCCACTCCGGCTTCGCCGTCAGAACCCCCGTGTCGTAGTCGTCATTGGCGACGAGCGGTGAAGACGCTTCGCCGGTGCCGAACTGCGAGCCAAGCTGCAGCGTGCCGCTCTGCTCCGTCCCCGTCACTGGATTGACGACCGTCACCGTGAAGGTGTCGACACCGATGCCAGCCGTCCCCGGAGCGGGCGTGTAGGTGTAGGTCCCGTCAGCCGAGATCGTCAGGCTGCCGAACGCGCCGGTGATCGGCGAGCCGTCGCCCGGAACGTCATGGTCGATGCCGTTGAATGTGACCTTGGTGACCACCAGGTTGGCGGTATCGCCCGCCGTCGCGGCCTCGAGATAATTGCCCGTCGCGGGCGACACCACCGTCACCGTGTGGGTCTCGGTGAGGTCGGTCGCCGTCACTTCCAGCGTGCGTTGCTCGAGCAGCCCGACCGTAACCAGCGTCGGATCCGGCACGAGGGCCGCCCGATATTCGCCGGCCGGAAAGTCGCGCAGGGTCAGCACGTTGCTGGTGCCAAGCAGACCAAGCAGGTCGAGTCGGAGCAGCCCGTCCTCCACATACTGGGCGTCGCCCTCGTAGCGGTTCCAGCGGCCGAACTCGTCCTTCACCTCGATGATGAGGACATAATTGCCCAGCAGTTCGAGGTTGAGCACATCTCCGATCGAAGGCGTCAGCGTTACGGCATTGGTGCCGGTGTCGACATCGAAATGAACCAGCGGGTAGCCGCTGCCGATGTCGAGGGTGAGCAGGCTGCCGATGACACCAAGGTCCAGAAGCGAGTACTGGCTATCGCTGTCGGTGGAGGGCGTCGGTTCAGGATCGACCTCCACGATGTGCTGCAGCACGGCCGCATCAGCGACGCCGAGCAGGGTTTCAGGCCCAAGCGTATCGGGCAGCGTCACCGTCGTCGGCAGCGAGGCGTTGCCGGCCGCGTCGGCCTGCACCACATCGACCGGTCCGCCATCGCTGGCCGGCAGCACGATCTCGCCCTCGCCGTTCTCATCGAGCGTCACCGAGCCGAGCGGCTTGTCTTCCTGGTCATAGGCCGTGGCCACAGCCCCGGGCTCGCC
>ENA-UOVV01000376-UOVV01000376.1-compost-metagenome-genome-assembly--contig:-NODE-376-length-57977-cov-20.659180_pt1 | contig 57977 bp, 57 predicted proteins | sample MGYA00238155_ERZ761577 | MGnify/ENA primary metagenome ERZ761577 (study PRJEB28898, sample SAMN06268775) | compost metagenome | isolation source: Emeryville, CA | place: USA:Emeryville, CA | collected... | reverse complement strand
GATCTCTTGCTGTCGACGGAGTGAAATCCCTGGTACATGCAGTGGGCCAGGTGGGGCTTGAACCCACGACCGACGGATTATGAGTCCGCTGCTCTAACCGGCTGAGCTACTGGCCCGTGGACAGAAGGTTAACGCCGCGCGTCATCTGCCGATTCACCTTGCTGGTGATGGTCGAGTCCTTGCTCTTCCGCCTCCGGCGTCACGCGAAGGCCCATCGCGGCCCGCAACACCATCGCGATGAGCCACGATGCGATGAAGGCAAAGGCCGCCACGGCGAGCACCGCCACCATTTGTTTGCCGAGCAGTGCGGCCCCTCCCCCGTTCAGCAGACCGATGCCAACAGTGTGGTCGCTTTCGATGAGGCGCGCAAAGAGGCCGATGAAGACCATCCCGAGCGCGCCACCAACAAGGTGGACGACGGACACGTCGAGTGCGTCGTCGACGCGTACGCGCGCCATGAGGCGTACCGCGAGGAAAACCGCCGCGCCCGCTACAAAGCCGAGCAGGAGCGACGCAAAGGGGTCAAGAAAGCCAGCACCCGCCGTCACGGCAACCAGCCCGGTCACCCCGCCACGGGCAGCGCCACTTGCGGTGATCACATTGGTGAGCCGCTTTTCGATCATGAGCCACCCGGCCATGCCACCAACGCCCGCGAGATGTGTCGCAAGTGCGGCCGACGCTGCCACCCGTCCGGCGCTCAGTGCGGCCCCCGCATTGAGTCCCACCCAACAGCACCACAACAGCCCGAAACCGGTGAGCGCGATCGGGAGGTTGCGCGACGGCAACCGTTGAGGTGTGGCGTGACGGCGTGGCCCGAGCGCAAGCGACAGCGCGAGCGCCGAGGCTCCTACCCCTGTGCCGATCACGGTGCCACCAGCGAAGTCAAGCACTCCCCACTCAGCAAGCCAGCCACCGGGTGTCATCGTCCAGTGCGTCACGACGGGCACGACGAGAGCCGACCACAAACCCAAGAATGCGAGCATTGAGCCGAACTTCATCCGTTCCGCCCCAGCGCCAACGAGGAGGGCGCCGGCGAAGACTGCAACAGCGACTTGAAACAAGGCGAACGCGATCGGCGGCACGTCAACAGCGCTCGCCACTCCGGACTCAGCAATGCTCGCAAGCCCTGCATTGTCGAGATTTCCCACGAAACCGCCACCGGCGTCGGCGCCAAATGCGAGGCTGAATCCAACGAATACCCACGTGACCGAGATCGAGATGACTGCGGCAAGGCCGTACATCACCATCGATAACGCGTGACGAGCTCGCACTCTGCCCGCGTACACCATGACGGTCGCAGAAGCCATGAGCAGGACGAGCACGGCGCAAAGCAAGAGCCAAGCGGTGTCACCAGGGTCATCGACCGGCATGAAACCCCCTTCGCCCACGTCTGTGCGTCACGCTACCGTGGTCATGACACTGCGCGCGATCGTGTACAGTTTCTTCGGTCCGCGAGGATACCCATCCCGCTGATCCCCCGTAGCTCAATTGGCAGAGCATTCGACTGTTAATCGAAGGGTTACTGGTTCGAGTCCAGTCGGGGGAGCCACCTTTTTTGCCCTATTCCGCACGGAGTGAGCGCCTGCGCGTCTCGAGCGCGGTGATGTCCCCAAAGATTCGCCAGTACTCCTCCGTGCCCTCCCCCGCGCGCTGCATCGACCCACGGAGTTCACCCACGCGCCGCGTGAGATGCGCGCCAAGCACTTTGGCGAGAATGGACCGAGCGTAAAGACCGAGAGTCTCCGCCTTGTCATGCGGGAGCGGGGTGACGGCGAGACCGTTAATCGTCGAGGCAAGGTCCTCTGGCGCTTGCTCAAGAACACGCGTGATCCAGTCCGGTCCCGCTTCGCGCACCCCACCGGCTGCGCTGATGGACGAAAAGATCGTGCGGTATGCGGGCGTTACGTACGCCTCCGCCGACAACTCATCCGTGATGGCGAGAGCCTCAGCGTCGTCGCGCACCGCGTCGGCCGCCTGGAACAGCACGCCGAGAGACAATGCCTCGGCACGCACCATCGGATCGCGGTTGTCGATGCGGGCATGCGTGGGCGGCGGCCCGTCCGACGCTGCAGAGCCGGGGCGAGAACCGCCGCTGCCGGCGCGGGTCACCTCGGCGAGAACGGTCTCGACATCCATGCCGAGCCACCCGGCAAGCTGACGGCCATATTCGGGGCGAAGTGCACGGTCACGGATGCGGGCGACAACGGGTGCGGCCGCACGCAGAGCGGCGACACGGCCCTCAGGAGTGTCGAGATCATGCGAAGCGAGCTGCGTCCGAATGACAAACTCAAAGAGCGGGACGCGGGCGTCGAGCAAGGCACGCACGGCGGCATCCGACCTGTGCTGCCGGATATCGCAGGGGTCCATGCCCTCTGGGTCGACGGCAACGAACGTTTGCGCGAGGAACTGGTGATCCAGGGAGAAGGACTTGAGAGCGGCATTCTGGCCCGCCTCATCACCGTCGAACGTGAAGATGACGCTTGCGCCGCCCGCCCCGACCTTCAGTTGAGCGGAGCCCGTGTCGCCCATGAGGCGGCGGACGACCTTCACGTGTTCCTCGCCGAATGCGGTTCCGCACGTCGCCACCGCGTTCGTGACACCTGCAAGATGGCACGCCATGACATCGGTGTAGCCCTCGACCACCACGGTGGTTCGCTCGTGACGGATCGCGGTCTTTGCCTGGTCGATTCCGTAGAGAACAGTCGCTTTCTTGTAGAGCTGCGTCTCAGGGGTGTTGAGGTACTTGGGGCCTTGGTCGTCCTCGAGCAAGCGCCGTGCGCCAAAGCCGATCACCTCGCCCGTCACATCCCGGATCGGCCATACGAGGCGCCCACGGAAACGGTCATAGAGGCCACGGTTTCCCTCTGAGAACATGCCGGTCGCGCGCAGTTCCTCTTCCGTGAAGTTCCGGCTGCGAAGGTGGTCAAGCAACGTCGACCACCCCGCGGGAGCAAAGCCCACGCCAAACTGCTCAGCGGCGTTGCGGTCAAAACCACGCTCGGTGAGGAAGGCCCGGCCAACCTGCGCCTCGGGTGCGCCGAGCCGCTCCTGATAGAACTCGGCGGCGATGCGGTGAGCCTCGAGCAGGCGCGACCGCGACGTCCCACCGGCTTCCCGTCGTTGCCCGCCCGCCTCGTACCGCAAGGTGACCCCCGCACGGGGAGCGAGATACTCGACCGCCTCAACAAAGCTCATGCCGTCAAGCTTCATGACAAACTCGATGACGTCTCCGCCTTCACCGCAGCCAAAGCAGTGATAGCGGCCAACGGACGGTCGCACGTTGAATGACGGCGTGCGCTCGTCGTGGAAAGGGCATAATCCCTTGAGAGTGCCCACACCAGCAGGTTTGAGCGCGACATGCTCGCCGACGATCTGCTCGATCGGGGCGCGCTCGCGAACAGCCGCGATGTCATCCCTGTTGATCGTGCCTGCCACAGCACACACTCTAGGCGGCGGCCCGAGCCCACCGCATCGCGCTTTCTCCGCTCAGCGCGGACACCCGCTGTCGGCGATGTTCAGGTCTGTAGGCTGTCCGACAGAACAGAAGGGACGTGGGTTGTGAGGGTTGACGCCTTCCTCGCCGATTCAGCCGAGGTTGTAAACAACAAGATCTATGCACTCGGAGCGGGGTGGAACACGATCTTTGTCCGCGGCTTCCCCGCGATGCACCGCCGCCTCACCGTCGCTGCTGTTGTCCATGTGCCGTTCACCGACACCAATACTCCGCACCGTTTCGAACTGCGCCTCGAGACGGAAGACGGCAAGCCCTACCCCGTTGGCGTGCGGATGGGTGACGACGGAAAGCCTGAGCCGATCCCCGCGCTCGGCGGAGATTTCACTCTCGGTCGCCCGCCTGCGCTTGTCGATGGTGAAGAGCAGATCGCGTGTTTTGCTTTCGCAGTCGACGGCATGCGCTTCCTTGAAGCGACAAAGTTCTCATGGATCATCTCGATCGACGGCGAAGAGGCAACGCGTCTGCCGATGCGCGTCCAACTCGCCCAGTGAACGCGAAAGTCGCCACGCGATGACAACGGCATTTCTTGATGTCATCTACCCCGGCGTTCTCATTGCCACCGGAGTGCTCTTCATTACGGGGCTTGCAAGCCTCGTGGTAATCCGCTTGCATAAGCCCCTCACGTGGGTGGTGTCGGGCTTTTGGGTCGTGACCGCTGTTGAGGTGCTCGTCATCATCGGCGCGCTTGTCACCGGCACGATCCCCGTTGTCATGACGGTGGGCTACATTCTCGCCGCTCTCGCCCTCTTGCCACTTCTCGGTATTGCGCGCCTCGGCGACCCTGAGGCAGCGTCCGATGATCCCAACCGGCCCGTCCTGCAGCCAGACCAGATGGCCCGGGTTGACGGCGTCGCTGCAATGATCGTTGCGATCGCCGCCGCCGTTGTCGCGTGGCGCGTTGCCGAGATCATCGAGGCTGCCGCGTGAACGCACTTGCGCGCATCTCGCTGATCCTTGCTTACGCCATCTTGGCGCTCGCCGCGATTGGCCGTTCGACGTATCAAATCGCCACGAAGTTTGGCGATGCACCCCTTGCCTACTCGGTGTCGGCACTGTCGGCCGTTCTCTACCTCCTCATCGCTATTGCCTTGTGGAAGGGTAAGGAGCGCCTCGCACTCATCGGCACGAGCGTTGAGCTTGCCGGCGTCATCATCGTGGGCACTCTTGGCTACGTCGAGTCCTCGTGGTGGCCGGATGAGACCGTGTGGACCGGCTACGGCTCCGCTTACGGGTGGGTGCCTCTCGTGCTACCAGTCCTCGCCCTGTGGGCACTCCTCAGGTCGCGCCGCAGCACGCCGGTCGCTGCGTCCTAGACGTCAGCGCTTGCGCGGTGTCGCCACATAACGGTGGTGCCAGTCGTATGCCGACTTGTCGGTGAGTGACGCCACTTGATCCACTGCGAGGCGGAAGCGGGCAGCATCGTCCGACGCGTCGTTCCACGATGCCGCGAAGTGCGGCTCGAGCGCGTCGGGGCCCCGGGCGGCGAGCGCGTGAACGAGTTCGATGAGCCGCTGTCGCTGAGCACGATAGGCGGGCTTCCGCTCTCGCGGCGCCATGAGAAAGTGAACGGCGACGCCCTTGAGGACGAGGATCTCCGCTTCCGTCTCCGGCGGGACGACAAGCGCGCCCCGATGGCGAGTAAACGGACCAGGGCCGTACTCGTCATGGGTAGCACGAGCAATGCTCATCGCCATCCGACCAATGAGCTGGCTCGTCATGTCTTTGAGAAGAGCGAGTGCGCGGTGCGAACCGTCATACTCCTCGGTCCACCACGGCTCGGCCCGCAAACGAGCCAAAGCGTCGGCAAGCTCATCGCGCTCCCCGCGCCCGTACCACTCGTAGACGTGATCGAATACTTCGTTCGCCTGGCCCGGATCGCTCAGCACGCGCAACGACACCTCGTTGTGAACGATCGAGTCCTCGACATCGTGCACTGAGTACGCAATGTCATCGGCGATATCCATCACCTGCGCCTCGAAACTGGGCGCGCGCGCAGGCGCTCCGTCGCGGAGCCACGTGAAGACGTCGAGATCGTCCTCGTACACACCAAACTTGCGCGTCGGCTGACCATCAGCCCGCTTTGGTGCTTCACTTTCGCGCCACGGATACTTCACGCTCGCGTCAAGGACGGCGCGGGTGAGGTTGAGTCCGACGCTGGCGCCAGTGACAGGGTCAACAGACTTCGGCTCAAGCCGAGTGAGAAGGCGCAGAGTCTGGGCGTTTCCTTCGAAGCCGCCAATATCGCGAGCAGCCTCATCGAGAGCGCGTTCGCCATTGTGTCCGAATGGCGGATGCCCGAGGTCATGAGCGAGGCAGGCCGCGTCAACAACGTCGGGATCACATCCAAGCGCCTTGCCGAGCCCGCGTCCCACTTGCGCCACTTCGAGCGAGTGCGTGAGCCGCGTGCGAACAAAGTCGCCACTGCCTGCACCGAGGACCTGGGTCTTGGCACCGAGACGCCGTAAGGCGCTTGAGTGCACGATGCGCGCCCGGTCTCTCTCGAATGGCGTGCGCGCCGCCTGCTTGGGAGGTTCGGGGACAAACCGCTCGACGTCCGCGAGGCAGTATCCGGGCGTCACGTCAGTCACGCCTCGATGCTATCCGTCCAGCGCGTGTGAATGGGCTTCTCCCCATTCGCCACGCCCTATCCGAGTGGCTGGGCCCCTGAGCGCCGGTAGCGCTCGAGTTCGACAAGCACCTCCGTCAGTACGGGACCGAGCGCGCGTCGCACCGCGGCACCGCGCCCGAACGGGTCGTTGCTTGCGCCGCCAAATCCCGGCAACGCCTCAAGGAGGGAGACGACGAAGAGGTGGCGGAGCGCCTCCGAACCGAGCGTGTACCCGGTGTCGAGAATCTGGATCGCCTCCATGAGGTCGGACGGCGCTTCGGCCACTGAGTCGAGGAGCCATTCGAGAACGTCATCCATCAACAAGTGCGGCAGCATCTCGCCCTGGGTCTCGACCAGGTGTTGAGCGAGAGTCTCGCGCAGCGGCGGTACGCGGTACGCGAGGTGCCCAAAGAAGGCGACGATTTCGGCATACCTCGGTCGCGCCTCGGGTTCGTGGTCGAATACGTCGCTCGTGTCCGGACTTCCCTCATTGCCCATGCGCCGAGCGTAGCGGGGCTATCCGCCGGAAACTGAGAGTTCCGCCTCTTGCAATCGCCGCTCAAGGTCCGGCGTGATGTCACGGGTGTCGAGCCACCCTTCCGGGCAGGCCGGCTGACGCGCGGTGCCCTGACGCCCCCGCGGTCCCTCTGCATCGTGCCCGGGATAAGGCGAGTCAAGGTCCATCGAGTCAAGCAAAGCGCGCAACTGCGGGAGGGACTCGACGAGCCCAAGGTCGCGACGCGTCTCGCCACCAACCGGGTATCCCTTGAGGTACCACGCCATATGCTTGCGGATCTCGCGCATTGCTCGGCCCTCGTCGCCGTCAAAGTGATCCACCATCAACTCACCGTGACGGTAGATCGTGTTCGCCACGTGACCAAGGCCGGGCCGTATCCGCTCGGGCCTGCCGTCGAAAGCCGCCTGGAGATCAGCGAACAGCCACGGCCGGCCCATGCATCCTCGTCCTACGACCACACCGTCGCAGCCGGTCTGTTCGACCATCGCGACGGCGTCCTCAGCCGCCCAAATGTCGCCGTTGCCCAGGACCGGCACCGTGCGGACAGCCTCCTTGAGGCGCGAAATCGCGTCCCAGTCCGCATGGCCGCTGTAGTAATCGGCAGCAGTCCGTGCATGGAGAGCGACCGCCGCCGCGCCTTCGCGCTCGGCCATCTGACCCGCGTCGAGGTAGGTGAGGTGGTTGTCGTCAACGCCTTTGCGCATCTTGACGGTGACGGGGATCCCGTAGGGCTCTGCGGCACGCACCGCCGCACGGACGATGTCGCGGAACAGGTCACGCTTCCACGGCAGCACGGCGCCCCCGCCTTTGCGAGTGACCTTGGGAACGGGACAACCAAAGTTCATGTCGATGTGGTCGGCGAGATCTTCCTCGGCAAGCATCCGCACGGCCGCGCCAATCGTTGCCGGATCAACGCCATACACCTGGACGGAGCGCGGCGTCTCGTCAGGATCATGAGCGATGATGCGGAGGCTTTCAGGCGTGCGCTCCACAAGCGCTCGCGACGTCACCATTTCTGCGACGTACAACCCCCCACCATGCTCCCGGCACAAGCGCCGGAAGGCCGCATTTGTCACTCCCGCCATCGGCGCGAGCACCACGGGAGTCTCGACGCGCAAGGGGCCAATCTGCAATGGCGGCAGCAGGCGACTTGGCGCGGAGGTGGGGACGTTCATTCCTCCATTGTCGCCGAAGACTCGTCGTCGATCTGTTCGGCAACCTGCGCTGCCACTTGAGCGGCGACCTGAGCTGTCGCCCGCGCAGGCGCCTTCACCGAATCGCCCGCGACAACAAGCGCCCCAATGAGCGTGGTGAGCGGTACGGCAAGCACAAGGCCGATCGACCCGACCAACGTGCGCACCACTTCTTCAGCAATATCCGATGAGCTGAGAGTGACGCCAAGGCCGTGCCCGTAGAGGGAGATGAACATGAGGGTAGGCAGAGCGGCTCCGACGTAAGCGAATGCGATCGTGTAGACCGTCGAGGCAATGTGGTCTCGACCAATTCGCATGCCGCGCACAAAGAGGGACCACCAGTTGAGGTCCGGCCGCGCGGTTCGCAGTTCCCACACGGCCGACGCTTGAGTCACCGTCACATCGTTGAGCACCCCGAGTCCCGCGAGGACGATGCCGCACACAACGATTCCCTGGAGCGACACTCCCCTGTTGAAGAGCTCGAGGTGAGCGCCGTCTTCACTCCAAAATCCCAACAGTTTGCTCGATGACACCGCCCACATCGCGAGAGCGGCAGTGACGGCGAGGCCAGCGAGTGTGCCCAGGTACGCAGTGGTGGTCCGCGCATTTGGTCCGTGCGCGAGATAGAGCAGCACAAAGAGTGCACCGGCCCCCGTGACGAGTCCGACGATCAAAGCGTTGCCGCCCCCAAAAAGCGCGGGCACCGTGAAGAACATGACGATGCCAAAGGCCGCAATGAGGCCGAGCAGCGCCCCCAGCCCGCGCCACCATGCGACAGCGATGACGAGCACGACGTAAATGATCGCGAGCACGATCATCGACGCTCCGCGCTCATAATCAGAAAACCCAAGTTGACCGTCGGGGAGCTCAAGCGCGCGGACGGTATCCCCTACCGCGAGGGGCAGCGTCGGGTCATCGAGCGTCGCCATCGGCCGCTCGCCGAGTTCTTCCTCGCCATCGATTGTGGCGAGAACGGTGCCGTCGGCCTCCACCTCGGTGATCGTCGCGTACACCCAACGCGAGTCCTCATCGGCTGACGGAATCGATCCAAAGAAACTGAAGTCCTGTGGCCACACCGATGCAGCGCCAAGTGCGGTGAAGAACACCACGACGCCCACCACGATCGAGAGGATCGTCGTGACTCGCTCCGTGGCGCGTGGCCGCTCACCGTCGTGAACGTGACCGACACCCACGGCTCGACCTACGCCCCGAGCAGACGTTCTGCGAGGTACGTCTTCACCTTGTCGAGAGAAACGCGTTCCTGCTGCATCGAGTCACGATCGCGAATCGTCACCGCCTGGTCGTCCTTCGTCTCGAAGTCAACCGTGATGCAGTACGGCGTGCCCACCTCGTCCTGACGGCGGTAGCGCTTGCCAATCGACTGAGTGACGTCGATCTCGACGTTCCAGAACTGACGCAGCTCCTTGGCCAGCGCGTCGGCCGTGGGCACCAGCTCTTCGGACTTCGACAACGGCAGCACGGCAGCCTTGACCGGCGCAAGGCGCGGGTCGAGGTTGAGGACGGTGCGCGTCTCAGTGCCACCCTTTGCCGTGGGCACCTCTTCTTCGACGTACGCCTCGACGAGGAAGGCCATGAGCGAACGTGACAGACCCGCGGCGGGCTCAATGACGTACGGGTAGTAGCGCTCGTTCGTGGCGGGATCGAGATAGCTGAGATCCTTGCCCGACTTCTCCGAGTGAGTCTTCAGGTCGAAGTCAGTGCGGTTGGCGATGCCTTCGAGCTCACCGAATTCGCTGCCCTGGAAGCCGAAGCGGTACTCGATGTCAACAGTGCGCTTCGAGTAGTGCGAGAGCTTTTCCTTCGGGTGCTCGTAGAGGCGCAGGTTGTCGCGGTCAATGCCGAGGCCCACGTACCAGTCCATGCGCTCGTTGATCCAGCGCTCGTGCCAGTCCTCGTCCGTGCCGGGCACCACGAAGAACTCCATCTCCATCTGTTCGAACTCGCGGGTGCGGAAGATGAAGTTTCCGGGGGTGATCTCGTTGCGGAAGGACTTGCCGACCTGGGCGATGCCGAACGGCGGGCGCGTGCGCGCCGATCGCATCACGTTCTCGAAGTTGACGAAGATGCCCTGGGCAGTCTCGGGACGCAGGTAGTGCATGCCGGACTCATCGGAAGCGGCGCCGAGGTACGTGCGCAAGAGGCCATTGAACATTTTCGGTTCGGTCCATTGACCGCGAGTGCCGCAGTTTGCACAGGCAATCTCGTCGAGGCCTCCTTGGGGCGCCCGCCCCTTCTTCTCCTCGAACTCCTCGAGCAGGTGGTCCTCGCGGAAGCGCTTGTGGCAGCCAAGGCATTCGACGAGGGGGTCGACGAACGCCTCAACGTGACCTGAGGCTTGCCACACCTGGGTGGGAAGAATGACTGACGAGTCAAGGCCCACGATGTCGTCGCGGCTCGTCACCATCGCACGCCACCATTGGCGCTTGATGTTCTCCTTGAGTTCGACTCCTAACGGTCCGTAGTCCCACGCGGAACGGGTGCCGCCGTAGATCTCGCCGCAGGGAAACACGAAACCGCGCCGCTTGGCGAGGGAAATGACGTCATCGAGGCGCGTGGCCATGGTGAACTCTCCTGGGTTGAAGGTCGCCTGAGTTGGTGGTCAGTCTAGTCCGCGCGAACGGCGCGAACTGCCTCTCAGCGCTCCTAGTTGACAATGATTCTCATTTCCTATAACTTCTCGCCTATGCCTCTCCCTGTCACGATTCCCGCCGCCATCCGACCCGCCGTCTTTGGCCTTGCATGTCTCGGCCTTGCAACCTCCGCGTGCGCCTCATCGCCGGCGCCCGATAAGGAGGATGCCGCGCTGACGATTGCGGCGGCCTTCTACCCGCTTGAGTACGTGGCCGAACGGGTTGGCGGGGATCTCGTCAGCGTGTCCTCGCTGACGCCGCCCGGCGTCGAGCCCCACGACGTTGAGTTGTCTCCGGCAGCGGTGCGCGACATGGGCAATGCCGACCTCGTTCTGTTCATTGAGGCGTTCCAGCCTGCCGTCGAGGACGCGATCGAGGCCACGGGGGCCAGTGCATTCGATGCGACAGATGTGATCGACCTTGCCGAAGCAGAACACGACCACGAGCACGACGACGGCGATGGCCACGACCACGGCCCCGCCGACCCGCACTTCTGGCTTGACCCGGCGATCCTTGCTGATTACGCGAGCGCCGTCGGCGAAAGGTTCGCTGCTCTCGATGCCGCCAACGCTGATGCGTACCGCGCAAACGCCGCTGCCCTCGCGGCCGAGCTGGAGGAACTCGATGAGACCTTCTCGACGGCCCTTGCCCGCTGTGAGCGACGCGACATCGTCACGTCCCACGCGGCCTTCGGCTACCTCGCGCACGCCTACGACCTCCACCAGGTGGGCATCGCCGGCATCGAGCCGGATACCGAGCCCTCCCCCGCACGCCTGCGTGAGATTGGCCAGCTGATCCGCGACACTGGGGCCACGACCGTCTTCACCGAGCAGCTCGTCAGCGCGCGCGTGGCGGAGGCGGTTGCTCAGGACACCGGTGTCACCACGGCGGTGCTCGATCCGCTGGAGACGGTGGCAAACGGCGACGACTACGTCAGCGTCATGCTGCGCAACCTCGATGCACTTCGGGAGGCACTCGACTGTGACTGAATCACATCGCTCCTCCGCAGCTCAAGACGCAGCGCTCGACGCCCGCGATGTGTGCGTCGTGCTGCAGGGAACTGAGATTCTCCACAACGTGAGCCTGCAGGCCCACCCCGGCGAGGTGGTGGCGCTCATGGGTGGCAATGGCTCAGGCAAATCCACATTCGTGCGCGCCCTCGTGGGAGCGAACCCCATCACGCACGGGACGATCTCGCTCTTCGGCAAGCCAGCGTCGGCCGCATCGCGAGCGGGCCTTGGCTACGCGCCGCAGCGAATGACGGCTGCGGGCGGCGTCGCCGCGACCGCTCTTGAAGTCGTGACCTCTGGACTCCTCGGCAAGAGCGCCCTGCGCCCTCCTCGTCACCACCGTGACGCGGCGATCGAGGCACTCAGCACGCTCGGGGTGGACGACCTCGCCAACCGCGACGTGAGCCGACTCTCCGGTGGCCAGCAACAGCGGATCCTCATTGCGCGTGCACTGGTTCGCAAGCCCCGCGTGCTCATCCTGGACGAACCGATGGCGGGCGTCGACCTGCAATCACAAGTGGCCTTTGCTCACGCGCTGGGCCACTTGAAGGACGATGGCGTCGCAATCGTGGTGGTTCTTCATGAGCTTGGTGCGCTCGCCCGCCACATCGATACCGCCGTCGTGCTCGAGGACGGCTGCGTCACGTACACAGGTGAGCCTCCTCGTGACCTTGGCGTGCACGCCCTGCCCGGTCACGACCACGAGCACCCCCACGAGGACCACGACATCGCACACGCGCACCCGACGCTTGGTTTGGAGGCGCCGTGATCTCGCTGCTTTCAGAACCCCTTGTTCAGCGCATGCTCATCGTGGGCGTGCTGGTCGGTCTCGCCACACCCGTCGTCGGGACATACCTCGTCCAGCGACGGATGGCCTTGCTTGGTGACGGAATCGGCCACGTCGCTCTCGCTGGAGTCGCGGCGGGGTGGCTAGCAGGTTCTGCAGCGGATCTCGCGCAACGCGATGCTCTCGCTGTGCCAGGCGCGGTGGTGTTCGCGATCGTCGGCGCGGTCACCATTGAGCGCATGCGCGCGCGTGGAGCGGCGGCCGACGTCGTGATGGCGATCCTCTTCTACGGCGGCATTGCCACCGGCGTGCTGCTCATTGGAGCTGCAGGCGGGTCCAACGCCAACCTATTGGGCTACCTCTTTGGTTCGATCTCCACCGTGACATGGGCCGACGTCTGGGTGACAGTGGCACTCGCCGTGGTCGTCGTGGCGGTGGGGCTGTACTTGCGCCCCGCGCTGTTCACCGTTACGCACGACCAAGAGTTCGCGCGCTCAACTGGCTTGCCTGTCGGTGTGCTCAACATGGTGGTCGCGGTACTCGCGGCTGTCACCATCACGGCGGCAATGCGCGTGGTGGGTGTGCTCCTCGTCAGCGCTCTCATGATCTTGCCGGTCGCGATCGCTCAGCAGCTCACGCGTTCGTTCTCGCGCACGATGCACCTCGCGATGGGCGTTGGCGCCACCCTCACCATCATCGGCATCATCATCACCTTGGAACACAACCTCCAGCCGGGTGCGCTCATTGTCGTGTTGGGAGTCGCAGGTTATGTGGTGACAAGCATCGTGAGCGGCGCCCGGTCGCGGATTCGGAGCACGTCATGACTACTCCTAAGCCTCGGATGACCAAGCAACGCGCAGCCGTTCTTGACGTGCTGAACGAAGGCGGCTTTCGCTCCGCCCAGGACTGGCATGATCGGTTACGCCGAGGCGGCGACTCTGCGGGTCTTGCCACGGTCTACCGAGCCCTGCAGGCGCTTGTCGACGCGGGCGAGGTTGACACCGTGGTCACCGACTCTGGCGAGACGCTGTACCGCCTGTGTGAAGCCGCGGAAACTCATCACCACCACTTGCGGTGCCGCGAGTGCGGCGCCGCCGAAGACATCGACCTTCCCTCAGTGGAATCCTTGGCGGCACGTGTCGGCTCTCAGCACGGTTACTCGCATATCGAGCACACGGTGGAACTGACGGGCGTGTGCGGCGACTGCACCCAAAGGAAGGCATAGATGGCTGGCGTGCCCGACGTCCTTGAAGGTCTGGGTTGGTGGGCGGTCGCCCTGTTCTTGCTGTTCGTGGTGTTCACGCGTGCCCAAGCAACGTATTGGCTTGGCCGGTGGGCACGGCGCGGCGCGGACGCCGCTGCGGCTTCGGAACGGCCCCGCGCCGCTGCCCTCGCGCATAAGCTCTCTGGTCCGCGTGCTGAAGGCGCTCGGCGCTTCCTTGAGAAGTGGGGACCTATTGGGCTGCCGCTGTCCTTTCTCACCATCGGCTTTCAAACGATGGTGAACATCACCGCGGGCTATGTGCGGATGCGGTGGGACATCTACACGATCGCCATGATTCCGGGCTGTATGGCATGGGCGGCGATCTACTCGACGCTTGGCTTCACCCTCTTTGAGGCCTTCGCCCGGTCACCGTGGCTGGGGGTCGGCGTGCTCCTCGCAATCGCCGCGTTGATCTGGGGTGCTACTCGGCTGCGCCAAAGCGCCGATTTCGGTGCGCGTACTCCTCGATAGCGGCCCACAGATGGCGCCGATCCACATCGGGCCACAAGACGTCGGAGAACACGTACTCGGCATAGGCCGCTTGCCACGGCAAGAAGTTGCTCGAGCGCTGCTCGCCACTTGAGCGCCAGAAGAGATCGACATCCGGCATATCGGGCTCATCGAGGTGAGCCGCGACCGTGCGCTCTGTGATCTTCTCCGGGTCCAGCTCTCCCGCGGCCACCTTCCGTGCAATGGCGCGGGCAGCGTCGGCGATCTCGGCACGGCCCCCGTAGTTGACGCACATCGTGAGAGTCATCGTCGTGTTATCGCGCGTCAGCTCTTCCGCCTTCTCGAGCTCAGCGATGACGGACTTCCACAGCTTGGGACGACGCCCGGCCCACCGCACGCGAACGCCCCACTCATGCATCTGGTCGCGGCGGCGACGGATGACATCTCGATTGAATCCCATGAGAAAACGCACCTCATCCGGGCTTCGCTTCCAGTTCTCCGTGCTGAATGCATAAGCGCTGATATGGCTCACGCCGATCTCAATCGCGCCTGCCACGACGTCGAGCAAAGCGGCCTCTCCGCGCGTATGACCCTCGGTACGCGCCAAGCCGCGTTGCTTGGCCCAGCGCCCGTTGCCGTCCATGACGACAGCGATGTGGGCAGGCACGACGGCTGGCGGCAAATCCGGCGGGGTCGCTCCCGAAGGGTGCGGCGGAGGCGGCTGCGGTGTCACGCCCCCAAGGCTAGTGCGCCATTGGGCCACCGGCGGGCGTGTCCTCGCCGCGATCCACGAGCCCGAGGCTCCGAACACGTCGCTCGAGGTGGAACTGGGAGTACGCGGCGATGAGGCCCGCCGCCTCGCGTCGATGACGCGTATCTGTGGCATCGGCAATGGGCCAGTCGCCAGCAAGGAGCGCATTCAAGAGGTCGAACGTCTCGGGGGCGGGCGCGGCGGCACCGGGTTGACGACAGTCCTCACACGTCGCACCGCCTCCGCCCACCTGGAAGGCGCGGTGAGGCCCCGGAGCACCACATGAGGCGCACTCATCAAAGCTTGGCTCGTAGCCCGCGAGCGCGAGCGCCCTCAGCAGGAATGAGTCGAGGACGAGGCCAGGGTCGTGTTCGCGCCTGCTGAGCGCTCCTAACGCCCCGTGGAGCAACCGAAAATGTTCCGGTGCGGGTTCGCGTTCATGGTCGACGATCGTGTCGACGGTCTCCACCATTGCCGTTGCGGCAGTGAAGAGGGCGTAGTCCTCGGAGATGCGACGCGCGTACGGCTCGCGTGTCTCTACTTGGCTCACAATGTCGAGATTGCGGCCTTCGTACAGTTGCACATCGGCAAGCATGAACGGTTCCATGCGCGCGCCGATCCGACTCGACGTGCGCCGGACGCCCTTGGCGACGGCCCGTACCTTGCCGTGGTGACGCGTCAGCATCGTGACAATGCGATCCGCCTCGCCCAACTTGTGGGTGCGCAACACAATCGCATGGTCACGGTAAAGAGGCACACCCCATTGTCAACCCTTGAGTGGCCCTTCGGTCCGTGCCACGCATGACGCGACACTCACTCGTGGCACGGACCGGGCACTAACGGTGATTGCGCTCAGCGCGGTTGACGGCGGAGATGATCGCCTTGAGCGTCGCGGTCGTGATGGACGGGTCGATCCCGACGCCCCACACGATGCGGTCGTCGAGCTGGCATTCGACGTACGACGCTGCACGGGCGTCGCCGCCCGCTGTCATCGCATGCTCCGCGTAGTCGAGCACCTCGACCTTCACCCCACGCGTGCCAAGCGCGGCAACAAAGGCGTCAACGGGTCCGTTTCCGGAACCCTCGACCGTCAGCTCCTCGCCGTGATCGGTGATGTCAGCGGCGAGAGTGTCCGGGCCTGCGTCAGACGATGCGGAACGCGCGCCTCGAAGGGCGAAGCGGCCCCAATGGCGGGACTCGTCGCTTGACGGCAGATACTCGTCGTGGAAGATCTCCCAGATCTTCTCCGCCGTCATCTCGGTGCCCGAGGCGTCGGCCTCGCGCTGGACCACCTGCGAGAACTCGATCTGAAGCCGACGCGGCAGGTCGAGCTGATGTTCGGTCTTCAACAAATACGCGACGCCGCCCTTGCCGGACTGCGAGTTGACGCGGATGACGGCCTCGTACGTGCGGCCCACGTCCCGGGGGTCGATCGGCAGGTACGGCACCCCCCAGACAAGGTCGTCAACGCTGACGCCTTTGGCCGCGGCCTTCGCGTCCATGTGCTCGAGACCCTTCTTGATCGCATCCTGGTGCGAACCTGAGAAGGCGGTGAAGACGAGGTCGCCGCCCCACGGGTGGCGGGCGTGAACGTCGAGTTGGTTGCAGTATTCGACGGTGCGGCGCACCTCATCGATGTCGCTGAAGTCGATCTGAGGGTCGATTCCCTGGCTGAACAGGTTGATGCCAAGCGTGACGAGGTCGACATTGCCGGTGCGCTCCCCGTTTCCGAACAGGCAGCCTTCAATGCGGTCTGCACCCGCCATGTAACCGAGCTCAGCCGCCGCGACGGCGGTGCCGCGGTCGTTGTGGGGATGGAGGCTGAGCACGACGCTGTCGCGGTAGTCGAGGTTGCGGCTCATCCACTCGATCGCATCGGCGTAGATGTTGGGAGTCGCCATCTCAACCGTGGCGGGCAGGTTGATGATGACCTTGCGCTCCGGGGTGGGCTTCCATACGTCGAGCACCGCGTTGCACACGTCGACCGCGTATTCGAGCTCGGTGCCGGTGAACGACTCAGGGCTGTACTCGTAGAAGATCTGAGTGTCAGGGATCAGTTCTTCGAACTTCTGGCACAGCATCGCGCCATGCGTTGCGATGTCGCGCACCTCGTCCTTGTCTGCGCGGAATACGACCTCACGCTGGAGCACTGACGTGGAGTTGTAGAGGTGGACAATCGCGTTTTTCGCTCCGCGCAACGACTCGTAGGTCCGTTCGATGAGGTGTTCGCGTGCTTGCGTCAGCACCTGAATGGTGACGTCTTCGGGGATGCGGTCTTCCTCGATGAGCTGCCGGACAAAGTCGAAGTCGGTCTGACTCGCGCTGGGGAAGCCGACCTCGATCTCCTTGAAGCCCATCCGCACGAGCAGATCGAACATGCGCATCTTGCGCTCTGCGTTCATCGGCTCGATGAGCGCCTGGTTGCCGTCACGCAGATCGACGGCGCACCAGCGCGGCGCCTTTTCGATGCGCTTGGTGGGCCACGTGCGGTCAGGCAGGTCCACGGCAATCAGCTCGTGGAAGGGCCGGTACTTGTGAATCGGCATCGCCGATGCCTTCTGGGTTCCGCCTGTGTAGTACTCGCTCATGTGTGTAGTCCTTGTCGCTTTCTCGGTGGCTGTGGGCCGGCACACCAACCACCGCGACGAGGATCCGGCCTGGTCAGGCCTCGTCGCGGCAGCGAAGGAGCAGCGAGCGTGCACGCATGACGCCACCTTAGCGCACACCGCTCTTGCCCGGGGAGAACCCTAGAAGCCGAGACGCCCAAGCTGCTTGGGGTCACGCTGCCAGTCCTTGGCCACCTTCACGTGCAGGTCAAGGAACACTTTGCGTCCGAGCAGCCTCTCAATGTCCTTGCGCGCAGTTGCGCCCACGTCTTTGAGTCGTGAGCCTCCCTTGCCGATGATGATGCCCTTTTGACTGTCGCGCTCGACAAACACATGCGCACGAATCTCCAAGACGGGCAGCTTGCCCGCAGGTGCCGGCTGATCGGATTCCACGATCTCCTCGACGACAACGGCGAGTGAGTGCGGCAGTTCGTCACGGACGCCCTCAAGAGCTGCTTCCCGCACGAACTCCGCGATACGGACCTCTTCAGGTTCGTCAGTCACTTCTCCGGTCGGGTACAACGGGGGCCCCTCGGGCAGGTGGCCGACGAGGACGTCGAGCAGCACGTCGACCTGGATGTCCTTCACGGATGAGACCGGAACGATATCGGCCCACTCCCCCAGCTCGGAGACAGCGAGCAAGTGTTCGGCAACGCGTTCACGCGGCACTTTGTCCACCTTGGTGACGATTGCCACCACAGGGGCACGCGCTTCCGACAGCTCCCGCGCGATCCACTGGTCGCCAGGTCCCACCTTCTCGTCGGCAGGCAGGCAGAAGCCGATGACATCGACCTCGGCAAAGGTCTCGCGAACGAGGTCATTGAGGCGCTCACCCAACAGTGTCCGCGGCCTGTGAAGCCCAGGGGTGTCGACGATGACAAGCTGCGCATCATCACGGGTGACGATCCCTCGAATGGCGCGGCGAGTCGTCTGCGGTCGGGACGACATGATCGCGACCTTCTCCCCGACGATCGCATTCATCAGGGTCGACTTTCCTGCATTGGGTCGGCCCACAAAGCAGGCGAAGCCTGATCGGTGGCCCTTTGGCGTCTCACTCATTGTCCTGCCCCTTGCGGCCACGGCGTCTTGACTCGTTGCCCTCGTCTTCTGATGCCTCTGTCTGCTCTTGCTCCACGACAAGCCACGTGAGGCGTCGGCGGCGCCCCTCTGCCCTGTCGGCCGTCAGGATGAGGCCATGGGCCGACGCTGAAGAACCAGGCAGCGGCACCTTCCCCAAGGCTTTGGCGAGGATTCCTGCCGCAGTGTCGACGTCATCGTCCTCAATCGTGATGTCAAAGAGCTCGCCGAGCTCGCCAAGCCCAAGGCGCGCTGGAACGCGGTAGCGCCCGTCACCGAGATCCGCGATTTGCGGCTCAGCGCGATCATGTTCGTCCGTGAGCTCGCCCACAATCTCTTCGAGGACGTCCTCGATCGTCACGAGTCCCGCGACCCCGCCGTACTCGTCGATGACGATCGCCATGTGGAAAGCATCGGATTGCATGCGGCGCAGCAGATCGTCAGCGGGCACGGACTCGGGGAGGAACACGGGTTCGCGCATCACCTCGTCCACCGGGGACTCCGCGCCACCCGCGTTCGCCCACGTCACTCGCACCACGTCCTTCAGATAGACGATGCCGAGCACGTCGTCGGTGTTGTCGCCGATGACGGGCACGCGGGAGAAGCCTGACCGCATGAACAGCACCATCGCCTTGCTGACAGGAGTGCCGGATGCGATCGTCACCATGTCGGTACGGGGCACCATCACCTCTCGCGTGAGGGTGTCACCGAGGTTGACGACGCCGCGCAAGAGTTCGGCGTCCTCATCCTCGAGCGCGTCTTGCGCCCGTTCTACTAAGTCTTCAGCTTCGGACAGTTCGGGCTTATTGAGCGCGGGGACCACGAGCCGAACTGGCGTCGACAACGCAATAAGCGTCGCTGCAACGGGTGCGAGCACGCGGACAGTGGTTTCGGGGTGAGTGCGGCCCAAATGGCGCGGTGCGGCGCGCACGACCAAGATCGAATACGCCATCGCCAGCGCCATCGTGACAAGTGCCACCGCCCACACGGGCCAGGACAAGGCGTGTCCCCATGTCCACGCGAGGATGCTCCAGCACACGAGCGCCACCGCTTCGCAAGACGCGTAGACGACCGACGCCGCGTTCGCCGTCTCATCGGTGTCGCGTGCCAGCCTCGCGGCCCGGGTTGGCTTGCCATCAGGCCGCACCGCTTCCGCGATTGCGCGCTCGCGCACGTGGGGCAGCTGCTCAAAGGCGGCAACGATCGCGTGCATGACGGCCGCACCGATAAGGCTCGCGAGCCCGATCGACACGAGCAGCGCAATTGCGTTGGCGTTCACGCAGTCTCCACTACGACGCGCGCGATGCGAGGAACGTGAGAAGGAGCTGGCGCTGGAGCGCAAACATCTCTTTCTCCTCCTCGGGTTCAGCGTGGTCGAAACCGAGCAGGTGCAAGATTCCGTGGGTCGTGAGAAGGAGCATCTCCTCCTCAGCGGAGTGTCCCGCCGCCCGCGCTTGCCGCTCGGCGACGCTTGGGCAGACGACGATGTCACCAAGCAGACCTGCAGGCGTGGGTCGCTCTGGGGTGCCCGGGCGCAACTCGTCCATGGGGAAGCTCAGCACATCGGTGGGACCGGGCTCGTCCATCCACTTGACGTGGAGCTCCTCCATCGCCGCCTCGTCAACAAAGAGGATGGCTAGTTCGGCGTCGGGAGCCACGTGCATCTTCTCGAGCACGAACGCACCAAGATGTGCGAACTCGGCTTCGTCGATCGGGGCGTCGGTCTCGTTGTTGACCTCGATCACGTGTGGTCCTCTCGATCGGCCGGCTTGGTGAATCGGCGCTGCTGGCCATCGTGGCGCGGACGCGAGCGCGTGGCTTCGTCCTGCGCGTAGGCGACGATGATGTCGCTGACGAGGCGGTGACGGACCACGTCGTTCGCCCCCAGTTCGCAGAATGCGATGTCGTCGACTCCGCGCAGGATGTCGCGGGCCGCGCGCAGCCCTGAGTCAGTGCCGCCCGGGAGGTCCACCTGAGTGATGTCACCGGTCACCACCATCGTGGAGCCGAAGCCGAGCCGGGTGAGGAACATCTTCATCTGCTCACGCGTCGTGTTCTGCGCCTCGTCCAGGATGATGAACGCGTCGTTGAGCGTTCGCCCACGCATATAGGCAAGTGGCGCGACCTCGATGGTGCCGGCCTCGATGAGCCTGGGAATTGACTCGGGGTCCACCATGTCGTGCAAGGCGTCGTACAACGGGCGCAGATACGGGTCGATCTTCTCGCTCAGCGTTCCCGGCAAGAACCCGAGCCGCTCACCGGCCTCGACTGCGGGCCGGGTGAGGATGATGCGGCTCACCTGTTTGCCTTGCAGCGCGGCAACCGCCTGGGCCATCGCGAGATACGTCTTGCCGGTGCCCGCCGGGCCGATTCCAAAGGTGATGGTGTTGCGCTCGATCGCGGACACGTACTGTGCCTGCCCCTCCGTCTTGGGGCGAATGGTGCGGCCGCGCGAGCTGAGGATCGAACGAGCAAGGACAGCCGCGGGCCGTGACTGCGGATTCGATCCGTCCGACGCTTCACTTACCGCCGAGCGGGCGTCACGAAGCATCCGAGTCGTCTCCCGAGCCACCTCGGGCGTCAGGGATACGCCAGCGGCAAGCATGGAGCGCAGCTCTTCGATGGCGGCGGCGCATGCAGCGACGTCCGCGTCGTCCCCCGTCAGCGAGATGTGGTTTCCCCGCACCAGCACGTCGACGCTGGGGAATGCTCGCTCCACCTCCTTGATGACGGCGTCTGCCGTTCCTAGCAGGTCCGGCATCACCGCGGCGTCGTCAACGATGACGACTCGCGAAGCACTCACACGTTCTCCCATTCCAGCGCCTTGCCCCCGAGCACATGTCCGTGCACGTGGAACACGCTCTGTCCTGCATTCTCGCCGGTGTTGAACACGAGGCGATAGGTGCCATCCGCCTCCGTGTCTGCCACTTGTTGTGCCAATGCGACCATCTCAGCCAGCACTGCGGGGATCTGCGCGGCCGCCTCCGTCACGTTTGCGACGTGCGTGCGCGGCACCACGAGAACGTGGAGAGGTGCCTTGGGCGCGATATCCCGAAAGGCGATGACATTCTCGGACTCGGCGACGATCGCTGCGGGGATGTCACCGGCGACGATCTTGCAGAAAAGGCAATCGCTCATGCCCCTAGCGTAGGCCGCCGTGCCGCCCACGTCCCGCGCGCAATCGCGAGCCCCGCGATCGCCGCCGGACCTGCGCTCGATGCGCGCAGCACATGGGGACCAAGGAGCACCACCTCGGCGCCGGCGGCAACAAACCGCCCCACCTCGGCGTCGGAGATGCCCCCTTCAGGGCCTACGATCAACCACACCGGCTGATGTGGGTCCTCCCACGTCAGCGATGCAAGCGGGGTGGCAGCGACTTCATGCAGCACGAGCACTCGCTCCCCCCGTGCCACAGCCTCCCGGATTCCCGCCTCGACCTCTTTGCTCGAGCGGACGTCTTCCACGTGCGGGATGAGCGCGCGCCGGCTCTGCTTGGTCGCCGCTGTCGCCAATGACACCCACTGCGCACGCCCCTTTGCCGCCTTGGGCCCTTTCCATTGCACGATGGACCTATCCGCGGCCCACGGAATGATGCGCGTGACACCGAGCTCAGTCGCAGACTCGACTGCCTGCTCATCGCGACCAGCCTTGGCAAGAGCCTGCACGAGAGTGATCGGCGGGTCAGCGTCGCGCGAGGTGTCCTCGACACGAATGTCGAGCTCCCCGTCTCGGACGGCAACGATCGGGCCACCCACACGCCGACCCGCTCCGTCGACAAGATCGAGCCTGTCCCCCTCACGACGCCGTTGGACAGTTGCCGCGTGACGAGCCTCCGCGCCGCTGAGGGTGACAACCTCCCCCACCACGGCGTCGGCCGCGAAGGGGCAGATGAAGACGGGCGCGCTCACAGCGACAGTGTCCTAGCCGCGACCCATGAAGGCATCGCGCAAACGAGCGAATACGCCACCGCCAAGCGGTGCGAGGCGCGCCTCGGGACGCTCTTCACCGCGCATCTCGGCGAGTTGGCGGAGCAGGTCGGCTTGCTCATCCGACAGGTCGGTCGGGGTCTGAATGTCAAGGTGGACGTAAAGGTTGCCACGGCCTTGGCGTTGCAGACGCCCCACGCCGAGCCCCTTGAGGGTAATGGTGGAACCGGCGTGGGTGCCCGGCCGCACATCAACGTCTTGGGGACCGTCGAATGTGTCAACTTGAGCGACCGTGCCGAGCGCAGCCGCCGTCATCGGCAATTCGATCGTGCAGTGAAGGTCATCGCCTCGGCGTTCGAAGCTCTTGTGGGGCTTTTCGCGAATCTCGATATAGAGATCACCTCGGGGGCCGCCGCCCGGCCCGGCATCACCCGCGCCCGCCATCCGGATGCGGGTGCCCGACTCAACACCAGCCGGAATGTCGACATCGATCGAACGCCGCTCCCGCGTGCGGCCTTGACCCGAGCATTCGGTGCACGGCGTCTCGATGATCGAGCCGTAGCCGCCGCAGCGCGGGCAGGGCGAGGTCGTCATGATCTGACCGAGCAATGACCGAGCAACGCGCTGGACAACGCCCGCACCGTTGCACTGCGTACACGTGGTGGGCTGGGTGCCCGGCGCGCAACATGTGCCATTGCAGGCCCCACACACCTCGGCGACGTCGACCGGCACCTCTTTGTGAACACCGAAGACCGCTTCTTCGAGCGTGACGTCGACCTCCACCAACGTGTCGCCGCCACGCTGGGTGCGAGACGTGGGGCCACGGCGCGGCGAGGAACCCGTCGCAGCGCCGAAGAAGGTCTCAAAGATGTCGTCGAAGCCGAAGCCGCCGCCCATGCCGCCGCTCGATGAGCGGGGGTCGACGCCACGGTCGTACTTCGCTCGCTTGTCTGCGTTGCCCAGCACCTCGTAGGCCGCTGCGACATCCTTGAAGCGATCCTCCGCTTCGGGCCCAGCCACATCGGGATGCAACTCCCTCGCGAGCTTGCGATACGCCTTCTTGATCTCGGCCTCGCTCGCATCGCGGCTTACGCCGAGTACGGCGTAGTAATCCTTCACGTCTCCACCACTTTCGACAGGTAGCGAGCCACCGCACGGACAGCGGCCATCGTTCCTGGATAGTCCATTCGTGTGGGGCCAAGCGCCCCAAGCAAAGCTGGCTTGGATACGGAGCCGTAGCCCGCCGCGACGATCGACGTGCCCGCAAGTGCCTCGTGACCCGTCTCAGAGCCGATGCGGACGGCGACTGGACCCTCAGCAGCCATTTCATGCAACAGCCGCAACAGCACCACTTGTTCCTCAAGCGCATCGAGCACGGATGCGACGGCGTCGGCGTCAAGGTCGGTGCTCGCCCGGGTGAGGTTGCCCGTTCCGGCGAAGACCACCCTCTCCACTGTGCCACCCCGCGCGGCGCCGACCACAGCGTCGGCCAGATCCTTCACCCACTCGCTTTGGGCGTGACGCTGCGACCACTTGCCGAGTTCGCGCTCTAGCGGTGCAGGTGTGTGACCCGACGCGGTGTCGTTGAGTTCACGCGCGATCTGCTCAAACTCGTCGTCGGAAAGTGTGTGAGGCAGGGCCACCGTCGCCTGCTCGACGCGCGCGTCAGCGCTCACCACCACGGCGAGCGCCCGTGAAGGCGCCATCCGCACCAGCTCGACGCGGCGCACCGCACTCTCTCGCAAAGACGGGTACTGGACCACCGCGACCTGGCGGGTGAGCTGACTCAGCAGGCGCACTGAGCGTTCGACGACGTCGTTGAGATCAACCGCGTCGGAGAGGAACGTTGAGATCGCGCGCTTGTGGCTGTCCTGCAATGCCGCCGAGGCGAGCATGTCGACAAAGTGGCGGTAGCCCTTGTCTGTGGGAACGCGCCCGGCAGAGGTATGCGGCTGGGCGATGAGCCCTTCCTCTTCAAGTGCCGCCATGTCATTGCGAATCGTCGCCGGAGAGACGCCGAGGTCGTAGTTCTGAGAGAGCGCCTTGGAACCGATGGGCTCATGTGTCGAGACGTAGCCCTCCACGATCGCGCGGAGGATGGCTTCCTTGCGTTCCTCGCTCACTCCTCACCTCCCGTTGGCACTCAGCAGAACCGAGTGCCAATTCTACCGAGGCTGACGCCGCCTGAGGGCGCAGCGCACTAGCCTGACCGTGGAGGAGCAATGACGTACACCTTTCACGAGCGTGAGCGCACGGTGCGCGCCGGCGCCGTGCACCTGTTGGCGCTCACCGGACCCGTGATCCCTGCCGCGATGTTCTTCGCGTCGCGACGGTCGGATCGTTTCACGGCAGGTGAGGCGGCAAAGGCGACAAACTTCGCCGCGGCCGCGCTCTTTGCATTCCTGCTCGCCACACTCGTTCGCATCTTCGTGCCATTGGTGGGCTTTGTCGGTACATTGGCGCAGTGGGTGGTTCCCGTCGTTGCTGTCTACTGCTGTCTGGCAGGCTTTCGGCTCGCGCGACGGGGGGAGCCCGCACAGTACCCAATCCAATTCAAAGTGGTGAAAACAGATGACTGAGACCCCCTCGCCCGCAGCGGCGATTCCGAGCACTCCTGACGACCGTACCCAGGCGATGCTTGCGCACCTGAGCATGATCCTGCTGGGCATCATTGGCCCGCTCATTTTCTGGGTCATTGGCAAGGACAAGAGCGAGTTCCAGAAGGACCAGGCCACCGAAGCCCTGAACTTCGCAATCCTCGGCACCATCGCATCGGTTGTCACCTGCGGTATTGCGTTCATCGGTGTGATCATCTTCGCGATCATCGCCGGTCTTGCCGCGAACCGCGGCGAGGTGTACCGCTACCCCGTCAACTGGCGCATCGTCAAGTAGCTCAGGGTCAATCCCTGAGGACCCTCGGGGCCCCAAATCGGTCGGCAGGCCGATGCGGGGCCCCGAGTCGTTTTGCGACAGTGGTGTCATGACCGAGAACAACTCTTCCCCCGCACCCGAGACGCCACCCGCGTCGACGGGTCTTGCTCCGCAGCCCATGCTCGAGTCCGATGCCCGCACCTGGGCCATGCTCGCCCACATCCTCGCCGTGGTCGCCGCGCTGTTCTCCGGCGGCACCCTGGCGTTCATCGCGCCGCTCTTGGTGTGGCTCATCTACAAGGATCGCTCTGCACTTGTCGCCCACCACGGCAAGGAGAACCTCAATCTCCAGCTCACGGTGCTCGTGGGCGGTGTCGCAGCCTTCCTTCTCGGCCTGCTCATGATGGTGATCGGCCTCTTCATCACGTTGCCGCTGTGGGGTCTTTATGCGCTCTACGCCTTCATCGTGATGATCGTCGCCGGAGTCAGGGCGAACCAGGGCGTGTACTACACGATCCCCTTCAAGTTCACCTTCATCAAGTAGCGGCTCAGGCCAAGGCACGGATCGCGGCGTCAGCAAGGAGTCGCCCCCGCCGGGTCAACACGAGTCGTCCGCGCAGGGCCGACGCCCCGTCCAGCACGCCATCGGCGATCAGGTGGGCGATGGCGTCGGCCTTGTCCGTTCCCACTGCCTCTCGCTCAAGCCCGTCAGCAAGGCGCAGACCGAGCATGATCCGCTCAAAGGCGAGGGCCTCCGGCGTGAGGTCTTCACCATCGTCCTCAGGGCTCAGGCCCTCAGCCAAGCGCCGCGAGTACGCGAGGGGGTGTTTGACGTTCCACCAACGCCGTGCGGGCACCGATCCTGCGCCGCCAGCTCGCGGGCCGAGGTAAGAGTGCGCGCCTGGGCCGACCCCCCACCAGTCGTGACTGCGCCAGTACGCGATGTTGTGCCGGCAGCGCTGATCGGGCGTGCGGGCCCAGTTCGAGACCTCGTACCAGTTGAGCCCTGCCGCCGTGAAGGCATCATCGGCGAGCTCGTACATCGCGGCTTGGAGATCAGGGTCGGTGGGGGCGATCAGTCCGCGCCGCAGCTGCCCACCCATGCGGGTGCCAGGTTCGATGACGAGCGCATACGCACTGATGTGATCCGGCTCAAGGGCGAGCGCCGCGTCCACGCTCGCACGCCAATCGTCGAGGCTCTCCCCTGGCGTTCCGTAGATGAGGTCGAGGCTGACAGCAAGGCCCGCCGCGCGCGCCCACTGGGCAGCACGGGCCACGTTCTCCGGCTGATGTGTGCGCTCAAGCGTGGCAAGCACGTGCGGCACGGCTGATTGCATCCCGAAGCTCACGCGAGTGAACCCGGCCGACGCGAGGGCACCCAACGACTCCTCCGTCACCGAGTCGGGGTTGGCTTCCGTGGTGACTTCAGCATCCGCCGTAAGACCCCACGTGAGGCGCACCTCATCAAGCAGGCGAATGAGCGCTGAGGCGTCGAGCATCGTTGGCGTGCCGCCGCCAAAGAACACCGTCCGCGCCGGACGCGGATCGTCGCCCATGGCGCGGCGGGCAAGAGCCATCTCCGCAAGCGCGGCGGCCACGTAGCCCTCCGGGGTCGCGCCGTCGACTTCGCCAGGCGCATAGGTGTTGAAGTCGCAGTAGCCGCAGCGAACCGCACAGAACGGCACATGAACGTAGACGCCGAAGTCACGTTCTGGCGTCTGCGGCGACACGAGCGCACTCACTTCTTCTTGTCGGACTTCTCCGCAGGCTCGGACGTGTTGAGGGCGGCGATAAAGGCTTCTTGCGGCACCTCGACAGAGCCGATGTTCTTCATGCGCTTCTTGCCTTCCTTCTGCTTCTCAAGCAGCTTGCGCTTGCGGGAGATGTCGCCGCCGTAGCACTTGGCAAGCACGTCCTTGCGAATGGCACGAATGGTCTCGCGAGCGATGATGCGCGAACCAACGGCCGCCTGAATCGGCACCTCAAACTGCTGACGAGGGATCAGGTCCTTCAGCTTGCCCGTCATCATGACGCCATACGAGTAGGCCGCGTCCTTGTGGACCACGGCACTGAAGGCGTCGACGGGTTCGCCCTGGAGCAAGATGTCGACCTTGACGAGCGCGGCGCTCTGGTCGCCGTCCATCTCGTAGTCGAGGCTCGCGTAGCCGCGCGTGCGTGACTTCAACTGATCGAAGAAGTCGAAGACGATCTCGGCGAGCGGCAAGCGGTAGCGCATCTCGACGCGCTCCTCGCTCAGGTAGTCCATCGAGATGAGGGTGCCGCGCTTCGTTTGGCACAGGTCCATGATCGCGCCGATGTACTCGCTCGGCGAGATGATCGTCGAGCGCACCATCGGCTCACGCACCTCGGCGATCTTGCCGCCGGGGAACTCGGAGGGGTTCGTGACCTCGTACACCTTGCCGTCCTCCATCGTCACGTCGTAGATGACGTTGGGCGCGGTCGAGATGAGGTCAAGGTTGAACTCGCGCTCAAGACGCTCCCGCACGATCTCGAGGTGCAGCAGACCGAGGAAGCCACAGCGGAAGCCGAAGCCAAGAGCCGCTGAGGTCTCCGGCTCGTACGTGAGTGCGGCGTCGTTCAGCTTGAGCTTGTCGAGAGCGTCGCGAAGTGCCGGGTAGTCGGAACCATCGATGGGGTACAGACCCGAGTAGACCATCGGCTTAGGGTCGCGGTAGCCGCCGAGCGGAACTGTCGCCTCATTGCGCGCGAGAGTCACGGTGTCACCGACACGCGATTGGCGCACGTCCTTCACACCCGTGATGAGGTAGCCCACTTCGCCGACGCCAAGGCCTTTGGTGGGGACGGGCTCGGGGCTGATGACACCGAGTTCGAGCAGATCATGCTGGGTGTGCGTCGACATCATCGCGATGCGGTCACGCGCCTTCACACGGCCGTCAATGACACGCACGTAGGTGACAACGCCGCGGTACGTGTCGTAGACGGAGTCGAAGATCATCGCGCGAGTAGGACCGTCGGCGTCGCCAACGGGGGCGGGGATCTCCGCGACGATGCGGTCGAGCAGCTCCTTGACGCCCAGGCCGGTCTTGCCGCTGACGCGCATCACGTCGTTGGGGTCGCAGCCGATGAGCTGGGCGAGCTCCGCCGCGTAGCGCTCAGGGTCGGCTGCGGGCAGATCGATCTTGTTGAGCACTGGAATGATCGTGAGGTCGTTCTCCATCGCCAAGTACAGGTTGGCGAGAGTCTGCGCTTCGATGCCCTGTGCGGCGTCGACGAGGAGCACCGCGCCCTCACACGCTGCGAGCGAGCGCGACACCTCGTAGGTGAAGTCGACGTGGCCCGGCGTGTCGATCATGTTGAGGGCGAAGGATCTGTCCTCCACCTGCCAGGGCATCCGCACGGCCTGGGACTTGATGGTGATGCCACGCTCGCGCTCGATGTCCATGCGATCCAAGTACTGGGCACGCATGAGGCGCTCATCGACGATGCCGGTGAGCTGTAGCATCCGATCTGCCAACGTCGACTTGCCGTGGTCGATGTGGGCGATGATGCAGAAGTTGCGGATGAGTTCCGGCGCGGTGGCGGCGGGCTCAATGGAAGTGGCGGGCACTGGCAGTATCGTCCTTCTCGGTCCTACGGGAACCACTATGGTCCCACGAAGAGTGGCTTGAGGGATGCCGTATGGTGCCGATACTGAGAACGGCAACGATGCCGGTCGACATGTGACAAGAACGGAGATTGTGTGAGCGCACACGACAGCTTGTTCACACTCACCTTCCGTGACTCCCCCATCGGAATGGCAATCCTCGATTCCGGTGGCCGCTACGTCGAGGTCAACGCAGCGTTCGCGCGCATCGTGGGCCGTGACCCGTCCGCGATGGTTCACCGCCACTTTGGCGAGTTCACCCACCCGGATGACCTGCCGCGCGACCTTGAGTTGATGAAGCAGCTCGCAGAAGGTGCCGTGCCGTACTACCAGCTGCACAAGCGCCTGCTCCACCGCGAAGGCGACACCATCTGGGCGCGCGTGACGGTCTCCGACGTTCTCGCCGCCGACGACCCCCACGGCCACCACTATGTGGCACAGATCGAAGACGTCACCGAGATCCGCCGTGCCCGGGACCTGCTCGAGCGCCGCGCCCTTTACGACCACGTGACGGGCCTCGCGAACCGCACCCTGCTCATGGACCGCCTTGAGCTCGCTCTCGACACTCACGAGCAGCGCGCCGCGACCGTCGCATGCATCTTCCTCGACATCGATCACTTCAAAGTGGTCAATGACTCGTTTGGGCACGACGCTGGCGACGCCTTGCTCGTCGAGCTCGCCCGTCGTCTCCAGGGCGCCGTGCGTTCAGCCGACACCGTGGCGCGCCTTGGCGGTGATGAGTTCGTGGTCGTTGTCGAGGACGTGATGGGCCCTGAGGCGGCACTCGCTGTCACTCATGGCATCACCCAGGCGATGCGGCAGCCGTTCAGGATTGACGGGCACGAGCTGGAACCGACGGTCTCGGCAGGTCTTGCGATGGCCGAGCCCGATATGGGCGCTGAGGCGCTCGTGCGCAACGCCGATATGGCGATGTACGCCGCTAAGCAGGCCGGTCGCGACCGCATCGAGGTGTACAACGCCTCGATGCGTGAGCACGCCCTCACCAAGTTGTCGATCGAGTCTGAACTCCGCACGGCGATCCGTGAGGGCGAACTCGTTGTCCACTACCAGCCCGTCGTCAATCTCAATACGCGCGAGATCGTGGCGTACGAGGCGCTGGTGCGGTGGGAGCATCCGCAGCGCGGACTGCTCCTCCCCGACGAGTTCATTCCGATCTCCGAAGACGCAAACCTCGTCATTCCGCTCGGCGCTGCCGTGCTTCACGACGCCTGCCAGTTCCTCGTTGACCGCCCGGGCTTCACCGGCAAGGTGTTCGTCAACGTGTCGACACGCCAGATCGGCACAGCCGATCTCACTCGTGTGGTGCGCCAGGCGCTTGCGTCCACCGGCGCCCGGCCTCGCCAGCTGAGCCTCGAGATCACGGAATCGGGCATGTTGATGGCGACCGCCGCTGCGCGCGCCGACCTCAAGGCCCTCACCGAGCTTGGCTGCGAGCTCATCCTCGATGACTTCGGCACCGGCTACTCGGCTCTCAGCTCCGTGTTGCAGAACCCCGTCTCCGGGCTCAAGCTCGCGCGCGACTTCACGTTGCGCCTTGGAGACCGCGGCACCGGTGACCGCATCTCCACGGCGATCGCCACCCTCACCCGTTCACTCGACATGTTCGGCGTGATCGAGGGCATCGAGACTGAGGCTCAGTACACGTTGGCGCGCCGTCACGGCTGGCACCTGGGCCAAGGTTTCCTTTTCGGCCACCCCGTTCCCGCGTCAGTCATCACAACAGGCATGACGGCCCACGACACCCCAGCCGAGGTCGCCGCCTCTGCGCCCGGCGTCGTCTAGCGAGGCAGAATCGTTCTCGTGGAACCGGGATACCTGGGTGTTGCCGCCGCCGCCGCACTGACGGTGGCGATGCTTGCACGGCCCGGCACGAAGTCGCGACCTCGCCGCCCGGGAGATCGCCGACCGCCTCGGCGCCGTTCGCGTCGGGAGCGTCTCGCGGGCCACCGCTCCTATCCGGGTGACTACACGGGACCGATTCGCCCGATCTACTCCCCCAACCTCGACGGTGTTCCGGATCCGGGTGAAGTGGTGTGGACGTGGGTGCCATATGAGGACGATCACCGCCAAGGCAAAGATCGTCCCGTCCTCCTCATCGGCAGGGACAACGCCTGGCTGCTCGCGCTCATGATGACGTCCAAGGACCATGACCGCGATCCTCACCACAGCTCAGCCACCGGCCGACGCTGGATGGACGTGGGAAGCGGCGCGTGGGATCATCGGGGGCGGCCAAGCGAAGTGCGGCTCGACCGGATCATTCGGGTTCACCCGGACGATGTGCGGCGGGAAGGCGCGGTGCTCGACAAAGAGTTGTTCGATCGCATCGCTCACGAAGTCGAAACGCTCGCTTCAGGTCCAGATCGCTGGTAGAGTTGGACGCCGTGTGCGCGCACCCGCGACGCACGAGACCACCTCACCACTCAAGGATTCACGTGGCAAACATCAAGTCCAACATCAAGCGCATTGGCACGAACGAGAAGTCGCGCCTGCGTAACGTTGCCGTCAAGTCCGAGCTCAAGACCCACGTGCGCAAGGTTCGCGAGGCCGTTGCTGCTGGCGACAAGGCCGCCGCGCAGGCCGCCCTCAAGAACGCCTCGGTCAAGCTCGACAAGGCCGCCTCGAAGGGTGTCATCCACTCGAACCAGGCTGCGAACCGCAAGTCGGCACTTGCCAAGCAGGTGGGCGCACTCTAAGCGCTTTCTTCTCGTGGCAGGCCCCGCTTTGCGGGGCCTTTCGCGTTTGTGGCGGCTACTCGTCTGCGGCAAGTTCGGCGATGCGGCGCACTGCACGCTCGACCGCGAAGGCCGGCGCACGCCCACCGCCCTTGACCGCATGGTCGGTCTCCGCGACCACCGCGATAGCCGACGCGAGGCGACCTGCGTCCCACTTGCGAAGCTCCTTGCGAGACTTGTCCACCTGCCATGGCGCAATGCCCAAATCTCGGGTCGGGTCGAGTCCGCGACCTCGTGAGGCCCCCACTTTCGCCAACGTGCGAAGTTTCGCCGCCATCGCCGCGACGAGCGGCACCGGATCCACTCCGGTCTCCAGCGCATGGCGTACGAGTGCGAGGGCGCGCGCCTTGTCTCCCGCGACCGCAGCGTCGGCCACATTGAAACCCGTCGCGTTGACACGCGTGCCGTAATAGCGCGCGACCGTCGCCTCGTCGATCGAACCGTCGACGTCTTGTGTCAACTGCGCACACGCCGCAGCCAACTGCGACACGTCGGAGCCAACGGCGTCGACGAGTGCGCGCACCGCAGCCGCATGCGCCTGCTTCTTCGCGCGTGAGAACTCGGCGGCAACAAAGTCCACGAGGTCTGCATCTCGAGTGATTGCGGGACACGAATACTCGGGCACTCCAGCGCCGCGCATCGTGTCGAGGAGCTTCTTGCCGCGGTTGCCGCCGCCATGACGGACGATCACCACAGCGTCGGCGTCAGGCGACGCGGTGAAGGCAATAGCGTCGGCGAGGAAGTCGTCGTTCATCGCTGCCGCCTGCTCGATGACGACAACGGCCGTGCCGCCGAACAGTGATGGGCTCGCTGCCGAGACGAGCGAGCCCTTCGCGTAGGTCGACGCGTCGAGATGCTGGACGTCCGTCTCGGGGTCCCGCTCGCGCACCGCCGACACGATGAGCTCGACAGCACGGGTGGCGAGGAGCTCCTCAGGACCTGAGACGAGGACGAGTGGTGCGGGCGCAGCGCGATGCCAGGGCGGCGCGGTGGACTTCTTCGCAGCGGGCTTTGGCACGTCCCTAGCCTGCCATGGAGGACAGACACTGCGCCGCCACTTTTTGGGAGCTTGTCACCACGATGTCACCGCATGAGGAGGTTGTCAGCACATGTGCGGCACGCGCCTTGTACAGATCGATCGTGTCGGGATGTGGATGCCCGTATGAGTTGCGCTCGCCTACGCTGACGGCCGCAATGCGCGCGGTGATCGCCCCGGCGAGGTGATCGGACTGAATGCGCGAACCGTGATGGGCAACCTTGACGAGGTCGACCACAATGCCGTCGCCCATCCGGCGCGCGAGCCAGTCCTGGGAGGCTGACTCGGCATCACCGAGCAAGAGCGCCGAGGCCGCGCCGGCAGTCACCCACACGACGATGCTCGCGTCATTGAGCTCATGCTCGCCCGCGGCGGGCCCGCCGGTCGTTTCCGGTCCCATCACCACGATGCGAGCGGCACCGAACTCGGCGGTGTCGCCAACTCGCGGCACAGACACCGGCACACCGTGTCTCGACGCAATGCGCACGGCGCCAGCGTGCCGGGGATCGCCGGTGACAGGCGACACCCACACCTCGCCCACCGCCGCCGCCTCGAGAATCTCACCGATCGCACCGTCGTGATCTGCGTGGGGGTGCGTGAGGATGAGCAGTGGAATCGATGTGACGCCGTACCTACGAAGACAATCTGCCCCAGCACCACCTGGCGGGCCCGTGTCGATGACGACGGCCTCCGCGTCACCTGCCATCACGAGCGTCATGTCACCTTGACCGACGTCGCACACGACGACCGCTGCATCCTCCACGCCCACCTGGACCTGAGCCGACAGCACGGGCGACGCGACAGAGACGACCACCCCGGCAATCGCGGCGCCCGCACGCCAGGCCACACGCACCTGGCTCGCCATCGTGCCCCACGCGATCAGAGCGCTGACGACGGCGGCGAGCACGACACCGGTCACACCTGAAGGCCATGCCGCCCACGCTCCGGGCGCGGCCGAGAACGAGCGCGCAGCCCATACGACGGGCCACGCACACCACGAGGCGACCCCCAGCAATGCGATGCCAGCGCCAGGCCAGGCCTGGCCGACGACAGCCCCGGCGAGGCCGATCAAGGTGACGGGGAACGCAGCGAGTCCGGCGATGAGGTTGGCCGGGACCGCATAGGGGCCGAGCCCAGGATTGATCGTGACGAGCAGCGGCCAGCACGCGAGCCAGGCGGCAAGTGGCACCGCGAGGGCGGTGGCGGCCGAACGGAGCAGCCACCGCGAGAAGAGGTCGCGCAGGCGCGGAGCCCACACGACGATCGCGACAACCGCGAGGGCCGAGAGCTGAAGGCCGATGCTCGCACCGAGGTTCGGCTCAATCGCGAGCAGCACCAAGATGCCGACCCCGAGCGCAGGAAGCGCTTGAGACGGTCTCCCCCACCACATGCCGATCGCGACAGCAAGCGCCATTGTGAGGGCTCGCTGGACGGACGGATCGGGCCCCACGAAGACAGTAAGGCTCACCATCGCGACACCCAAGGTGACGGCACGCACCGAGCGCCGGCGCACGGTTGTCCGCAGGAGCGCACCGAGAGCGAGAGTGACGATGGCGAAGTGGGAGCCGGATACCGCGGTGAGATGCGTGAGGCTCGTCTTTCTCATCGCATCGGCGAGTGCCGGGGGCATCGCCCGCGTGTCCCCGAGCACCATGCCGGTGGTGAGGTCGCGCACGTCGGGATGCAAGCCTTGCGCCTGGGCACGGGTCTGTTCCCGCGCGGTTCCGATCAGGCTCAACACGACATCCTCGCGGCCCGTGGTCTGAGGCTCGGCGCCCCACAGGACGAGTGCGACGCGCGAGTCGCGGGACTCGCGCGCCACACCAGTCGCGGTCACCTCCGCACCAAGAGGTGGAACGGCACTCTCGGTGACGATGTCGACGGTTGCCCGCGCGCGTTCGGGAGCGGCGCATGGCACGGCACATGCGCGGTCCACGACGAGCCGCACGGAGTAGCGCTCGACCCCGGACCACGCGTCCGGTCCAAGAGGACGCGCATCGGCAACGACGACGCCCCGCACGCTCACCCTGTCCCCCGCCTCCGGGGCCGATGAGACCGCGGAAGGGAGCGCGGTCGCGGCTCGAAAGGCGCCAATCCCTGCGATGACACAAGCGAGAAGGCACGCGGTCGCGATCGTTCGGCACACGGCATTGACGCGACGATTCCGAACCGCCCGCCGCGCCACGAGGAATCCGGCCACCGCAGCAAGACCGAGGAGGCTGGCGGCACGCAGCCACGTGCCGCTCCCCGCCACCAGTGCGCACGTCACCATCGCGGCAAGCGCGGCAGGCAACGTGCGCGCATCATGCTCCGTCACACCGTCGCGTCTTCACGCAGTCCCGCGAGCACTGCAGGCCCGACACCCGACACCGAATCAAGGTCGTCGACCGAACCAAACGGCCCATGTGCGTCTCGATACGCGACGATTCGCGCAGCGAGCACGGGCCCCACACCTGGCAAGGCGACGAGCTCCGATTCGGAGGCCGTGTTGAGATTGATGAGCCCGCCGCCCTGTGCCTCTTCCACGCCGACGGCAACGCGCTCCCCGTCACGCAACGGCCTTGCAAGGTTGAGAAGGTCGAGATCGCTGGGATTGACTGCACCCCCGGCCGCATCGATCGCCTCGGCAACGCGGGCACCCGCGTCAAGCTTGTAAAGGCCTGGAGACTGCACGGCTCCCGCGACGTGCACAGTGACGGAGCTCAACTGAAGCGGCACCTGTGCTGAGCCCTCCTCCGTCACCGTCGCCGCTTCCGTCGGGAACGGCACTGCCTCACCTTGCGGTGCGCGCGGCCACCACGCGGCCACGGCGGCGATGACGGCAAGTGCGCCCGCGAGCGTGATCGCAACGCGGGTCGACATGACCCAGCGCCAGGTGCGGGCCTCCCCCACGGCAGGGGCGTCGACCACGCCGTGGGCCGCTTCGTATGCCCGCGTTGCAGCCGCGCGCCACGCGTCGTTCACTCGCTGCTTCACGTCCTGCGCGTCACTCATGAGAGGACGTTAGGTGGACGCAATCACGTGAGCGGCACGACGGCACACGCAGAGTGGACAGCCACGGCCTGCGGACGCTGGGGACATCCACGCGCTTAGCGAGCGCGCAACGCCTCATCCACCTCCGGGTGGCAATCGACGACAACGGCGGCGAGGGCCCCCGGCCCGGCATGAGCGGCCAGGGCCGCCGACAGCCCCGCTGTCACCACCGGCCAGTCGCCGCGCGTGCCGACTTGACGCGCCGATTCCGCAAGCAAGGCGTCGTCGCCAGAGACTCCCATCAGCCCCACAACCGGGTGACGCTGGGCGGGAGCCCTCGCAACGATGCGCTCAAGCACGGCATGGCGTGCCTTTGCGGAGGAGCGCACCCGCTCCACCTGCTCCACGGCACCGTGAATCACCCCAAGCACGGGGCGCACCCCGAGGGCGTTGCCGACGGCAGCCACGGCTGGCGACACACGCCCACCGCGCTTGAGGTACTCAAGCGTGTCGACCGTGAACAGGCACAAGGAGGCGCGGGATGCCCGGCGCGCTTCTGCCTCGACCTCAGCCAGCGAGCCCCCCGAACGCGCCACGGCGGCCGCCGACAGCGCGGCAAGGCCATGCGCGAGAGACACCGTGGCGGAGTCGACGATCGACACCGTGATGCCCGCCTCTGCGGCAGCGATCTCGACGGCGCCTGCAGTGCCGGACATCTTCGCCGACAAGGTGACGACGACGAGCGACTCAGCTCCAGCGTCGGCCGCTTGATCGATGACCCGCCGAATCGCCTCGGGACGTGGCTGCGACGTCGTGACCCGCTTACCGCCCGTCAGGGCGTCGACGACGGCGGCGGGCGCGATACCTTCGCCTTCATCGCGGGCTTCGTCGTCGATGATCACCTGCAACGGGATGACGAACACGCCCCACGCAGCGGCAAGCTCGACAGGCAGGCAGGCCGACGAGTCAGTGGCTACCGCAACCCGCGCACTCATGCGGGCAGGCTACTGGGAGACGACGATGTTGACGAGTCCTGGCGGACGTGCAATGACCTTGCGCACCTCGGCATCGCCGATCTGACGCGCGACGTTCGGCGCGGCGAGAGCAAGAGCGACAAGGTCCTCTTCGCTGATGTCGGGCGCCACCTCGAGGCGGTCCCGCACCTTGCCCATCACCTGAACGACGCACGTCACTGTCTCCTGGACGAGCAGGGCCTCATCGACCTCAGGCAATCCGGACAGTGCGACAAGGTCCGTGTGGCCGAGCATGCTCCACATGTCCTCCGCGACGTACGGGGCAAAGAGGCTGAGGAGCTTGGTGACAACCTCAGCGGCCTCGCGAACCGCCGGGTCCGCCGGGCCGGCGCCCGAGTCGATCGCCTTGCGGGTGACGTTGACGAGCTCCATCACCCGCGCGACCACCACGTTGAAGCGGAACGACTCCACCAGTTCCGAGGCCTCGGCGAGCGTGCGGTGAGTCGCTGATCGCAAGCCTGCATCGCCCGACGCCGGGTCCACGCCGGGCGCAGACGTCACGTCGCGAGCGAGTCGCCACGCGCGGGCGAGGAACTTCGCGCTGCCGGCGGGCGACACATCAGCCCAGTCGATGTCGTCCTCCGGCGGGCCAGCGAAGGACATCGTGAGCCGGACCGCATCCACGCCGTACTCATCGAGCTGCTCGGACAAGCGCACAAGGTTGCCACGCGACTTCGACATCGCGGAGCCGTTCATCTGCACCATGCCCTGGTTGAGCAGCGCGCTGAAGGGCTCCGAGAAGTTCACCATGCCCATGTCCCGCAGCGCCTTCGTGAAGAAGCGCGAGTACAGGAGGTGGAGGATCGCGTGAGTGACACCGCCCACGTACTGGTCGATCGGTGCCCACCTGTTGACCTCAGCCACATCGAAGGGGCCATCGATCTTGTTGACCGAGAGGTAGCGCAAGAAGTACCAGGACGAATCGACAAAGGTGTCCATCGTGTCGGTGTCACGCTTTGCGGCAGCCCCACACGTCGGACAGTCGACGTTGACCCATTCGGTCGCCGCGGCGAGCGGTGACTGGCCCTTGGGCTTGAGGTCGAGACCGTCCGAGCTGGGAAGACGCACCGGCAGCTGGTCATCCGGAACCGGCACCTCACCGCACGACTCGCAGTGGATGATCGGGATGGGCGTGCCCCAATAGCGCTGGCGCGAGATGAGCCAGTCGCGCAGGCGGTAGTTGACGGCGGACTTGCCTCGGCCTTCGGCCTCGAGCTGCTCGACAACGGCGGCGATTGCACGATCCTTGTCGAGCCCGTCGAGGGTCCCTGAGTTGATCAGCGTGCCGTCGCCGGTGGTGGCGACACCGGACTCAGCCGGGTCGGGCAGCGGCTCGCCATCCTCACCCCGGCAATCGAGCACGGTGCGCACGGGCAGGTCCATCGCACGCGCGAAGTCAAGGTCACGCTGGTCGTGCGCGGGCACGGCCATGATGACGCCGTGGCCGTAGTCGGCAAGCACATAGTCCGACGCCCAGATCGGCAGGCGCTCGCCGTTGACCGGGTTGATGCCGTAGCGCTGGAGGAAGACGCCCGTCTTGGGACGCTCGGTGCTGAGGCGGTCGATCTCGCTTGCGCCCTTCACCTTCTCCAGGTAAGCCGCGAAGTCTTGCTTGGTTTGAGCGTCGGCGCCTTGAGCCAGCTCGGCGGCGAGATCGGAGTCCGCCGCGACCACCATGAAGGTGGCGCCATAGAGGGTGTCAGGGCGCGTCGTGTAGATCTCGATCGGCTCATCGCGGCCCTCGATCTCGAAGGTGACGTCCGCGCCGCGCGAACGGCCGATCCAGTTGCGCTGCATCGCGATGACCTTGTCAGGCCACGAACCGCGCAGGGTCTCGAGCTCGTCGAGCAGTTCGTCCGCGTACTCGGTCACCTTGAAGTACCACTGGGTGAGCTTCTTCTTGGTGACAGGGGTGTCGCAGCGTTCGCACAAGCCGCCGACGACCTGCTCATTGGCGAGCACTGTCTGGTCGTTGGGGCACCAGTTCACCTGGCTGGGCTTGCGGTAAGCGAGACCACGTTCATACAGGCGCGTGAATATCCACTGGTTCCAGCGGTAGTACTCGGGGCGGTGCGTCATCAGCACGCGGTCCCAGTCGAAAGAGCATGCGTAGCGCTCCATCGAGGCGCGCTGCTGCGCGATGTTGTCTTCGGTCCAGCCGGCGGGGTCGACGCCGCGCTTGATCGCCGCGTTCTCGGCGGGCAGGCCGAACGAGTCCCAACCGATGGGGTGAAGGACGTTGAAGCCGCGCAGCACCCAGTACCGCGCAATGACATCACCAAGGGCGTATGCCTCTGCGTGACCCATGTGCAGGTCACCCGAGGGGTACGGGAACATGTCGAGCACGTACTTGGTGGGGCGCTCATCGCCCTCATTGCCAGAGCGGAAAGGCTGACGCTCGTTCCACACCGGCAGCCACCGCTCTTCGATGGCGCGGAAGTTGTAGCGGGCGTCGTCCAAAGTCTCAGCAGGCGTGGTCACCATTCGATTCTATCGGCGGGGCTGAGCCTGGCCGACGCTGGGGACTCACGAGCCTCGAAGCGCCGTCACGGTGGCTCGATCCTCGCGTGGCGGCCCCTGGTGCGTCGCAAGCACCCGCACGTCTTGCATCAGAATCGCTATGGCGCGCTGACAGGCACTGGTCCCAGAAGGTCGCGTTCCGCGAGCGCATCCTGAAGTGGACCAGGCATGATCCACACGACGTAGTCGCCGACAAGCGACGGCGTGAACGGCAGCGCGCCAGCCGTCATCGCGAACTCAGAGTCGATCCCGGACACAAACATCTGCACCTCGGACGTGTCCTTGGTGACGTCCATATAGATGTAGGCCCGGGGCGCGGTCCAGAACGTGAAACGGTTTCCCTGGCTCAACGTGTAGCGATTTGTGTATTCGGCATACAGGTCCACCGACGGGACGATGGGGTCGATGGCTTTGATGATTGCCGGCTCAGCGCGCTGCGGCGCCTCGTAGTGGTCAAAGATGCGCAGGTCCGTCCACACCGTGATGGCGGCCAGAAAGATTCCGGCGGTGAGCGCTGCCATGTAGCGGCGCAATGCCGCAATCGCGACAGCGACGGTGGCAGCGACGGCGATGAATGCCACGAGTGGCCAGTTTTCGGCATCTCCGGTGACCGCGTACTCGGGGTGCAGGAGGTACGCGACTCCGGCAACGTGGATGGGAGTCATCCCCAACCCGGCAGGAATTCCGGGAGTGACCACCGCCAAGAAGAGTGCAGCAGAGCCAAGCGCGGCCGCTGTGAGCGCGCCTAGCCAGCGTGCTCGCACAGGCTCAATGAGGCGAGCGAGGCCCACCACCGCGAGTGCGGCCACGAAGGGGTCGAGGTAGCGGCCGTAGAAGTGTGCATCGAGACGCGCGGCGAGTCCCGAGGAACCAGCCACCAGCACGGGCGCCGCGAGCGCCATCATCGAACAGATACCCACCACCACGGTGTTCACGCCGCGCCACCTCTCGCGCCTCGCAGCGCGCCACGCCACCACAGCTCCCACGAGCGTCATGCCCGCCCACGCCGCGATCTGGTACCACATCTGCGCGGAGACTGTCACAAGGTAGTTGGCAGGCGTGACATTGGCGATGTCATCGAGCGTGGAGCCCACCCGCTCGCTCGCAACGTACATGTGCGACTGCGCGTAAGAGAACAGCGCGTATCCGATCCCCGCGCTGATTGCGGCGCCCGCCACGAGTGCGAGCGCGGACACCAGCGACTTGCGTTTGAGCCAGATCCCACCGGCCACCACCAGCAGCATGAACGGCAACGCCCTTCCGTGCGTGGCGAACGTGGCGCCAGCGGCAAGTCCCAGGACGAGTGCGGCGCGTGGACCGCGCGATTCGATGCTGAACAGCAGTTCGAGGCACCACACGATGAGGAAGAACAGCAGCTGTTCTGACCATACGTAATCAGCATTGAGCGCCCTTGCAGGTGCCACCATGACGATTGCGGCGAGCCACCACGAGGCCCCGGAAGCCGCTCCAAATCGCCGCGCGATCGAGGCAAGCGGCACCATCGTGGCGACGGAGATGAGCGCCCCGAGCGTGATTGCCAGGCGGTAGACGATGAGGGGGTCCGAGGTGATCCACCACAGGGGCGTCACGAGGATCGCAAAGCCCGGCATGTATGAGGCACCTGTCAGCAACCACGTGGTGGTGGGGTTGGCGAACAGCTGCGCGCTGCCGAGCGTGCCCATCTCGTCGTTGTAGAACACCGGCGCCTTGCTGTTCCACGTCACCGCCACGTACACCGCAGCTGCCGCCGCCATGGCAATGAGCGGAGTGAAACGTGAGAGGCGGCTCAAAGCCGTCGACAGCGTCGGCATGCCACGAGACTAGTGGGCACCGCTTGACGGCCCCTTTCCCCTCGCCGTCGTGCCTGCTAAGTTCCGAACCATGAGTACCTTTACGCGCCGCCTCGCGCCGGACGAGCAGCTGCTCCTTCACCGCCACCCCCACTGGAAGACCGTCATCGGCGGAATCCTGTTGGGAGTCGTGGCCACAGGTGTCGCCGCGATCGGTGTGTTCTGGTGGGCATGGGACCTTTCGTCGCCATGGAAGTCGGTGTTCTCCATCACCTTCGGCGTGCTGTGGCTCGCCGTCGTCGTCTGGTTTGTCATCGCGCCGATCGTTCGCTGGATCACGACGCATTTCGCGATCACCGATCGCCGCGTCATCTACCGCACAGGGGTGTTCAACACGTCGGGCATCGACATCCCACTTGCCCGCATCAACTCCGTGCAGTTCCGCCATGCGTTCTGGGACCGCATCTTCCGCACCGGCACGCTCATCATCGAGTCCGCCTCCGACGAGCCGCTCGAGTTCGACGACATCCCCCAGGTGGAGTCCGTGCACGCGATGCTCTACGACGAGCTCAATGACGTGATCGAGGGCGACGACGACCGTCGCTAGCCGCACCCCATTCGCTTGATCGCGCCGCACGTGCGGCAATAAACTGCCATGCATGCCGCATCTGCGAATCTCTGAGGCTGCCGCCCTGACCGGAGTAAGCGACGACACGTTCCGACGCTGGCTCAAAGCCGAAGGCATCGAGGCGGGCACAGACGATGCCGGGCGCATGGTGATCCCTGGCGAGGTCGTGGCACGTTTCGCATCGCAGACTCCCGCCCCGCGCGACGCAACGGCGGTGCAGCGCTCGGCCCGCAATCGCTTTCCGGGGATCGTCACCGCGATCAAGAAAGACGCCGTCATGTCGCAGGTCGATATGCAATGCGGTCCGTTCCGCGTGGTCTCCCTCATGAGCACCGAGGCCGTCGAGGACTTGGGCCTCGCCGTCGGCTCCGTCACCACTGCGGTCGTGAAATCGACGGCCGTCATCGTCGAAGCGGCTCCCGCCGAGGGAACGTGGTGACCCCTGTCCGTGCGGCACTCGTCGCCGCCATCGCCGTCCTCGTCACCGCCTGCACTTACGATGCCGACGCAGGCCTCGACGCCCCCAGCTCCGAGTCCCGCGTCGTCGTCGACGTCTACGCCGCCGCCTCGCTCTCAGGCGTGTTCACACAGCTCGCCGTCGCTTTTGAGGCGGCGAATCCAGAACTCGACGTCACGTTGACCTTTGCGGGCTCATCGGAGCTCGCCACCCATATCGGCGAAGGCGCCCCTGCAGATGTGTTCGCCGCCGCTGATGAAGAGACGATGAGCCGCGTCACGGCGGACATGGCGGGCAGCAGCACGATCTTTGCCACGAACCACCTCACCATTGCGGTGCCGAGAGGCAACGGCGCTGGAGTGGCCGGGGCGGCGTCGCTCGGCCTCCCCGGCTTGCGGGTCGTCACGTGCGCGCCGAGCGTGCCTTGCGGCGCTGCGGCGGCGCGAGTCCAGGAGGCCTATGGCGTTGCCATCACCGCGGCGTCGGAGGAGTCAAATGTCACCGACGTGCTCGGCAAGGTCGCCTCGGGGGAGGCCGACGCCGGGCTTGTGTACGTGACCGACATCGCCAGGGCGGCGGGGGTCGAGGAGGTGCGTCTTGGCGACGTTTCCATTCCTCCCACGCCATATCCGATCGCAGTCATGGCAACTGGAGATGCCGCGGACGCTGGCCAGAGATTTGTCGACTTCGTGCTGAGCAACGTGGGCCGGGCGACGCTCGCCGACGCCGGATTCGGCTTGCCATGAGAGAGCAATCCGCTGTGCCGCTGCCGCGATCTGTCCTGGTGATCGCGACAGCGGCGGCGTTGTTCGCAGTGGTTCCCATTGCCGGCTTGGTATCGCGGATGGAGTGGTCAGCACTTGCTGCGCACGTCTCGTCGCCTGCTGTCGGCGAAGCGATGTGGCTGTCGCTTCGCACATCTGTGTGCGCCGCCGCCGCGTGCGTGGTGCTGGGCGTCCCATTGGGGCTTGCGTTGACCCGCTTGCGTGGCGCAACTCGACAGATCACCCGCGCGGTCCTGCTCGCACCCCTCGTGTTGCCCCCTGTGGTGAGCGGCCTTGGCTTGCTCTACGCCCTCGGCCGCCGCGGACTTCTTGGGAGGGTTCTCGAGGCTGGTGGCGTCACTCTTTCCTTCACCACGGCGGCCGTCATCATTGCGCAGACCTTCGTCGCGTTGCCGTTCATGGTCGCGGCGGTCGAGGCCGCAGCCGCGTCACGCGGCGATCGCGCTGAGCGAATCGCAACATCCTTTGGCGCTTCACGCTGGCGAGTGCTGCGAGATGTGACCTTGCCTGCGATCACACCGGCGATCGCAACGGGTGCGGTCCTGGCGTTCGCACGTGCGCTTGGGGAGTTCGGCGCGACCTTGACGTTTGCGGGAAGCGCTGAGGGCGTCACCCGTACGGCACCGCTCCTGATCTACTTGGCGCGCGAGTCCGACCCCCAAGCCGCAGTCGCGTTGGGACTCGTTCTGCTCGTCGTCGCCGTCACGATCGTCGCTGTTGCGCTTGGACCCATGAAGGGGACGCGGCGATGAGTCTTGTCGCTCACGTTGAGGTGCGTGCCCGCGACGTCAACGCGAGGATCGAGGTGACAAGCGGCGACTCGCTCGTGCTGGTGGGCCCAAACGGCTCTGGCAAGAGCACAGTGGTCGAAGCCGTGGCCGGCGTCGTCCCACTCGATGCAGGGGAGATCGAGGTCGAGGGGCGCCCCTGTCGCGCTCACGGGCGTGAGAGGTCTGCCCGCGTGGCGCTCGTGCCCCAAGACGGCGCGCTCCTGCCTCACCTGAGCGTGCTCGACAATGTGGCGTTCGGGCCACGGGCGCGGGGGGTGCGGCGCGAGAACGCCCGTGCGAAAGCGTCGGACGTCTTGGAACGTCTTGGCGCAGCTCACTTGACCATGAGAAGGCCGCATGAGCTCTCCGGCGGCGAGATGAGGCGGGCCGCTATCGCCCGCGCTCTCGCGCTTGAGCCACATGTGATCCTTCTCGACGAACCGTTCGCGGGCCTCGACGTGGATGTCACCGCAGGCATTCGCGCACTCGTCGCCTCGCTCCGCTCGACGACAACGATGGTCCTCACCACGCACGACGCCGCCGATGCCGTCCTCCTCGGCGATCAGGTCGCTGTGCTCGAGGAGGGCCGAGTCGTCGAGTCAGGAACCCCCGGCGACGTCTTCACTCACCCCCGCACTCCGTTCTCTGCGCGCATGGCGGGGCGCCTCCTTGTCACGGGCGCGATGACCAGCGGCGGCCTCATGCCAGCCGACGGCGAGCCGATCCCCGTCTCTGGCGATCTCGGCATCGGACAGCAGGGCGCTATTGCGCCCAGGCCTGCCGAGGTCCGCGTTCAAGCCGTGCAGGAGCCTCGCGATGCCTCCTGCTCATGGCGTGTGCAGCCCGTGACCGGTATCGAACCGCGCACCGACACCGTCCGCTACTACGGCGGTCAGCTCGCCGCTGACGTCGACCCAGAACGCGCGCAGGCGCTGATGTCGGAAAGCGCCCTCGCGTTCGGCATCCCGCATGGCGTGCGTGCGTACCGGCTCTAGTCCGTCAGCTGGGCTTCTCAGCGCCCTTTCGTGCGTAGTACCACCACGCGAGCCACGCGCCGATCACCGAGAGCACAACCCACCACACGTAGAGCGCAACAGGGTCGACAGAGGCAAGGATCACGCTGAAGAAGAACGGCCCGAAGGCTGCGATCGACGCGGTGAAGCCGATGACGCCTCCAGACTGACGACGCTCGAAGATGCTGGGCATCTGCTTGAAGGTCGATGCGTTGCCCACCCCCGTGAAGAGGAAGATCGCGAGCATTCCGAAGAGGAACTTCGGGAACTCATCCGCCGATTCGGGAGTGAGCTGGAACGCCGTGTACGCGCATGAGGCCGCAATGCCGAGCGCAGAGACGAGCGTGACAAGCCCTCCGCCGAGACGATCTGCGATGGGGCCCGCGAACACGCGCGCCGCCGATCCGACGAGCGCACCGAGGAACGCGTAACGCACCGGATCGATGCCCGCGTCTCCGAAGACTTCGGTTCCGTAGCGGGCCTTGATGAGAAGGCCGAAGACGGCGGCAAAGCCGGAGAACGCGCCAAAGGTCACAACGTAGAGCAGCGTCATGATCCACGTGTGCTTGTTGGAGAAGATGTCGAACTGATCGCGCACGCGCGCCACGCGCACGGGCACGGACTTGAGGAAGAGCCACGCGAGGACTGCGCCCACCACGGTGAGAGACGACCACGCGTACGCGGCGTTCTGATACCAGAGCTCGTACGTGCGCCCCGTGCCGGGCTCCACCACATGCTGCGACGGCCCGATGATGCCGCTGAATGCGCCGCCGAGCAGCATGAAGCTGACGATCCACGGGGTGAGCAACTGGACGAGGCTGACACCGAAGTTGCCGACTCCTGCCTGAATGCCAAGTGCAGTGCCCGCTTTGGATCGTGGGAAGAAGTACGAGGTAGACGCCATGAATCCCGAGAATGCACCGCCGCCGATGCCGGTGAGGAAGCTGAGCGTCATGAGCGCCCAGTACGGCGTCTGCGGGTTCTGAACCGCGAGCGCCCACCCGACAATCGGCACGAGGAGCAGGCCGGTCGTGTAGGTGACGAGTGCGCGAGTTCCGAGAACGGGAGGCAAGAAGGTCCACACAAGTCGCAGCAGTCCACCTGCCAGGCCTGGCATCGCGGTCAGCCAGTACAGCTGGCCGGTGCTGAGCTCAAAGCCGAGGCCGTTGAGACGCGGCGCTACCGCAGACACGAGGAACCACACGATGAAGCACAACGTGAGGTTGAAGGTCGTGATCGACAGTGTGCGCCACGCAAGGCGCTTGTCCCACGCCTCCTCGGGGTCCCACGTTTCGAGCCAGCCCCGCCGTGCCGCCGTCTTGGTCATGCCGTTTCCTTCCATTGGCGCACCCCGGGGACAGAGGGTGCGCGTTCGTCACGCTAGTGACATTTTTTACTACGGTCAATAACTATCGTCAATAAAGACTTGTCAGAAAAAATGTGCTAGGAAAGTGCTGTGGTCGGAGACGCTCTGTCAATCGAGGATGCCCTCAAACGCGTTCTCGCGCTCGGCGAGCGCGATGCGAACGGTCATGCATCCCCGCTGGCAGGTTCGCGCCGCGCGATCCTCGACGCGCTTCGCTCCTCTGAGGAGCCCCTCACCGTCGAGGAGATCTCCACCGCAGTCGACTTGCACACGAACACGACCCGGCACCACCTCGAGGTGCTCTCCGCAGCTGGCCTCGTCGACCGCGCGCGCACCGCGCCGTCAGGGCGCGGCCGGCCGCGTACCCGGTACCAGGCCTCTGACGCCGCCGCTCACGCGTACGCACAGCTGGAGGAACAGCTTGAAGCGGCGCTCCACGGCGCCGACGTGGACGAAGTCGCTCGCGAGACGGCCCGACGCTGGCTCGCCACCGTGCCGCCTGTGCGCCGTGCGCGGGACCTCGACGAGGCGGTTGCCGAAGCTGTCATCTCCCTGCGAGAGGTGGGCTTCGCCGCGCATTCTGACGAGGTCGGTGACACGATCGTGGTGACAGATTGTCCCTACGCCGGCCTCATTGCGGAGCACCCCATGATCTGTGCAGTCCACGCGGAGCTTGTCTCGCGTGCGCTCGATCAAACTGGCCAGCCCGTCGAGCTCGACGGCTTTGACGTGTGGGTGCGCCCCGGAATCTGTCGGGCTCGCCTTCACAGGCCGGACACCCAACCCGACTTCGTCGCCAGGCCCACGACCCGCATCACCTCAACGGAGAGCTGACCATGCCGACCTCGCCTCAGGTTTCAGACGCCGCATCCAACCTGCTCGTCAAAGCGGGGCGCTTCCTCCACAAGGGAGAGACGTCACCAGACTTCCGCACGGTGACCCTCGAAGGCGGTCGTGACGCCGACGTCTTCTACCGAGACCGATGGAGCCATGACAAGATCGTGCGCTCGACCCACGGTGTCAACTGCACGGGATCATGCTCATGGAAGGTCTACGTCAAAGACGGCGTCATCACGTGGGAGACCCAGCAGACCGACTACCCCTCAGCGGGCGCAGAGATGCCCGAGTATGAGCCCCGCGGGTGCCCGCGTGGCGCGGCGTTCTCCTGGTACACCTACTCCCCCACCCGTGTGAAGTACCCCTACGTCCGGGGAGTGCTGCTCGACGCCTACCGCGAAGCCAAGAAGACTCACCCTGACCCGGTGGACGCATGGCGTGCCGTCACGACTGACCCCGAGACGCGACGCCGCTACCAGCAGGCCCGCGGCAAAGGCGGCCTGGTGCGCGCAAGTTGGTCCGAGGCGAAGGAGATCATCGCCGCTGCGCACGTCCACACGGTCAAGGAGCATGGCCCCGACCGCGTCTTCGGCTTCTCCCCCATCCCCGCGATGTCGATGGCGTCCCATGCCGCAGGAGCGCGCTTCATCTCGATGATGGGCGGGTCGATGGTGTCGTTCTATGACTGGTACTGCGATCTGCCCGTCGCATCGCCCCAGGTCTTTGGCGATCAGACCGACGTCCCCGAGTCCGCAGACTGGTTCAACGCCTCGTACCTCATCATGTGGGGCGCGAACGTGCCGGTCACCCGCACTCCGGACGCGCACTTCATGGCGGAGGCGCGCTACCGCGGGCAGAAGGTCGTGACCGTCTCCCCCGACTACGCGGACAACACGAAGTTCGCGGATGAGTGGCTCAACCCGCACCCGGGCACAGATGGCGCCCTTGCAATGGCAATGGGTCACGTGGTGCTCAAAGAGTTCTTCGTCGATCGCACCGTCCCGCGCTTCATCGACTACGTGAAGCGCTACTCAGATCTGCCCTTCCTCATCACCCTCACGGAACGTGACGGCGCATTCGTTCCGGGGAAGTTCGTCACCGCAGCGGACCTCGGCGACACGAGTGAGAACGCCGAGTTCAAGACCGTCCTCATCGACAGCGCAACGGGACGGCCCGCCATCCCGAACGGCTCTCTCGGCTTCCGCTGGGGCGAAGAAGGCGAAGGCAAGTGGAATCTTGACCTCGAGGGACTCGACCCGGCGCTGTCGCTCCATGGCGCGTCTGGCGTCGGCAAGGCAGAAGTGCTCTTGCCACGCTTCGATGTGGGTCAGGAAGAAGACGAGCGAGGTGGCGCGCTGCGCCGAGGCGTGCCCGCCGCGTCGCTCAGCACGCAAGACGGAGAGGTGCTCGTCACCACAGTCTTCGACCTGCTGCTCGCCCAATACGGCGTCGGCCGCGACGGATTGCCAGGCGAATGGCCGGCCGACTACGACGACCCGCAGCCCTACACGCCTGCCTGGCAAGAGACGATCACGGGCGTCCCCGCAGAACAGGCCGCCCGCATCGGCCGCGAGTTCGCGCGCAATGCCGAGGAGTCCGGCGGGCGGTCGATGATCATTCTGGGCGCAGGCACCAACCACTACTTCCACTCGGACGCGATCTACCGCACCTTCTTGTCGCTCATCACTCTCACCGGATGCCAGGGAGTCAACGGCGGCGGCTGGGCGCACTACGTGGGACAAGAGAAGTGCCGCCCCGTCACCGGATGGGCGCAGCTCGCGTTCGGGCTCGACTGGGTGCGCCCGCCGCGGCAGATGATCGGCACCGGCTTCTTCTACATCAACACCGACCAATGGCGCTACGACGGGATGCGCCCCGAGGACATCTCGTCCCCGCTTGGGCGCGACGCGTTCCGCGGCATGACATCCATCGACGTCCTCGCCCAATCGGCCCGGTCCGGCTGGATGCCCTCCTACCCCACGTTCGACCGCTCGAGCCTCGACCTTGGCGCAAGCATCACCGCATCTGGGCGCGATCCGGGCGAGTACATGAAGGAACGGCTTGCGTCCGGCGAGGTGAACTTCGCCGTGGAAGATCCCGACGCCGCAGAGAACTGGCCGCGCGTCCTCACCGTATGGCGGGCAAACCTGTTGGGCTCGTCCGCAAAGGGCAATGAGTTCTTCTTGCGCCACCTGTTGGGCACGCACTCCGCTGCGACAGCGCGGGAAAGCGGTGAGGGCGAGCGTCCGCGAGACGTGGTGTGGCGCGACGATGCTCCCGAGGGCAAGCTCGACCTCCTCGTCTCTCTCGACTACCGCATGACGTCAACGGGGCTGTTCTCCGACATCGTGCTGCCCGCCGCAACGTGGTACGAGAAGCACGACCTCTCGTCCACCGACATGCACCCCTTCGTACACGCCTTCACCCCGGCGATCAATCCGCCGTGGGAGACGAAGAGCGACTACGACACGTTCCGCGAGTTGGCGGAGCTGGTCTCCGAACTCACGGTGGGGCATGTCGAGAAGGTGACCGACCTGGTCGCCGTTCCTCTCTTGCACGACACCCCCGACGCCATGGCCGTGCCCCACGGCACGGTCAGAGACTGGAAGACGGGGGACGTCGACTTCGTTCCCGGCCGCACCGCGCCCAAGCTGGTGCTGGTCGAACGGGACTACACGAAGCTGGGTGCGCAATGGTCCGCGCTCGGTCCGCTCATGGAGCGGCTCGGCACCCTCACGAAGGGCGTGAAGGTCGACGTGACGCCCGAGGTGGAGCGCCTTGCGCGCACCAACGGGGTGATTGCGCATGGATTCGCAGCAGGACGCCCCTCGCTCGCGGTCGCACAGCATGCATGCGAAGCGATTCTCGCTTTGTCAGGCACCACGAACGGCCGGGTGGCAGTGGAGGGCTTCCGGAACGTTGAACAGCGCACAGGCCAGCGGCTCGCGGACCTCGCGCTCGACAACGAGGGCAAGCAGATCACGTTCCCCGACACTCAAGCACGGCCGGTGCCGGTCATCACCAGCCCCGAATGGTCCGGCTCGGAGCACGGCGGCCGACGCTACACCGCCTTTTCGATCAACGTGGAGAGACTCAAGCCGTGGCACACCCTCACGGGTCGCCAGCACTTCTTCCTCGACCATGACTGGATGGCGGAGATGGGCGAGTGCCTGCCGACCTTCCGCCCCACCATCAACATGCAGCGCCTCTACGGCGACCAGACGCGGGGCGGCGGTCGGGAAGTGACCGTCCGCTACCTCACGCCCCACTCCAAATGGTCGATTCACTCGAATTACCAGGACAACCAGCACATGCTCTCGCTGTCGCGAGGCGGTCCTGACTTATGGATGAGCGTGGAGGACGCCGCCGCCATCGGTGTGAAGGACAACGAGTGGGTGGAGGCCTACAACCGCAACGGCGTCGTGGTGGCGCGCGCGGTGGTGAGTCACCGGATGCCTGCCGGAACCGTGTACATGTATCACGCGAAGGACCGCGTGGTGGATGTGCCGATCGCGGAGACGTCAGGCCAACGCGGCGGCATTCACAATTCGCTCACCCGCCTCATGATCAAGCCGACCCACGTGGTGGGCGGCTATGCCCAGCTCTCTTTCGCTTTCAACTACCTGGGCCCCACCGGCAATCAACGCGATGAAGTCACGGTGATTCGTCGCCGCTCGCAGGAGGTGACGTACTGATGAAGGTGATGGCTCAGGTCGGCATGGTGATGAACCTCGACAAGTGCATCGGCTGTCACACCTGCTCGGTCACGTGCAAGCAGGCGTGGACCAACCGCGACGGCGTCGAGTACGCGTGGTTCAACAATGTCGAGACTCGCCCCGGTCTCGGCTACCCCAAGATGTACCAGGATCAAGAGAAGTGGAAAGGCGGTTGGGAGCTCACCAAGCGCGGCAAGCTCAAGCTGCGCCAGGGAGGCCGCCTCAAGCGCCTTGCCACGATCTTCAACAACCCGAAGCTCCCCGGTGTCGAGGACTATTACGAGCCGTGGACGTACGACTACGACACATTGCTGAGCGCACCGCAGGGCCGCACCTCCCCGGTGGCACGGCCGAAGTCGGCGATCACCGGCAAGGACATGGCGATCAGATGGTCGGCCAACTGGGATGACAACCTCGCGGGTGCGCCTGAGACTGCGCCAGAAGACCCGATTGTCAAGAAGATTCACAGCCAGGTGACGGACCGCATCAAGTTCGAATACGAACAGGCGTTCATGTTCTACCTGCCGCGCATCTGCGAGCACTGCCTCAACCCGTCATGCGTCTCTGCTTGCCCATCGGGGGCGATGTACAAGCGCGCCGAGGATGGCATCGTGCTCGTCGATCAGGACGCGTGCCGCGGCTGGCGCATGTGCGTGACGGGGTGCCCGTACAAGAAGGTGTACTTCAACCACAACACTGGCAAAGCCGAGAAATGCACGATGTGCTACCCCCGCATCGAGGCTGGCATGCCCACCATCTGTTCCGAGACGTGCGTGGGCCGACTGCGCTACCTCGGCCTGTTCCTTTACGACGCCGACAAGGTGACAGAGGCGGCAGCGACACCGAACCCGCAGGACTTGTACGAGGCACAGCTCGACCTCATTCTCGATCCTCACGATCCACAGGTGCAGGCCGCGGCTCGTCGGGACGGGATCGCAGACGACTGGATCGAGGCGGCAAAGAAGTCACCCGTCTATCAGCTCGCAAAGGTGTACCGGGTCGCATTGCCGCTCCACCCGGAGTATCGGACGATGCCGATGGTCTGGTACATCCCGCCGCTGTCTCCCGTGTCCGATGCGCTCAAAGAGACGGGGCACGATGCGGAGGACGTCGGAAACCTGTTCGGCGCCCTGAGGGCGCTGCGCATCCCCATCGAATACCTCGCGGAGCTGTTCACGGCCGGCGACGTCGCACCTGTGCTGCGCTCGCTCGACACCCTCGCCGCAATGCGCTCATACATGCGCGACCACAACCTTGGCGCGGCTCTCAAACCGGAGATCCCTGCGGCTGTGGGCCTCAGCGAGGAAAGCATGATGGCGCTGTACCGACTGCTCGCTATCGCGAAGTACGAAGACCGGTACGTCATTCCGGCGGCCCACAATGAGGTCGCCAAGGAACTCGACGACTTGGCTTGCGCTCTTGATGCGGTGGGCGGTCCAGGCGGCGGTGGACCCGCCACCGTGTCGGCAGACAGCTTCCACGCATTGCAGGGACTCGCCGACAACCGGCCATACGCGTCGGTCACGTCCGATTCGGTCAATCTGCCGCATTGGGATGGCAAGGGCGTGCCGCTCGGAATGCCAAAGATCAGGGTGCGCGGCAATGAATGAGCAGACGGCTGCGGCGCGACTGGCCGCCTCTTGGCTCCTTTGGTACCCCGACGCTGCCTTGCGTGAGCGGCTGCCTGACATTCGGGCGGCGGTCGCCGAGATCTCGGGAACGCCCGGCGAGAAGCTGCGTGAGTTCCTCCGTGAGTTTGATGCGTGGGGATGGGAGGAAGCGCAACGTCATTACGTCGACACGTTCGACATGCGCCGCCGCACTGCGCCGTACCTCTCGTTCTGGACGGACGGCGACACACGCAACCGGGGCTACGCGATGCTGCGCTTCAAGCAGGCCTACCTTGCCTCCGGATTCGAGATCGGCGATGAGGAGCTGCCAGACCATCTCAGCGTGGTGCTCGAGTTCTCCGCCATCGGCAACGCGCTCTCGGGTGACGCGCTGCTCGTGGAGAACCGGGTGGGCATCGGCCTGCTCGCAGAAGCCCTCCGTGCCGCGACGTCGCCGTACGCGCTGCTGGTGGAAGCGGTGCTCGCCACCTTGCCGTCGCTCACTCCTGAGATCCGCGAGCGCATGGCGGAACTTGCCCGCTCGGGACCGCCGGTTGAAAGCGTCGGCCTCGACCCCTTCCCCACCTCCGTGAACCTCGAGACGATAGGCGGCCGGCGATGACGACGACGGAGCTGTTGGTGTGGACCTCCTTGCCGTACGCGTGTCTCGCGGTGGCGGTCTCCGGCATCGTGTGGCGCTACCGCTATGACCGCTTCGGCTGGACCACTCGGTCAAGCCAGATGTACGAGTCCCGCATCATGCGGATCGCTTCGCCACTGTTTCATTACGGCATCATCGCGGTGATCTTCGGGCATGTGCTCGGCCTCATGGTGCCGGACAGCTGGACGGCCGCGATAGGGATCGACGACCACCGCTACCACCAGCTGACCTTGCCGCTCAGCCTCTTTGCAGGCGCTGCCGCCGTCATCGGCTTCGTCATGCTCGTGATCCGACGGCGCACCTCCCCGCCGGTGTTCAGCCGCACCACCGTCAACGACAAGGTGATGTATCTCTTCCTCGGCGGCGCGATCATGCTCGGCACCACGGCGTCGTGGTGGGCGTCGGGCCTGCTCGGAGTGGACCACAACTACCGCGAAGACGTCTCGGTGTGGTTCCGCTCGATCCTCATGTTCCAGCCGGAGCCAGAACATATGGCGACCGCCCCGGTCGTGTTCCAGCTCCACGTCATCGCGGGCTTCGTCCTCTTTGCCGTGTGGCCGTTCACGCGGCTCGTCCACGCCCTGTCAGCACCCTTGCAGTACGTCGCACGTCCCTACGTTGTCTATCGCACCCGCGATCGGCACCCCACTGGTGCTCGCGCACCGCGTCGCGGCTGGGAACCCTCACGCCGCGACTAGACCGAATCCCTCACAACACCTGGAGAGACATGTCAACCAACCTTGGAATGCCCGGCGACCACGCGTGCACGTGCGGTGAGCACGGCGAAGTCGAGCTGCCCGTGCTCGTCGCCTCTGATATCCCTCACGAGATTCGCCATGCGGCGATCTTTGGCGCAATCGAGGGTTCGCCGCGCGGCATCCAGCTGGTGGCACCGCACGACCCGCTGCCGCTGCTCGGGCAGATCGAACAGCGCTGGCCGGACACGTACGCGATCGAGTACGTCGAGCGCGACACCGCCTGGCGCCTCAACATCACCCCCCGTGCAAACACGGCAATCACCGCGTAACGCGCGATTCTTACACTGAGCAGATGTCCCCCAGTCTCAACGGCGTGCTCGTGGCGGTCGTGACGGTCTCTGACCGCACGGCCAACGGTGAGCGCGCCGACGCGTCCGGCCCGATCCTCGCCGACGCGATGCGAGACATGGGTGCGACAGTGCTCAGCTCAGTGGTTCCCGATGGCGCCGACGACGTGGAACGGGTACTCCGCGCGGCGATCGCCGAAGGTGCACGGGTGGTCATCACCACTGGCGGCACCGGCGTCGGACCGCGGGACCTCACTCCGGAAGGCACGGCCCGTGTCATCGACCGGCACGTGCCGGGCCTTGCGGAGCGCCTGCGCGCGGTTGACGCCGACGCCGTGGCCGGCGCAGTCCTGTCACGCGGCCTTGCGGGAGTCACCGCGGGCGAGCACCCGGCCCTCGTCGTCAACGTCGCCGGATCAGTCGGTGCGGCACGATCCGCCGCGACAGTGCTGACGACGGTGCTGCCCCATGCCGTCGCCCAGCTGGACGGCGAGGATCACTGATGCCTGTGCTCGTCTCGCTGTCTGCCACCCCCCTGTCCGTCGATGCGCACATTGCGGCGGTGGCTCACCCCGCACATGGCGCCGTCGCCACCTTCATCGGAGTGGTGCGCGATCACGATCCGAGCGTCGAGGGCGAGGTCACTCACCTCGAGTACTCGGCCCACCCCGATGCGCTCGCGGTCTTGGATGAGATCGTGACGGAGGTGGAGACCGCACATGAGGTGGTGATCGCCTTGTCTCACCGCACAGGACTCTTGGCTGTCGGCGAGGTGGCGATTGTCGCGGCCGCAGCGTCCGCCCACCGCGCAGAAGCCTTTGAGGCGTGTCGTGAGGCAGTCGAGCGCGTCAAGGCAGAGCTGCCGGTGTGGAAGCGTGAGCTGTTGGCGGACGGCACCCATACCTGGGTCGGCATCGCATGAGGGCGCTCGTCGATCGATATGGCCGAGTTCACCGCGACTTGCGACTGTCGCTGACCGACCGCTGCTCACTGCGTTGCACGTACTGCATGCCAGCCGATGGAGTGCCGTGGCTCGCGGGATCGACGTTGCTCACGACGGATGAGCTCGTCCGACTTGCACGCATTGCGGTGGGCCTTGGGGTGCGCGAGGTGCGCCTCACAGGCGGTGAGCCATTGCTGCGGCCGGACGTGGTTGATGTGGTCGCGGCGCTTGCCGAGATCGAGACGCCCGTGGGCCCGCTTGATCTGTCGCTCACGACGAACGCATTGCGGTTGCCCTCCTTGGCCGCTCCGCTCAGGGATGCCGGGCTCAACCGCGTCAACATCTCCGTGGACACGCTCCAGCGGGCGCGCTTCATCGAACTGACGAGGCGTGACCGGCTGGCTGACACGCTGGCGGGCATCGAGGCCGCCCGAGCCGTGGGCTTTGCGCCGATCAAGCTCAACGCGCTCATCATGCGCGGCGTCAATGATGATGAGATCGCAGATCTCGTCAGTTTCGCCGTGGAACGCGGACTGCAGATGCGTTTCATCGAGCACATGCCGCTCGACGGCGGTCACACCTGGCGGCGGGAGGAGATGGTGACCGCGGAGGAGATCCTCGCAGCCGTCAGCGCACGGTTCTCCCTCATCGCACGTGGCCACGACGGCGCAGCGCCCGCTGAGACATTCACGATCGAGGGCACCGACGCGACGGTGGGCGTCATCGCCTCGGTGACCCGCGCTTTCTGCGACCGTTGCGACCGAGTGCGCCTGACGGCGGACGGTCAGTTCCGCAACTGCCTCTTCGCGCACGAAGAGTCAGACTTGCGCACCCTCATGCGGGAGGGCGCGGACGATGAGCGACTTGCCGACGCCATGATCGCGTGCGTCGCGCTGAAGAAGCCAGGCCACGGCATCGACGATCCGTCATTCGTGCAACCGAGCCGCCCGATGAGCGCGATCGGCGGCTGAGACCGCGAGCACGCACACATCTGCCTGGAACGGTCGCAGCTCAACCGTCGCCTCGGCGCGGCGCGCGATGCCCGTGGCCAACCCTTGGTGAACGCCACACACCGCTTCGGGATGCTCGCGTGCCTCATCGATGAAGGGGCAGGCAGTGAGCGCAAGCCCGTCCCCGAGCGGTTCCGGCGCAAAACCCAGCTGACGGAAGACCGCCGCGAGCGCACCGGGGGCGTCGCGCACGTCGAGGTTCAGCGACTCGGCCCAGCGCTCGCCGGCTGCGCGAGCGCGGGCGGCCGCGGGGCCATCTCCCGCCACCGCGTCGGCGAGGGCCGCGAGCATCCGTGCGCGAACGTCGGCGACGTGAACAGCCCGGTAGATGCCGCGCGGGCGTCCACGGCCACCGGTCGGCTGCGTCATGCCGGCGACGAGGCCTTGTCGCTCGAGGCGTTCGAGGTGAAAACGCACAGTCGTCACATGGAGTCCGAGCTGCTCCGCAAGCTCGTTCGCCGACACTCCCGCACTGTGCGAGCGGACAGCATCAAGCACGCGTCCCGCTCCGGGACGTGCGTCCTCATGTGGCCTCATGAATTAAGAGTAACGTTGTCCTCGAAAATCAGTCCGGGACGGAGGTCGGATGTCCGCAAAGCCGCGTTCGCGCCGCCCTCGCACCGACCGCATCACCACCGTGTGGATGATCCTCGCCCTCGCGGGAGCGGTGATCGGGCTCGTCACCCGCAGCGTGCTGCCGCACACATGGTGGACCACCATCCACCTTGTCACGCTCGGTGTTCTCACCAACGGCATCCTCCAATGGAGCTGGTACTTCGCCCGCGGCCTGCTCCGCCTGCCGCCGACCGACCGACGCTCGGGTCGTGACGCCGTGATCCGATCCGTCACCTTCAACCTCGCCCTCATCGGCCTTGTGGCGGGAATGTGGTCCTCCACGCCAGCACTCGTCATCGCGTTCGCCACTGTCGTCGGCGCCGTTGTCGCGTGGCACGGCTACGCGATCGTCCTCGCGGCTCGCGAGGCTCTCGGCTCCCGCCATGCGCCGCTCCTGCGGTTCTACGTCGCCGCCTCCGCGCTCTTCATCATCGGGTGCACGATCGCAGGATTCCTCACCGTCGCCCTGCTCGACGCAGACGCCCCAACCGGGCTTGTCGACGCCGCCGACGGTCTCACCCTCGCCCACGCCCTCATCCTCGTGGGCGGCTGGATCGGGCTCTCCATCGCGGGCACGCTTGTCACTCTCGGCCCCACGGTGCTGCGCACGCGCATGGAGGCCGACGCTTCTGCCACTGCCGTGCGCGGCTTGCCGTGGCTGGTGGCGGCCGTGACCGCAGCGGCGGCTGCGGCATCGCTCGGGTGGATGTCGGGCGCGGGCGCGCTCCTTGGCGCGTACGCACTCGGGCTTGCCGTGTGGATTGGGCTGCCATTCGCGCGAGTCGCGGTCGTCAAGGGAATCCGCGAACACGCGAGCTGGACGATGGTGGGCGGCGTCGTGTGGACCGGCGTCGGTCTCATCATCGTCTCCGTCGTCCTCGCCCGCTCAAGCGACCCCACGGGTGCGCGCGACGCGGTGATGGCGTGGATTCCCCTCATCGGCGTCGCGGGACCAGGCCAGATCTTCGTCGGCGCACTCACGTACTTGCTTCCGGTCGTGATCGGAGGTGGGCCCGCGACGGTGAGGCTCGGTATCGCGTCCCTTGAGACCGCGTCCGCCGCCCGCCTCACGGCCCGCACGGCAGCGCTCGTGCTGCTTGCCGTCACCACCGGCATCGGCGCCGACGTCCGCTGGGCCTGGTGGGCGATCGTGGCGGCGACCTTCCTCGCCGACCTCATCTTCATGGCCATCGCCGGGGCGCGCCAAGCCAAGGCACGGCGTTCACCCGGTGGCGCAACCCCACTCGCGTCTCCCCTGGTGGTGGCGAGCGGTGAGAATGCTCCGCAAAGTCCGGAGACCGACCCCAGGAGTCTCCTGTGACCGACTCGCCGCTCGCCTCCACCGTCCCCGCACCTGCAGGAGCGCCCATCCCCGGAACTGCCGCTCCCACGGTGGCACGCCGAGTACAGGCGATCATCGGCTTGCTGTCCGTTGCCGTTCTCACGCTGGGAGCCATGGTGCTCGCCGAGCGAGAACCGAACACGTCCAGCGCCGCCGCATCCCCCACCTCCGCATCCCCCACCGTCGTTGACCCCACGGGCGAGACCACTGAGATCACCGTCGA
>ENA-UOVV01000375-UOVV01000375.1-compost-metagenome-genome-assembly--contig:-NODE-375-length-58092-cov-15.297431_pt1 | contig 58092 bp, 57 predicted proteins | sample MGYA00238155_ERZ761577 | MGnify/ENA primary metagenome ERZ761577 (study PRJEB28898, sample SAMN06268775) | compost metagenome | isolation source: Emeryville, CA | place: USA:Emeryville, CA | collected... | reverse complement strand
TGAGCCCGCATGATCTCGTCGAGGCGGCGATCGCGCGCGCCGAGGCCGTGAATCCCGGGATCAATGCGATTGCCGAGCGGCTTTACGAGGCCGCACGCGAGCGCGCGGGGCGCGTCGACCGCCTGGCGCCGCTGGCCGGGGTGCCGTTCGCCGTCAAGGACCTCGGCATTGCGCAGAAGGGCGTGCCGACGCATGGGGGCAGCCGCGTGCCGCCGCTGGTCCCGGATTTCGATTCGACGCTGGTCGAGCGGTATCTGGCGGCGGGGCTGATCCCGATCGCGACCACGACCGCGCCGGAATACGGAATTCGCCTGATGACCGAATCCCGGGCCTTCGGCATCACCCGGAACCCGTGGGACACCGGCCGCACCAGCGGCGGCTCTTCCGGCGGTGCGGCCGCGCTCGTCGCCGCCGGCGCGGTTCCGGCCGCCCATGCCTCGGACGGCGGCGGCTCGATCCGCGTACCGGCCGCGACCACCGGGCTGGTCGGGATGAAAACCTCGCGCGGGCGCGTGCCGTTGACCCCGCTCGTCTCCGAGGGCTGGTATGGCGCGATCGTCGACCATGTCGTCACCCGCTCGGTGCGCGACAGCGCGGTTCTGCTCGACCTGACGCACGGGGTGGATGATCTCGCGCCTTATGCGGCACGGCCGCCGAAGGGCGCGTTCGCCGCCGCTGCCGCGCGCGATCCCGGCAGGCTCGCGCTCGCCGTCTATCGCGGCTCGCCGCTCGGGCTGGAGGTTTCGGCCGAGACGCTGGCCGCGCTGGATACCGCGGTCGCGTTGGCCCGCGAGGGCGGCCATTCGGTCGAGGAAATCGACCTGCCGATGATCGACCGCGCCTTCATGGCCGATTTCTGCCGGGCGGTGGCGTCCGGCACGGCCGGGTTCGTGCGGATGGAGCGGGCGCGGCTGGGACGGCCGGTCGCGCCGATGCTGGAGCGCTCGACGCGCATCGTCGCGCGGCTGGGCGAGCTGCTGTCGGCCGGCGAGGTTTACGCTGCGCTGGAACGGCTGGCTGCGGCGGCGCGCCGGCTTCTGGTCGAGACCGCCCGCTTCGACGCGGTGCTGATGCCGATCATCGCCCATCCGCCGTTGCCGGTCGGCGCGATGGACGCCAGGGGCGCGGACGAGATGCTGGAAAACGCGCTCGACAGGCTGCGGCTGACGCGGCTCCTGACGTATGACCGTTTCCTCGGCGAGATGATGGACAAGAGCCTGTGGTTCACCCACTGGCCGGCCATCCAGAACGTCACCGGCCAGCCTTCCGTGGCCATGCCGGTCCACATGACCGCCGACGGCCTGCCGCTCGGCATCCAGGCCGCCGGCCGTCCGGGCGCGGAGGAGACGCTGTTCTCGCTTGCGGGCCAGTTCGAGAAGCTTTCGGGCTGGACGAAGCGGCGGGCGCCGTTCCACGTCCCCGAGCCGGCATCGGGGCCTGCGGAGCCCGCCGCCGCGAGGACGCGATCCCGGCACAAGCCGGCAAAATAGCGGAGCCGGCCCTGCGCGATGCTGCATTGCGGCCATGCCGCATCGCCGCTATGACAGCCCCGCCTTTGCCGCGAGGAGCCCCATGACGACCGACCCCGAAGCCAGCGCATCCGAGCAGGCGCGCCTGCTGTCCGCCGCGCTGCCCTACATGCAGCGCTACGAGAACAAGACGGTGGTCGTGAAATATGGCGGCCATGCGATGGGCAATATCGAGCTTGGCCGCGCCTTTGCCCGCGACATCGCGCTGCTCAAGCAGTCCGGCGTCAACCCGATCGTGGTGCACGGGGGCGGCCCGCAGATCGGCGCCATGCTCGACCGCATGGGCATCGAATCGCGCTTCGAGGGCGGCTTGCGCGTGACCGACGCCAAGACGGTCGAGATCGTCGAGATGGTGCTGGCCGGCTCGATCAACAAGGAGATCGTGGCGCTCATCAACGCCGAGGGCGAATGGGCGATCGGCCTGTGCGGCAAGGACGGCAACATGGTCTTTGCCGAGAAGGCCCGCAAGCGGGTGAAGGATCCCGACAGCAATATCGAGCGCGTGCTCGATCTCGGCTTCGTCGGCGAGCCGGCCGAGATCGACCGCACGCTGCTCGACCTTTTGGCCCGCTCGGAGATGATCCCGGTCCTGGCGCCGGTGGCCCCCGGCCGCGACGGCCATACCTACAACATCAACGCCGATACGTTCGCCGGTGCGATCGCCGGGGCCGTGCAGGCCAAAAGGCTGCTGTTCCTGACCGATGTGCCCGGCGTGCTCGACAAGGACAGGAGGCTGATCGACCAGCTGACCGTGGCGCAGGCACGTGCGCTGATTGCCGACGGAACGATTTCCGGCGGCATGATCCCCAAGGTCGAGACCTGTATCTACGCCATCGAGAAGGGCGTCGAGGGTGTCGTCATCCTCAACGGCAAGACGGCGCATGCCGTGCTTCTGGAACTGTTCACCGAGCATGGCGCCGGCACGTTGATCGTGCCGTAGATGGCGGTCAGGCGGCGTCTGTAAGCGGCTTCACCTCGGCGGCGACGCGGGAGCCCAGCTCGCGCTCGGCCACCGCCAGCTCGTACGCCGTCTGGAGATTGAGCCAGAATCGCGGGCTGTTGCCGAAGAAGCGGCCCAGCCGCAGCGCCGTGTCGGGCGACACCCCGCGCTTGCCGTTCAGGATGTCGGTGATGCGCCCGGACGGCAGGCGCAGCTCCAGTGCCAGCCGGTTCGCCGACATCTCGCGGACTTCCAGCTCGCGTTTCAGGATACGACCGGGATGTACGGGCTTCATGCTCGTGTCTCCTCAATGATAATCGACGATCTCGACATCCCAGGCGTCGCCGTCCTTGAATCGGAAGCAAATCCGCCAGGGGCCGTTGACGGTCATCGCCCACTGGCCCTCCCGGTCCCGCGACAGCTTGTGAAGGCCGACCGATCTCAGCGGGCTGAGATCGGCCAGTGAGGAAGCGGCGTCAAGTGCGGCGAGCAGGTCGAATGCGGCTTCCGCGTCGAGCCCCGAAAACTTGTTCTTGCCGTCCTCGGCGAATTTCCGTGTGGCGCTGTTGGCCCAGGATTTGATCACACGGGAAACATACTACGCTAGGCGTAGAACGGCAACTGTGCCGGTGTCAGCCCACCAGCACGAGCACGACGATGCCGAGCGCCACCAGCAGGCAGCCGACCGCCTCGATCGTCAGGATCTTCTCGCGGAAGAAGAACACCGACGCCGCGAAGGTGAACAGCAGCTCGATCTGCCCCAGCGCCTTCACCATCGCGGCATGTTGCAGGGTCATGGCGGCGAACCAGCCGAACGAGGCGCTGGCGCCGGCGAGCCCGGTGAACAGCGACAGCTTCCAGGCCCGCCCGACGCGGGCGATCTCGGCGCGGTCCTTCCACAGCATCCACACGAACATGATGACCGTCTGGAAGCAGATGACCCAGGCGAGCGTCATCGCCGCCTGCATGACGTAGTTGGGGCCTCCGAGCGACAGCGAGGCCGCCCTGTAGGCAACGGCGGCGATGCCGAACAGGGTGCCGGATGCGATGCCGATCAGCGCGTTGGGCGACTTGAGCGAGCCGAGCAGGCTTCTCCAGTTCTTCGGCTCGTGCGCGACGGAGATCAGCATCACGCCGAACACGGAGATGGCGATCGCCGCCAGCGTGCCGGCGGTCACCCTCTCGCCGAGGAACAGCAGCCCGAACAGCGCGGCCTGTGCCGGCTCGGTGCGCGAATAGGCCGTGCCCACCGCGAAATTGCGGTAGGAGAACAGATGGATGAGCAGGAAGGTGCCGCCGATCTGCGTGAGCCCGCCGAGCGCTGTCCACGCCAGGAAGGCGGGCGTGGCGGCCGGCACCCGGTACCCGAGGCCGAAATGCAGCGCCCCGACCAGGATCAGCACGAACGGGAAGCCGAAGCCGAACCGGACGAAGGTGGCTCCCGTCGTCCCCATCGCCGACTTGAGCTGCTTTTGTGCCGCCGAGCGCAGATTCTGCAGGAAGGCGGCGGCGATGGTGATGGGGATCCAGAGTTCCATGACGGCCGCGAGAAGGAAGGCCGGCGCTGTTTAGCCGCCGCCCGCTGGCAAGGCAATGGCGCCGGCAGTTGACCCGATGCCGTAATATCGTGCCATAAGGAGCCATGACCAATCAGCCGGAACCGGAACTCTTCGCCCAGGTCACGGACTGGGTGTTCGATCTCGACAACACGCTCTACCCGCACCACTCGAACCTGTTCGCGCAGATCGATGTGCGCATGACCGCCTATATCGAGAACCTGCTGACGCTGCCGCGCGCCGAGGCGCGGGCGCTGCAGAAGCAGCTTTACCTCGAATACGGCACCACGCTGAACGGGCTGATGGCGCGCCACGGCATCGACCCGGACGACTTCCTGCGCAAGGTCCACGACATCGACTATTCCGGGCTCGAGCCGAATCCGCGGCTGGGCTCGGCGATCCGCGAGCTGCCCGGCCGCAAGTTCATCTTCACCAATGGCGACCGCGGCCATGCCGAGCGCACCGCCCGGCAGCTCGGCATCCTCGACCAGTTCGACGACATCTTCGACATCCTCGCGGCCGGCCTGACGCCGAAGCCGGCGCGCCAGACCTACGACAAGTTCGTCGCGCTGCATGCGGTCGCCGGCCCGCAGGCGGTGATGTTCGAGGATCTGGCCCGCAACCTCGCCGTGCCCAAGGCGCTGGGCATGACCACGGTGCTGATCGTGCCGCGCAATTTCGAGCCGACCTTCTCGGAGATCTGGGAGAGCGACCCCGACCAGGAGGACGACGTCGACTTCGTGACCGACGATCTCACCGCCTTCCTCGAGACGATCCTGCCGAGGCCGTGAGCCGGTTCACATCCGTCGAGGCGAGGATCGATGCCGCTGCGCATCGCGTGCTCGACCGTCTCCCGGCGGGGGGCGTCTCGGGCGCCTTCGTCGAATTCGTCGTGTTCGGCCTGAAGCAGGGCTGGGCGTGCCTGTTCGGCGGCGCCTTGCTGGGCCTGCTGATCGCGACGCGGCTCTTCTGGCCGCACGATGCGGTGCTCGCGCGCTACGATTTCCTGTTCCTGTCGGCTCTGGCCTTGCAGGCCGCTCTCCTCGCCGTGAAGCTGGAGCAGCCGGCGGAGGCGGTGGTGATCTTCCTGTTCCACGTCGTCGGCACGGCGATGGAACTGTTCAAGACGGATGTCGGCTCCTGGATCTATCCCGAGGACAGCCTCTTCCGCATCGGCGGCGTGCCGCTCTATTCGGGCTTCATGTATGCCGCCGTGGGTTCCTATCTGGCGCGCATCACCCGCATCTTCGACATGCGGTATTCGAACTACCCACCCGTGGCGTCGACCGTCGTGCTCGCCGCGGCGATCTACGTCAATTTCTTCACCCATCACTTCGTCGCGGATTTCCGCTGGCTGCTGTTCGCGGCGGCCGGCGCCCTGTATTTCCGCACCTGGGTCCATTTCCGGGTCTTCCGGTTCACCCACCGCATGCCGCTTCTGGCCGGCTTCCTTCTCGTCGCGCTGTTCATCTGGCTCGCCGAGAATGTCGGCACGTGGTCGCGTGCCTGGCTCTATCCCGGCCAGGAGGCCGGATGGACGCCCGTTTCCATCCAGAAGCTCGGCGCCTGGTATCTCCTGATGATCATCTCCTTCGTGCTCGTCACGCTGGTCCACCGGCCGAAGCCGCTCGGTCCTGCTCAGCCGATCCCGTAGAACCTGGCGATCACGTCCCAGGCTTCCTCGGCCTTTTCCACCGCGGTGATGAGCTTGTCGTCGCCGGGCGAGATCGTGCCCTGCTCGGCGAGGAAGTCGATATCGATGGCGCGGTCCCAGAAATCCTTGCCGAACAGCAGCACCGGCACGCGCTCCATGCGTCCGGTCTGGATCAGCGTCAGCGTCTCGAACAGCTCGTCCATCGTGCCGAAGCCGCCGGGAAACACCGCCACCGCCTTGGCCCGCATGATGAAATGCATCTTGCGGATCGCGAAATAGTGGAAGTTGAAGCACAGCTCCGGCGTCACGAACTGGTTCGGCGCCTGCTCGTGCGGCAGCACGATGTTGAAGCCGATCGACGGCGCCCCGCAATCGGCCGCGCCGCGGTTGCCCGCCTCCATCACGCCCGGTCCGCCGCCGGTCACCACCACGAATTCGCGGTAGTAGGACTGCGCCGAATATTCCGAGCACAGGCGGGCGAACTTGCGCGCCTCGCTGTAATGGCGGCTGTTGGCGAGAAGGTTCTTCTTCTGCGTCTCGTTCTTGGCCGCCCAGGCCGCCCCGCCCGGTTCGGGAATGCGCGCCCCGCCGAACAGGATGACCGTCGAGCGGATGCCGCGCTCGGCAAGCGTCATCTCCGGCTTCATCAGCTCGAGCTGGAGGCGCACCGGCCGCAATTCGCGGCGCGTCATGAATTCCTCGTCGCTGAACGCCAGCCGGTAGGTCGGCGCCCGCGTCTGCGGCGTGTCCGGCACGCTGCGCGCCCGCTGCAGGTCTTCGTCGGAATGCGACAGCGGCGTCCAGCCGTCTTCCTGTTCGGACATTTCCATGATGCGGCTCCCCATCTGCGCCGTTGCGCCGTCCCCGGCACGCCGCGCGATTGACCCTTCGGGACGCATGACATAGGTTCCGCGCGCTTTCGGGTCTACCCGTCCCGACAGTATGGTTTCCCCCCTTAACAGCTTGTGTAGCGGAGCTTCCAATGGCCACTCCCGATGTCGCGGCTCTCGAACGGACGATCGACCAGGCATTCGACGCGCGTGACGGGGTGGATGCCTCGACCCGCGGCGAGGTGCGCGACGCGGTCGACGAGGCGCTGACCCTGCTCGACCGGGGCGAGGTGCGGGTGGCCGAGCGTCGGCCGGACGGCCAGTGGGCGGTCAACCAGTGGCTCAAGAAGGCGGTGCTGCTGTCCTTCCGCCTCAATCCGATGGAGATCATCGCGGGCGGCCCCGGTGCGGCCGCATGGTGGGACAAGGTCCCGTCCAAGTTCGACGGCTGGGGCGCGATGGACTTCGAGAAGGCGGGCTTCCGCGCCGTGCCGGGCGCCATCGTGCGCCGCTCCGCCTATATTGCGCCGAACGCGATCCTGATGCCGTCCTTCGTCAATCTGGGCGCCCATGTCGGCGAAGGCACCATGGTCGACACCTGGGCGACCGTCGGCTCCTGCGCCCAGATCGGCAGCAACGTTCACCTGTCGGGCGGCGTCGGCATCGGCGGCGTGCTCGAGCCGCTGCAGGCCGGCCCGGTCGTCATCGAGGACAATTGCTTCATCGGCGCCCGCTCCGAGGTGGTCGAGGGCTGCATCGTGCGCGAGGGCGCGGTCCTCGGCATGGGCGTGTTCATCGGCAAGTCGACGAAGATCGTCGACCGCGCCAGCGGCGAGGTGTCCTACGGCGAGGTGCCGCCCTATTCGGTTGTGGTTGCCGGCGCGATGCCGGGACGTCCGATGGGCAATGGCGAGCCGGGGCCGAACCTCTATTGCGCCGTCATCGTCAAGCGCGTCGACGAAAAAACCCGTTCGAAAACCTCTGTAAACGAGCTGCTGCGCGATTGATCTTTGCGACGCTACGACGCAGGTTCACGCAGCCGGACTGTGCCCGGCTGACTCGTAGGGGGCTCAAAATGGACTGGAAATATCTTCTGACAAGTTTCGAGGGTCGCATCAACCGGGCGAAGTTCTGGGCCGGCGTCGGCGTCCTCGTCGCCATCGGCATCCTCGCCAACATCGTCGATCTGATGCTGGGCGTCCGCATCGGCGGCGAACAGGGCATCGGCATTCTCGGCCTGATCGTCACCATCGTCTCGATCTATCTCGCCCTTGCGCTCTATGCCAAGCGCTGGCATGACCGCGACAAGTCGGGCTGGTGGAGCCTGATCGCGCTGGTCCCGGTCATCGGCTTCATCTGGATCCTGGTGGAACTGGGCATTCTCGAGGGCACGCGCGGCCCCAACAGGTTCGGACCGGATCCGCTTGGCTAATCAGTATATCTGGCTGTTCTTCGGGTTCTCGGGCCGCGTCAATCGCGCGGCCTACATCCCCGCGGGGCTGCTGCTCTACCTTGTACGTTTCTATCCGGTGTACCGGATCATCGCGGCCGATGGCGACGAGAACGCCGCCACCTTCTGGGGTGGCGTCTTCTTGATCGTCATCGGCGCCTCGCTCGTCTCGCATCTGGCGCTGGCAGCGAAGCGCTTCCACGACATGGGCCGTTCGGGCTGGTTCGCGGCGGTGTTCCTGGCCGGCGACTTTCTCGCCTATCTTTTCCTGTGCGTCGCGCCCGGCACCGCGGGGCCGAACCGGTATGGCGCGCAGACGAACGCGCCGGCCTGAATGACCGGCGCCGGCCGGCGTGACAGGATGCGGCCTTTCGACTAAGGCTGCCGCCCATGATGCCTGCGTGCGACCCCGCCGAAAACCTTGCGACCCTGATCCGCTGCCCGTCGGTGACGCCCGCCGAGGGCGGCGCGCTTTCGGCGCTCGAGGCGATGCTGGCGCCGCTCGGCTTTTCGGTCGACAGGCCGGTCTTCGGCGACGCCGCCACGCCCGACGTCGAAAATCTCTATGCCCGGCTTTCCGGCGACGGGCCGCATCTGATGTTTGCGGGCCATACCGACGTCGTGCCGCCCGGCGAGGCGGCGTCCTGGCGCCACCCGCCCTTCTCCGCGGCGGTGGAGAACGGAGAGATGTACGGGCGCGGCGCCGTCGACATGAAGGGCGGCATCGCGTGCTTCGTGGCGGCGCTCGCGCGCCATCTGGACCGGTGCGGCAGGCTCGGCGGGTCGGTCTCGTTGCTGATCGCCGGCGACGAGGAGGGGCCGGCGATCAACGGCACGGCCAAGCTTCTCGACTGGGCGGTCGCGAAAGGCGAGCGCTGGGACGCCGCGATCGTCGGCGAGCCGACCAATCCCGACCGCATCGGCGACATGGTGAAGATCGGCCGCCGCGGATCGCTTTCCGGCACCCTTACCGTCAATGGCGTGCAGGGCCATGCGGCCTATCCCCATCTCGCCGACAATCCGGTGCGCGGCATCGTCACGCTGGTCGACGCCCTGCTGGCGCGCCCCTTCGACAGCGGCACGCGCGACTTCCAGCCGACCAATCTGGAAGTGACGACCATCGACGTCGGCAACCCGGCGACCAATGTCATCCCCGCGAAGGCGACCGCGGCCTTCAATGTCCGCTTCAACGATGCCTGGACGGCCGCGACCCTCCAGGCCGAGATCCACAACCGGCTCGACCGGGCTGCGCGGCGCAGCAGGCTGCGGCCCGGCCGCAAGGCTGCGATCGACTACGAACTCGTCTGGCGCGACCGCCCGAGCCCGGTTTTCCTGACCCGCGACGACAGGCTGATCGAAACGCTGTCCGGCTCGATCGAGGCCGTGACGGGGCAGCGGCCGGCGCTGTCGACTTCGGGCGGCACCTCGGATGCGCGCTTCATCAAGGACCACTGCCCGGTGGTCGAATTCGGACTGGTCGGCCGGACCATGCACATGGTCGACGAGCGTGTCGCGCTGGCCGATCTCGAGACGCTGACCGAGATCTACCGGCGCTTCCTCCAGGACTGGTTCGGTTGAGATACGCCCATGCCGTCGTCCGAAGTCATCCAGCACTACATGTCGGGCGTCTGGCGCATGATGACGGGCCGTGCCGACGGGCTCGACCGGCTCGACCTGTCGGCGGACGGCTTCTGGAACTCGTTCTTCGCCATCGTCGTCGCGCTGCCCGCGTTGGTCGTCGGCTGGGTCTCGATCGCCAACCGCGTCGGCGGCGCGGAGTTCGCGAGCCGGTTCTCGGTCGTGCTGCGGATGGCGGCGGCCGACCTGCTTTCTTGGGTCGTGCCGCTCATCGTCCTTGCCGCGTGCGCCCGCCCGTTCGGCATCGCCCACCGCTTCGTTCCCTATGTCGTTTCGAGCAACTGGGCCTCCGCGCTGTTCGTCTGGATCATGGTGCCGGCCGCCGTGCTGGAGCTGTTCCTGCCCGGCGCCCGGGACGCCGCCGCGCTGCTGTCGCTGCTGATCTTCGGCGTCACGATGGTGCTGTCGTGGCGGCTGACCAACGTGGCCCTCGGCATGGGAGCGGCCACCGCGAGCTGGGTGTTCGGCGCCATGTTCCTGCTGTCGCTGATGGTGCTGCTGCTGGCTCAGGAGCTGCTGGGATTGTCCGGCGCTCCATAGGCGACGCCGACCAGATAGAGGCCGTCTGGGGGCGCGACCGGGCCGCACGCGGCCCGGTCCGCGGCAGCCAGCGCCGCCTTCACGTCCGCCACGCTCCAGCTGCCGTCGCCGGCCTTGCGCAGCGTGCCGACCATCGAACGGACCTGATTGTGGAGGAAGGAGCGGGCGGAAGCGTGGATTTCGATGACCTCGCCGGCCCGCTGGACGTCGAGCCGGTCGAGCGTCTTCACCGGGCTCTTGGCCTGGCAATGCACGGATCGGAAGGTGGTGAAGTCGTGGCGGCCGAGAAGCGTTTGCGCGGCGTCGTGCATGGCGTCCGCATCGAGCGCCTGCGGCACCAGCCAGGCGCGGTGTCGTTCCAGCGCCAGCGGCGCGCGCCGGTTGACGATGCGGTAGAGATAATGGCGGGCGGTGGCCGAGAAGCGGGCGTCGAACGTGTCGGGCACGATCCGCGCGGCGGTAATCGCGACGCGCTCGCCCGCCTGCGCCAGATGCGCATTGAGCGCGCCCATGACACGCGCCTCCGGCCAGTCCCGGACCAGATCGAAATGCGCGACCTGGGCGATCGCATGCACGCCGGCGTCCGTGCGCCCCGCGCCGCGGATCGTCGCTGTTTCCCCGCAGAACGCATGGATGGCCTGCTCGATGGCCGCCTGCACCGAATGCTGCCCGGCCTGCCGCTGCCAGCCGGCATAGGGCGTGCCGTCATATTCGATGGCGATGCGGTAGCGCGGCACGTTCAGAGCCCCGCGAAGGCGCGCGCATAGTGCAGCCGTCCGGTCGTCGGGGCCTCACCCCAGGCAAGAGCCTGGAGGTGCTCGCACTGGTAGGCGCTGTCGAATCCGGCGGCGCGCGCGTGGCGGTAGCCGAAACGCTCGTAGTACGCGGCGTCGCCGAGCACGACCGACAGCCTCTCGCCGCGTTCGTGCAGGATCGCGTGCGCGCGCTCCATGAGCAGGCTGCCGATGCCGGCGCGCTGCCGGCCGGGCGTGACGGCGAGCGGCGCCAGCGCAACCGCAGGGAAGGCGGCGGGATCGTCCCCGACCAGCAGGCGGGAGAAGAAGATCCCGCCCGCCGGCTCGCCGTCCGCCTCCGCGACGAGTTCGAGCACCTTGTCGCCCTCTGTCCGCAGCGCCGCGACCAGATCCGCCTCGGCCGGCCCTCCGAACGCGGCCCGCAGCAGGGCGTCGATCCCGGCGGCATCGCCGGCCACGGCCTCGCGGATGACGATGCCGGTACTCAAAGCAGGCGCTCCGGCCGCGCGTGCAGGCCCCTGACAAACGCTGCCGCGTCCACCGCCCGGCCTCCGGCCCGCTGCAATTCGACGAGCCGCACCGCGCCCGTCCCGCAGGCGACGGAAAGCCGGTCGTCGAGGATCGCGCCCGGCGCGCCTGCGCCTTGCGCCAGCGTCGAGCGCAGCAGCTTCACGCGTTCGGTGCCGCCGGCCGCCGGCAGTTCGCACCAGGCGCCGGGAAACGGCGACAGGCCGCGGATGCGGTTGTGGACCTCCGGCGCGGGCCGGCGCCAGTCGATGCGCGTTTCGTCCTTTTCGATCTTTCTGGCATAGGTCGCGCCCTCGGCGGCCTGTGGGGTGAGCGCAAGCCGGCCCGCCTCGAGCGCCGCCAGCGCCTCGACCATCAGCTCAGCGCCGACCGCGGCCAGCACGTCGTGCAACTCGCCCGCCGTCATGTCGGGCCCGATTGCCACGCGCCTTGAAAGCGCGACGGGACCGGTATCGAGGCCCTCGTCCATCTTCATCACCATCATGCCGGTCTCGGCATCGCCGGCCATGATGGCGCGCTGGATCGGCGCGGCGCCGCGCCAGCGCGGCAGCAGCGAGGCATGGCCGTTATAGGCGCCGAGCCGTGTCCCCTCGAGGATCGGCTTCGGCAGCAGCAGGCCATAGGCGACGACGACCGCGACGTCGGCCGCGAGCGCTCGGAACGCGGCCTGCTCGGCGTCGGTCCTGAGCGAGTGAGGCGTGCGCACGGCGATGCCGCGCTCCTCCGCGAGACGGTGGACGGGCGATTTGGTCAGCTCCAGGCCGCGCCGCCCCGCGGGACGCGGCGGCTGGGTGTAGACGGCCGCGATCTCGTGCCCGGCATCGGCGACGGCGCCGAGCGTTGCAGCGGCGAAATCCGGCGTTCCCATGAAAACGACGCGAAGGGGCATGAGGACAACACGAGTGACGGACAAGGAGCCTGTTCAAGACAGGCTCTAGACGACCGCTCGCGGCGTGTCACGCCTGCGAAAAGCGCCGGCCGCGCTATCCGACCATCCGGCCGGGCGCTTTTTCCCTGTCGCGCGCGGCCTTGCGGAACCTGCGCACCACCATGTCGCGCTTCAGCCGCGAGATGTGGTCGATGAACAGCACCCCGTTGAGGTGGTCGATCTCGTGCTGGAGGCATGTGGCCATCAGCCCGTCCGCCTCGATCTCCTGCGGCTTGCCGTCGAGGTCGAGATAGCCGACCCGGACCGCCGCCGGCCGTTCGACCTCCGCATAATATTCGGGGATCGACAGGCAGCCTTCCTCATGGACGCTGGCTGCGTCGCCCCTGGAAAGAATCTCCGGGTTGACGAAGACGCGCGGATCCGGCGCCTCGCCGTCCTTGGCGAGATCGATCACGAGCAGGCGCCGCGGCACGCCGACCTGGATCGCGGCGAGCCCGATGCCGGGCGCCTCGTACATGGTGGCCAGCATGTCTTCGGACAGCTTGCGCAGCTCCGTGTCGATGCGCTCGACGGGCGCGGAAACCTGGCGCAGCACCGGGTCAGGCAGGATGATGAGCGGGCGGGTCGTCATGGCCGTCAGGTAATGTGGCCATCGGCTCGCGTCAACGTGAACAGGCGGGAACGTTCACGTTTTGGTCTTATGTTCGCGGATCGAATCGTCTAGTGTGCCGGGATGATCCCCGCAACCGGCCTTTTCTCCACGCCGCTGGCACAATGGGGCGCGACCACCGTGACCCTGGGGCACCTGCTGGTGGCTGCCGGCGCTGTCGTGCTCGTGCTGGTCGCCGGCCTTGCCGCTGTGTTGTGGCGCGCGGCGCGCGCGCGCGCGGTCGCTGCGGCCGAGACGGCCGAGCGCGCCCGCGAGGCCGAGGCGCGGATGGCGGAGATCACCAGGGCGCAGGCGGAGATGCAGGGGCGGCTCGGCACGCTGGCCGAGGTGTTCTCCACGCGCCAGGCCGAGCTGAACAAGGCGATCGGCGACCGGCTCGACGGCATGACCTCGCGGCTTGGCCAGTCGATCAGCGAGCAGACGAGGTCCACCCACGAGAACCTTGCCCGGCTGCAGGAGCGGCTGGCCGTCATCGATACCGCGCAATCCAACATCCAGTCGCTCGCCGGCCAGGTCGTGCAGCTCCAGCATATCCTGTCGAACAAGCAGACGCGTGGCGCCTTCGGCCAGAGCCGCATGGAGGCGATCGTGGCCGACGGCCTGCCGCACGGCGCCTACGAGTTCCAGGCGACGCTGTCCAACGGCTCGCGGCCGGATTGCATCGTGCGCATGCCCAACGGCCAGCCTTCGCTGGTCATCGACGCCAAGTTCCCGCTCGAGGCCTGGAACGCCATCCGCGCGGCCGGCGAGGCGGAGCAGGGGGATGACGCCCGCAAATACGCCGCGCAGGCGTTCCGCCGCGACGTCGAGGTCCATATCCGCGCCATAGCCGACAAATATCTGATCCGCGGCGAGACGCAGGACACGGCCTTCATGTTCGTGCCGTCCGAATCGATCTTCGCGGAGATCCACGAGAATTTCGAGGCGCTGGTGCAGAAGGCGCACCGCGCCCGCATCGTCATCGTCTCGCCCTCCCTGCTGATGCTGTCGATCCAGGTGATCCAGGCCGTGCTCAAGGATCAGCGCATGCGCGAGCAGGCGCACGTGATCCAGGGCGAGGTGGTGAGGCTGATGGACGATGTCGGCCGCCTCGACGAGCGCGTGCGCAAGCTGCAGCAGCATTTCATGCAGGCCAGCCGCGACATCGACCAGATCGTCACCTCGACCGAGAAGGTGACGAAGCGCGGCCAGCGGATCGAGGCGATGGAGTTCGGCGAGGCGCCCGGCGACGATGTAGCGCCGGCCACCGGCCACGCCGGGACGGCCGCCCGCGTGCCGGAACCGGGGGCGGGCCAGCTCAGGCTGCGCGTCGTCGAGGAGGAGGAATAGGCCTCCGCCTGCCGCGCCTCAGCCGATGTCGCGGATGACCGGCAGCACGTCGGCGATCGCCGTGACCTCGCGGAACCGGGGCTGGCCGACCGGCGCGTCGACATGCTCGACCACCCATGTGAGCTCGTGCGGCACGTAGACGCCCCAGCCGCCGGCCTGGAGCGCCGGCACGATGTCGGATCTCAGCGAGTTGCCCACCATCATCGCGCGTTCCGGCCCGTCGCCGTGGCGCGAGAAGACGCGCCGGTAGGTGTCGATCCCCTTGTCGGAGACGATTTCGACGGCGGCGAACAGATCGCCGAGGCCGGATGCCGCCAGCTTGCGTTCCTGGTCGAGCAGGTCGCCCTTGGTGATGAGGACGAGGCGGTGGCTGTCGGCAAGCTGTTCCAGCGTCTCGCGCACGCCGGGCAGCGTCTCGACCGGATGAGCCAGCATCTCGCGGCCGAGCGCCAGGATGTCGCCGATGGTGCGCGCCGGCACCTCGCCGCCGGAAACCTCGATCGCCGTCTCGATCATGGACAGCATGAAACCCTTGATGCCGAAGCCGTAGCGGCCGAGATTGCGCTTTTCCGCTTCGAGCAGCCGTGCCCCGAGCCTGTCGGGATCCAGATGACCGGAAAGCAGATCGCGAAAGCGCGCTTCCGTCGCGCGGAAGAACTGCTCGTTTTGCCACAGCGTGTCGTCGGCATCGAAGCCGATGGTCGTCAGATATGTCATGGGTCCGTCGTGGGATGCCTGTCCGTGCCGTCCTTCCAAAGCATGTCTCGCGAAAGCGGGCACCGGTTTCGGGACCAGGACATGCTTGAGGGCAGGAGCCTAGAGCGCGTCGGCCGAATCTGAAAGATCGCGTCGCGCCTTCGGCTGGGTCGGCGCGCATCGGAACCCTCATTTTCGCCGGATTCTGTCGCGAACCGGGGCGGGACAGCATCGGAGGGACCATGTCCAACGCCAGCTTTCCGGCCGGGCGCCGGCAATTTCTCGCGAGCCTGGGCCTGCTCGGCGTTACGGCGCTCGCCGCGTGCCGGTCGGTGCCGCCGGCTGTGGAGGGCATGGCCGCATCCCGCACCGCGGCGCAGACTGTGGCGGACTTGCGGGCCGGGCACGGCCTTTTGCCGCTCGCGCCGGACCCGGCGCTGGAGAAGGCGGCGCTGGCGCAGGCGGGCTACATGGCCCTGGCCGGCCGCATGGAGCACACCGCGCTGGCGGGCCGCGACTTCGTCTCGCGCCTGCGGGCGGGCGGCATCCGCGGTCCCGCCGCCGAAAACCTCGCGCATGGGCGCATGGACATCGACCAGCTGTTCGCGATCTGGATGGGCTCGCCGCCGCATCGCCGCAACATGCTCGATCCGCGCTTCGCCCGTTTCGGACTCGGCTATGCGGCCGACGGCGGCGACGGCCGCTACTGGGCGCTCGTGCTGGCCGCCTGACCCGAAGCGGAGATTGACTGTTCACCCGCCCGGCACTGGCGCTCGCCGGCCGTCATCTCTATGTGCAGCCGAAATCAGCGATGGGATCGAAGCGATGGAACTCGGCCTCTACACATTCGGCGACGTCGGGACCGACCCGAAATCGGGCAGGAAGGTCGGCCCCGCCGAACGGTTGAAGAACCTTATCGAGGAGATCGAGCTGGCCGATCAGGTCGGCCTCGACGTGTTCGGGCTGGGCGAGCATCACCGGCCGGACTACGCCGTCTCCGCCCCGCCGATCGTGCTGGCGGCCGCGGCCTCGCGGACCCGCAACATCAGGCTCACCAGCGCGGTGACGGTGCTGTCGTCGGACGATCCGATCCGCGTTCACCAGCAATTCGCCACCATCGACCTGCTTTCCGGCGGCCGTGCCGAGATCATGGCCGGGCGCGGTTCCTTCATCGAATCCTTCCCGCTGTTCGGCCACGAGCTCGAGGACTACGACACGCTGTTCGCCGAGAAGCTGGCCATGCTGATGAAGCTGCGCGAGGGCGAGACGCTCGACTGGCCGGGCGGCAAGCATACGCCGCGCGTCGCGGGACGCGGCGTCTATCCGCGTCCCGAGCGGCCGCTGCCGCTTTGGATCGCCGTCGGCGGCACCCCGCAATCGGTGGCGCGCGCGGGCGCGCTCGGCCTGCCGCTGGCGCTGGCCATCATCGGCGGCGAGCCGGCCCGTTTCGCGCCCTTCTTCGAGCTCTACCGTGAATCGGCGCGCCGGTCGGGCCGCGATCCGGCGCGGCTGCCGACCTCGATCAACGTGCATGGCTATGTCGGCGAGACCCTTGCGAAGGCCAATGACGATTTCTACCTGGCCCAGAAGGACGTCATGGATCGCATCGGCCGCGAGCGCGGCTGGGGGCCTTCGAGCCGGGCGCAGTATGACGCCGCCGTGTCTCCGCGCGGCAACCTGTTCGTCGGCGACCCGCAGATGGTGATCGACAAGATCCTCGCCAACCACGAGGTCTTCCGCTTCGAGCGCTTCCTCCTGCAGATGGCGATCGGGGTGATCCCGCACGACCGGATGATGAAGGCGATCGAGCTTTACGGGACGAAGGTGGCGCCGGCCGTCCGCGCGGCGGTCGGGACCGGCTTGGCGGGTGAGCAGCGCGCGCCCATAGTGGCGCAATGATTCCGCTTTCCGTTCTCGATCTTTCGCCGGTCGTCGAAGGCGGCGACGTTTCCCGGTCGCTGGCCAACACGCTGGACCTGGCTCGCCACGCCGAGCGCCTCGGCTACCGCCGTTTCTGGCTCGCCGAGCATCACAACATGCCGGGCATCGCGAGCGCCGCGACCGCGGTCGTGATCGCGCATGTGGCGGCCGGCACGCGGACGATCCGCGTCGGTGCCGGCGGCATCATGCTGCCCAACCACGCGCCGCTGATCATCGCCGAGCAGTTCGGCACGCTGGCAGCGCTGCATCCGGGCCGCATCGATCTCGGCCTTGGCCGCGCGCCGGGCACCGACATGCTGACCGCCCGCGCCCTGCGCCGCAATCTCGCCGGCGACGTCGACAACTTCCCGCACGACGTGGTTGAGCTCATCAATTATTTCGCGCCGGCCGAGCCTGGCCAGCGCGTTCACGCCTATCCCGGCGAAGGGCAGGACGTGCCGGTCTGGATCCTCGGCTCGAGCCTCTACGGCGCCCAGCTCGCCGCCATGCTCGGCCTGCCCTATGCCTTTGCCTCGCATTTTGCGCCGGCCGAGCTCGACCGCGCGCTGGCAATCTACCGCGAGCGGTTCCAGCCTTCGGGGCGGCTGGAAAAGCCCTATGCGATGGCGGGCCTCAACGTCGTCGTCGCCGACACCGACGCCGAGGCGCGGCGGCTGTTCACCTCCACCCAGCAGGCCTTCGTCAATATCCGCTCCGGCCGGCCCGGCAAGCTGCCGCGGCCCGTCGACGATATCGAGCCTTTGCTCGAAGGGCCTGCGCGCGCGATCCTGGCGCAGGTGCTGTCGGCCGCCGTGGTGGGCTCTCCCGAAACAGTGAGCGCCGGGCTGGCGGCCTTCGTCGCGCGCACCGGCGCCGACGAGGTCATCGTCGCCTCGCAGATATGGGATCATGCCGCCCGTGTTCGCTCCTACGAGCTTCTGGCCGGCGTCCGCGACGGGCTGGCGGCATCCGCCTGAGCCTGCGCCGGCCGGGGCGGCTGCCCCTCAAGCCGAGTTGATTGTGGGTGGCGCGGCCGCGGGTGTATAAGAGGCGCGGAAGGAGACGTGCCATGAGACGACGCGATTTTCTGTTCGGCGGCGCCGGCGCGGTGGCTCTGGCCGGAGGCGGCGCGGCCATCGGCCTGACGCGTACGACGCGGGACGCCGCCGCTGCGGGCGAGGCGTTCGAGGTCACCAGGACGGCGGCCGAATGGCAGGCGCTGCTGGGCCCCGAGCGCTATGCCGTGCTGCGCAACGAACACACCGAGGAGCCGAACAGCAGCCCGCTCAACGACGAGCACCGGGCGGGCATCTTTCACTGTGCCGGCTGCGACCTTCCGGTCTATTCGTCGGCGGCCAAATACGAGTCCGGTACCGGCTGGCCGAGCTTCTGGGAATCGCTGCCCGATGCGATCGGGACACGCACCGATCGCTCCTTCTTCATGGAGCGCATCGAGTGCCATTGCCGCCGCTGCGGCGGCCATTTCGGCCATGTCTTCGACGACGGCCCGCCGCCGACCGGCAAGCGCCACTGCCTCAACGGCCTGGCGCTGACCTTCGTGCCGGCATAGGGCGGGGCGAGGGGCGTTCAGCGCCCCTGCGCGGCGGCCAGGATCGCCGCGCGCAGATCGGCAAGGCCGACGGCCTTTTCGGACGATGTCGCCAGCACCGCCGGGAAGGCCGCGGGCCGGCGGCGGATCCGCTCGCTCGTCGCCGCAAGCAACTGCTCCAGCGCGCCGCGTCCGATCTTGTCGGCCTTGGTGAGCACGATCTGGTAGGAAACCGCGGCCTTGTCGAGCAGGTCGAGCACCTCCTCGTCGCCCTTCATCAGGCCGTGCCGCGCGTCGACGAGCACGTAGACCCGCTTCAGCGTGACGCGCCCCTTGAGATAGTCGAACACCAGCCGCGTCCAGGCCTCCACCTGCGCCTTGGGCGCCTTGGCGAAGCCGTAGCCGGGCATGTCGACCAGCGCCAGCGGCGGCAGGTCGCCGGCCGCGCCCGAATAGCCGTCGGGGACGAAATAGTTGAGCTCCTGCGTGCGGCCGGGCGTGTTCGACGTCCGTGCCAGGCCCTTCTGGCCGACCAGCGCGTTGATGAGCGAGGATTTGCCGACGTTCGAGCGGCCCGCGAACGCGATCTCGGGCGGCCCTTCCGGCGGCAGGAACTTCATCGCCGGTACGCCGCGGATGAACACCCACGGCCGGGCGAACAGCACGTCCGCATCCGCCGATGCCGGCGCGTCCCCGGCTGTGCCCGTGGCTGGGCCGGCCTCCGTCATTCGGCCGTTTTCGGCTTTCGTCGGAACAGCGCCGCGAGATTGTCCCACAGCTCGATCTTGGCGCCCTGCCGCTTCATGATGACGCCCTGCTGGATGATGGAGAGCGTGTTGTTCCAGGCCCAGTAGATCACCAGCCCGGCCGGGAAGCTCGCCAGCATGAAGGTGAAGATGACCGGCATCCAGGTGAAGATCATCGCCTGCGTCGGGTCCGGCGGCAGCGGGTTCATGCGCATCTGCAGGAACATGGTGACGCCCATGATGAGCGGCCAGACGCCGATCAGCAGGAACTGCGGCACGTCCCACGGCAACAGGCCGAACAGGTTGAAGATCGAGGTCGGGTCGGGCGCGGCGAGGTCCTGAATCCAGCCGAAGAACGGCGCGTGCCGCATCTCGATCGTGATGTAGAGCACCTTGTAGAGGGCGAAGAAGACCGGGATCTGCAGCGCGACCGGCCAGCAGCCGGCGACCGGGTTGATCTTCTCCTTCTTGTAGAGCTCCATCATCGCCTGCTGCTGCTTCATCTTGTCGTCCGCGTATTTCTCGCGGATCTCCAGCATGGCGGGCTGGACCTTCTTCATGTTCGCCATCGACTTGTAGGACTTGTTGGCGAGCGGGAAGAAGACGGCCTTGACGATGACGGTGGTGCCGAGGATGGCCAGCCCGAAATTGCCGAGCAGCTTGTAGAGCCAGTCCATCACATAGAACATCGGCTTGGTGAGGAAGTAGAACCAGCCCCAGTCGATCAGCCGGTCGAAGCGGTTGATGCCGTAGCGGTCCTTGTAGCCGTCGACGACCGACACCTGCTTGGCGCCGGCGAAGAAGCGGCTTTCGACCTCCGCGGACTGGCCGGCGCCGACATGGACCGCATCTGTGAGGTAGTCGGCCTGATAGCGCTCCCTGCCGTCGGTGAAATAGGAGAAGCGCGGCTGGAAGGCTTGCGTCGTCGGCGGCACCAGCGCGACCGCCCAGTATTTGTCGGTGATCCCGAGCCAGCCGTCCTGCGATTTGGAAGGCACCACCTGCTTGTCGTCCTGCAGGGTCGAATACTTGATCTCCTGCAGGCCCTCGTCGCCGGTGACGCCGATCAGGCCCTCGTGCAGGACGTATGTACCCTGCGTGCCCGGCGTGCCGTAGCGGGTCGTGCGGCCGTAGCTCGACAGCGATACCGGCTCGCCGCTGCCGTTGGCGATCCGGTCGGTCACCGTGAACATGAAGGCGTCGTCGACCGCGATGGTCCGCGTGAAGGTCAGCCCCTTGTCGTTGGTCGTGGTCAGCGTCACCGGGGCGGCTGGCGTCAGCGTCGGCTGGCCTTCGACCGACCATTGCGTGCCGGGGCCCGGCAGCTCGCCGGCGGCCGCGTCGCCGGTATAGCCGATCTCGACATAATAGGCGTCGGCGAGGCTGGCCGGGTTGAGCAGGTGGATGTTGGGCGAGCTCCGGTCGACCGTTTCGTGGTACTGCTTGAGGACGAGATCGTCGAGCCGCGCACCGGTCAGGTTGATCGAGCCGGAAAGGCTGGGCGTGTCGATCTTCACCCGGCCGCTGCTTGCGAGCGCCGTTTCGCGCGACGGCGCCGCCTGCGCCGCGCCGGAGGCGGCGGGAGCTGCCGTGCCGCCGGGGATGTCGTGGCTCTCTCCGGTCGCCGGCGCCGCGCTGCCGGCGGGAGCCTGCGTCTGCTCCTGCCTCGCCTGCTCGACCTGCGCCGCCTCGCGCTGCGCCTCGATGCGCGGGTTCATGTAGAACACCTGCCAGACGACCAGGATCAGCACCGAAAGTGCGATCGTGATGAAGAAGTTGCGGTTGTTTTCCATCAGGAGCTCTGGGTCGTGGTCTGGCTTTTTCCGCGCATCCGGCGCGACAGTTCGGTCTTCAACTGCTCGAAGGGAGCGTTGAGCACTTCGCGGCGCCCGACGATCACATAGTCAGTGCCGGCCGCCATGTCATCAGCGGCATGCACGCGCACCGCCTCGCGCAGGCGCCGCCGGATGCGATTGCGTATGACGGCGTTCCCGGTCTTTTTCGTGACGGTGATGCCGAGCCGCGGCGGCGTGGCGTCGCCGCGGTCGAGAACTTCGAGCAGGAACAGCTTTCCGCGCCGCTTCTCGCCGGCGCGCACGGCCAGGAACTCCGCGCGCTTGCGCAGCCTGTCCGGCTTCCGTCCGACCGGCTTCGGCGCCAACGTGTCCTGGCCCGGGTGGCCGTCAGGCCGACAGCCGCTTGCGGCCGCGGGCGCGGCGGGTCGCGATCACGCTGCGGCCGCCCTTGGTGGCCATGCGCGCGCGAAAGCCGTGGCGGCGCTTGCGGACGAGCTTGGAGGGTTGATAGGTACGCTTCGTCGACATTTATCTTGATACCGCGGAGTGCGGCCCTTCTTGGTTCTGTCTCTCGTGAGAGCAGGCGCGTTGTTGCGGATCGCCGGAGGCACGGCAAAGCCACGCCGGACCGGCGGGCCGAGCGTGCGCGGGCTTATAGGGTTGGCACGGGCTCAAGTCAATCCGGGCGCGGCGACGCGCTATTCCGGATAGGCGACCTTGAGGCGCAGGACGGCCAGCCGCGCGGCCCACATGCCGATCAGCATGGCCGGCACGAAGACGAGCGTGCCCGGCGCGCCGAGCCCCAGCCCGGTCAGGGCAGGGCCTGGGCAGAAGCCCGACAGCCCCCAGCCGACGCCGAAGACGGCAGGGCCGATGACGACGCGTTCGTCGATGCCTTTCGCCGTGGGCAGATGGAAGCGCGTTGCGGCAACCGGCGCCGGCCGCTCCAGCACCAGCCGGTAGCCGAGGAAGGCGACGATCACCGCGCCGCCCATGACGAAGGCGAGCGAGGGGTCCCACGTCCCCGTCAGGTCGAGGAAGTTGAGCACCTTGGCAGGGTCCGCCATGCCCGAGATGACCAGCCCGAGGCCGAATAGCAGCCCGAGCGCGAGATTGACGAGAAACGGCATGAGGGGCCTCACAGCAAATGGCGGGTGGCAAGCACGGTCAGCACCGCTGCCGCCATGAACACCGCCGTGGCCACGAAGGAGCGCGGCGACAGGCGCGACAGGCCGCAGACGCCGTGGCCGCTCGTACAGCCATTGCCCCAGATGGCGCCGAAGCCGACGAGAACCCCCGCCACGGCCATCAGCGGAAGATTGGCGGAAACCGTCTGCGCCACGGGCGATCCGGTGGCGGCGAGATAGGCCAGCGGCGCAGCCACAAGCCCGATCACGAAGCCGAGGCGCGACAGGGTCGCATCGTCCGTCCACGGCGGCAGCAAGCGGCCGGCGATGCCGCTGATGCCGGCGATGCGCCCCTCCCAGGCCATCAACAGGACGGCGGACAGGCCGATCAGCGCGCCGCCGAACAGCGACGCCCAGGGAGTGAAATGGGTCATTTCAGTTTTCTCTCGCGGGTTGCGACGCCATTCTACGCCACGGCCGCGGCGGCCGCGCGCGACGACATGCCCGATATCCGGGCGCGCGCGAGCATGGTCTTCCGCGATCGGCCCGAAAGAAGAAATCGGGTTCCGCAGGCGGCCGCCCGGCGCTCGGGCCGGTGGGCAGCGGCCTACGGCATCTCCACCCTCGCCACCTGATAGGTGTGCATGGTGCCTGCGCTGCGGATCGACACATATTCGCCGGTGACGAAGCGCTCCTCGCCGAGCCGGAAACCGATCTCGTCGTCGCGCTCGCCTTCCTCGTAGTCGAAATACCACTGGCCGCCCGGCTTGCGCCGCAGGCGGCCGATCCGGTCCTTCTCGCCCTGGCGGAATTGCCGCACGCGGCACACGTCCTGATGCGCCTTCCACTCCGCCGCGTCGAGCCGCCCCTCCGCATCGAGCGGCACCAGCAGGTCGTAGCCTTCCTCGCGGTCGCCTTCGGGGCGCCCCTTCTCGCGCGCCAGCAGCAACCGCACGTGCCGGAAATTGGGGGTAAGATCCTTGAGTTCGGGCATGACCTGTCTCCAGCTTGCCTGTCTGGCGCCAGATTGCGCCGCGATCTTGATCGCGGTCAATCGCGATGCCAGCCTGTCATGCCGTTGTGATAGGGATGGTGCGCGCACCAGACAGGGAAAATCGCCCATGACGATCCGCAATCTCGAATTCGCCGTCCGGCCCCGCTCGCTCGCCGTCGTCGGCGCCTCCGTCAAGGAAGGCTCTGTCGGCCGGGTCGTGTTCGACAACATCGTCGATGGCGGCTTCGAAGGCGCGATCTGGCCGGTCAACCCGAAATATCCCGAGATCGGTGGCCGCCGCTGCTATCCCGACGCGGCGAGCCTGCCCGAAGCGCCGGATCTTGCCGTCATCGCCACCCCGCCGGCGACCGTGCCGCAGCTCGTCGGCGAGTTCGGCCGCAGGGGGACGCGCGCCGCCGTCGTCATCACCGCGGGGCTGAATGCCGCCAACGGCCTGCGCCAGAAGATGCTGGATGCGGCCAGACCCTATCTCTTCCGGATCATCGGACCCAACACGCTGGGCCTGATGATCCCGCCGCTCAAGCTCAATGCCGGGTTCGCGCACATCCCGGCCCCGGCCGGCGGCATCGCCCTTCTGTCGCAGTCGGGGGCCATCGCCACCTCTCTGGTCGACTGGGCCGTGGAGAGCAATCTCGGCTTTTCCCACATCGTCTCGCTGGGCGACATGGCCGATGTCGACGTCGCCGACTATCTCGACATGCTGGCCGGAGACATCCACACTAGGACGATCCTGCTCTATCTCGAATCGATCCCCAACCCGCGCAAGTTCATGTCGGCGGCGCGGGCGGCCGCCCGCATCAAGCCGGTTATCGCCATCAAGTCCGGTCGTCACGAGCAGGCGGCCAAGGCCGCCGCCACCCACACCGGCGCGCTGTCGGGGGCCGACCGGGTGGTCGCCGCGGCCCTGGAACGGGCCGGCATCCTGCGCGTCAACGGGCTCGCCGACCTGTTCGACGCGGCCGAGACGACAGCGCGCTTCGCCCCGCTCAAGCGCTCGCGCGTCGGCATCGTCACCAATGGCGGCGGCGCCGGGGTGCTTGCAGTCGACCAGCTCGTCGACATCGGCGGCGAGCTGGCGGAGCTCGCGCCGGCGACGATCGAGGCGCTGGATGCGGCGCTGCCGCCGACCTGGTCGCACGACAATCCGGTCGACATCATCGGCGATGCCCCGCCGCAGCGCTACGGCGCGGCGGTGGCCGCCGTCGCCGCGGATCCCGGCACCGACACCGTGCTTGTGCTCAACTGCCCGACCGGGCTCGCATCGCCGGTGGAGGCCGCCGCCGCCGTGGCCGCCCTGACGCAAAAGGGCCTCGTGGCCGGCAAGCCGCTGCTTGCCTGCTGGCTCGGCGAGCACACCGCGCGCGAAGGCCGGCGCATCCTGCAGGAGGCCGGCGTGGCGAGCTTCGAGACGCCGTCGGACGCGGCCTCGGCCGTCGGCTATCTCAGCAGCTGGTCGCGCGCGCAGGAAGCGCTGACGCGGGTGCCGCCGGCAAGCGCCGACGCGTTCAGCCCCGATCGCGCTTCCGTCCATGCCATCCTGCGCGCCGTCGCCGCGGAGGGCCGGCGCATGCTGACCGAGCCGGAAGCCAAGGAGGTGATCTCGGCCTACGGCATCCCGGTGCCGCAGACGATCGTGGCGGCCGATCCCGACGCGGCGGGCGAGGCGGCGGGCCGGCTTCTGCAGGGCGCGCAGCGCGTCGTCGTCAAGCTGATGTCGAAGGCGATCAGCCACAAGTCGGATATCGGCGGCGTGGTGCTCAACATCACCGATGCCGAGGAGGCCCGCGATGCGGCGGCGGCCATTCTCAAGCGGGTGCGCAAAAGCCGGCCGGACGCCGACGTGGAGGGCTTCGCCGTTCAGCCGATGGTGGTCCGCCGCCAGGCCGAGGAGCTGATCGTCGGCATGAGCCGCGATCCCATCTTCGGGCCGGTCATCCTTTTCGGCGCCGGCGGCACCTCCGTCGAGGTGGTCGACGACACGGCGATCGCGCTGCCGCCGATCGATGCCGTCCTGGCAGGGGACCTGATCGACCGCACCCGCATCGGCCGGCTCCTGAAAGGCTTTCGCGACCGCAAGCCCGCGGACCGCGACGCCATAATCACCGCGCTCGACGGCGTCTCGCGCCTGATCGTCGATTTTCCCTGCATCGCCGGCATCGACGTCAACCCGCTGCTGGCCGACAGCGACGGCGTCATCGCGCTCGACGCGCGCGTCGAGATCGACCCCGAAGCGGTCGAGGAGAAAGGCCCCAATCGCGCGCTGGCGATCCGGCCCTATCCTTCCGACTGGGAGAAGGAGGTGAAGCTGGCAGGCGGCCACCATTATCTGTTGCGGCCGATCCGGCCGCAGGACGTCAGGCTCTATCCGGACTTCTTCTCGAAAGTGTCCGCCGACGACATCAGGCTGCGCTTCCTGGCGCCGCGCAAGACCTTCCCGGCCGATATGCTGGTGCGCCTGACCCAGCTCGACTACGACCGCGACATGGCCTTCGTCGCCCTCGATGGCGAGAGCGGCGAGCTGGCCGGCATCGGACGCCTCTCCTGCGATCCCGACCGGACCTTCGGCGAGTACGCGCTTCTGGTCCGCACCGACCTGCAGGGGCGCGGCCTCGGCTGGGCCCTGCTCGACCGGATCCTCGATTTCGCGCGCGCCGAGAAGGTGGGGCGCGTCGAGGGCATCGTGCTTGCCGAGAACACCAAGATGCTGGCCATGGTTCAGGAGTTCGGCTTCGAGGTCGGGCCGCATCCGGACGAGCCGGGGCTGTTTCTGGTGCGCATCAAGCTGGCGTGACGGGCCGCCCGCCGTCGCGGGCTTCGAGGCCGCGCCGCGCTTCGTCAGCCGGTGACGACCACGCCGGCGTCGACCACGAGAGCCTGGCCCGTTATCACGGTGGATGCCGCGGAAGCCAGGAACAGGGTCGGCTCGACCATCGCCTGCGGCTCTATTTCCACCTTCAGGCATTGCCGGTCGACATGCGCCTGGAGGTCGTCTTCCGTCACCCACAATTCGCGCTGGCGCGCGGTCAGGACCCAGCCCGGCATCAGCGCGTTGACGCGGATGTTGTCGGGCCCGAGATCGCGGGCCAGCCCGCGCGTCAGGCCGGTGATGCCGGCCTTGGCGGCGGCATAGGCGGTGAAGCCGCCGCCGCCCATCATGTAGGAGATCGAGGAATAGTTGACGATCGTGCCGCCGCCGGCCGCGCGCATGCCCGGCGCCACCGCCTGGATGGCGAAGAAGTGGTGGCGCAGATTGACGTTCAGCATGTAGTCCCACTCCGCCACGGTGAAGCCTTCGAGCGGGTGGCGGTTGTCCCAGGCCGCGTTGTTGACGAGCACTTCGATCGGCCCCTGCGCGTCGGCTGCCTCGCCGATCGCCGCCTGATAGCGCGGGATGTCCGTGACGTCGCAGGAAAGGGCGAGCGGGCGCCTTCCGTAGGTTCGTTCGAGCCGATCGCACAGGGCCGTCGCGTCGGAGCGCTGCACGAAAGCGACGCGCGCCCCTTGCGCGAGAAAGCCTTCCGTCAGGCAGGCGCCGATGCCGGAGCCGCCGCCGGAGATGAACACCGACTTGTCCTTGAGGTCGTGGAACGTCGCCGAAAATTTCATGGCTGCGCATCCTTCATCGCAGGCGTGGGTCCGCCGTCGTGCTTGCGCACGGCCGGCCGGTGCGCCTTCCGCGCGGCGTCACGATACAGCATTTGCGGAGCGCGGGCAGGGGGCAGGCAGCCGGCCCGGCCGGCTCAGACCGACGTCTCGCCCTGCCTTGCGCAGACCACGAGGATGCGCGCACCTTCGCCGCCGGCAGCCGCGTAAAGGTGCCCGCGCCGGCTGTCGAAATAGATGCTCTCTCCGGCGTCGAGCTCGACCGGCTCCATCTTTTCGAGCTGCACGGTGACCCGCCCCTTGAGCACCAGCAGGAACTCCTCGCCCGGATGGGAGACGAAGCGGTCGAAGCGCATCGTCTCGAAGGCGCGCAGGTCGCCCATCATCGGCGTCATCGCCTTGCCCCAGACTTCCGGGAACAGCATTTCGTAGACGTAGTTCTCCGTCTCGTGGCGCCGATACTCGCCGCGCCGGGCGACCGCGAACTCGCCGGGGCGGAACCGCTCGCCCCGTTCGGAGAACAGTTCGGCAATGTCCACGCCGAGCCCGTCGGCAAGCTGGCTGAACCGGTCGTAGGTCGGCGCCATCAGCCCGCGCTCGACCTTCGAGACCGTCGATACGGCAAGCCCCGCCCGCGACGCCACGTCCTGCAATGTCAGGCCGCGCGCGCGCCGCAGCGCGCGCAATCGCTCTCCGAGCCGCGCTCGCCGGTCGGAGGCAGGCTGCGCTGTCCGCGATATCTGCTGCTTCATGGCGGGAAGCTTAGCTGGCGCGCGGGGCACGGTCCACTTTTCCGATCAGAAAATTCCCGTTTTCTTATCGGAAAAGGTTTGTTACGCTCCGTAAGACAGAGGGGGAGGACGCGTGCTGGGACAGGACGGCCGGTACGATTTTGCCGTTGTCGGCGCAGGGATCGCGGGCGCATCGGTCGCGGCCGAGCTCGCGGGGCAAGCGCGCGTGCTCTTGCTCGAAAGGGAAGCCCAGCCCGGATACCACACGACCGGCCGCTCCGCCGCGCTGTTCTCCGCCATTTACGGGCCGGCGCAGATCAGGGCGCTCAGCCGCGCCTCGCTGCCCTTCTTCGATGCGCCTCCGGCAGGCTTTGCGGGCACCCCGCTGCTGACGCCGCGCGAGGTGATGATGGTGGCGCGCGAGGATCAGCTTCCGCAGCTCGACGCGATGTGGCGCGCCGTTTCGGGGCGCGGCCGCGTGGAAACGATCGACGGCGCCGCAGCGCGCGCCAGGATGCCGCTGCTGCGGGACGGATATGCCAAGGCCGCGCTGCTTGAGCGGGATGCCAGCGACATCGACGTGCATGCGCTGCATCAGGGCTATCTGCGCGCGTTGCGCGCGGCCGGGGGCCATGTCGAGCTGAACGGCGAGGTCGTCGGGCTCGCTAGGTCCGGTCGCGGCTGGGAGCTTTCCACGCCTGCCCGCAGCTTCGAGGCTGCCGTCGTCGTCAATGCGGCCGGCGCCTGGGCCGACGCGCTGGCGGTCCTCGCCGGCGTGGAGCCGGCCAGCCTGACGCCGAAGCGGCGGACGGCTCTCACCGTCGCCGCGCCGCCGGGAGCCGAACCGGCGTCCTGGCCGATGGTCGTCGACATCGAGGAGCATTTCTACCTGAAGCCGGAAACCGGCAGGCTGTTGCTGTCGCCGGCCGACGAAACGCCGTCGGCGCCCTGTGACGCGCGGCCGGAGGAGCTGGACATCGCGATCTGCGTCGACCGGATCGAAGGCGCGTTCGACCTTTCCGTGCGCACGATCGGGAACAAATGGGCCGGCCTGCGCACCTTCGCGCCCGACGGCGATCCCGTCGTCGGCTTCGATCCCGCCGCGCCGGGCTTCTTCTGGCTGGCCGGGCAGGGCGGCTACGGCATCCAGACCGCGCCTGCGATGGCGAGGCTGGCCGCCGCGCTTGCGCTCGGCAGGGGGATGCCGGCCGACATTGCCGACCAGGGTGTGGATGAAGGCGCGCTGGCGCCGGCGAGGCTGGAGCGCGCCGCATGATCTGGGTTGTCCTGCTGGCCGCGACCGGCCTGCTCGTTTCCGGCCTCGCGCTCGCCTATGTCATCGGCGCGACGGCGGTGCTTGCCTTCTTCGCCTCCGGCAACGGCCGCTACCTCGCCATCCTGCCGCAGCAGATCTTCTCGCAGATCGACGTCTTCGCCCTGATGGCGATGCCGCTGTTCATCCTCGTCGGCGAATTGATGAACCGCGGCGGCGTGACCAGGGTGCTGATCGACCTGTCGACGGCCATCGTCGGGCGCGTGCGCGGCGGCCTCGGCTATGTCAACGTCGTCACCGCGGTCTTCTTCTCCGGCATCTCCGGCTCGGCGGTCGCCGATGCCGCGGCGATGTCGAGCACGCTCGTGCCGGCCATGCGCGAGCGCGGCTATTCCGACGCCTATATCGGGGCGCTGACGGCGGCGTCCTCGATCATCGGGCCGATCATCCCGCCCTCGATCGTGCTGATCTTCTACGGCGCGCTGATGCAGACCTCGGTGACGGCGCTGTTCATCGCCGGCGTCTTCCCCGGCCTTCTCCTGGCCGCAGCCCTGATGCTGGCCAACGCCTATTATGCCTGGCGCCAACAGCACCCCAAGCTCGGCAAGGGCGAGACGCCGCCGCTCGGCCCGTCGCTGCTGAGGGCCACACCCGCGCTGATGCTGCCCGTCATCATCATGGGCGGCATCGTGCTCGGCCTCACCACGCCGACGGAGGCCGCCGTGGTCGCCGTCTTCGTCGCGCTGGCGGCCGGCGCCTTCTACGAGGGCGTCACCGTGAAGAACCTGCTCGAGAGCCTGCGGCGCACCGCCGTCCTCTCCGGCTCGATCTTCGTCCTGCTCACCGGCATCGCCGCGCTCGGCTATCTGGGGGCGCTGGAGCGGATCCCGGAAGGCATCAGCACGCTGGTGACGGAGCTCGGCCTCGGCCCGATGGAATACATGATCGTCCTCAACGTCGTGTTCCTGCTGGCCGGCACGGTGCTCGAGGTCCCGGTCGCGCTGGCGCTGCTGGTGCCGCTGCTGGCGCCGGTCGCGCTCGAGCAGGGCGCCCACCCGGTGCATCTGGGCATCGTGCTGTGCTTCAACCTGTGCATCGGCATGATCTCGCCGCCGCTCGGCGGTCCGCTTCTGGTCGTCTCGACGGTGGCCAAGATCGACTACTGGCAGCTTTCCAAGGCCGTGATACCGTTCGTCTTCATCGAGACGGGCGTTCTCGTCCTGCTGGTCGCGTTTCCGGAGATCAGTCTCGCGCTACCGCGCTGGCTGGGCTTCCTGTGAGGCCGGGCGCCGCGGCATTCGGAACTGGAGTTCGAACAATGGGAGAAGGTATTATGCGAAAGTCACTGTCCAGCCTGGTGGCCGCTGTCGCCGCCACGATCGCCCTGTCCTTGCCTGCCTCGGCCCAGGTCAAGGTCGCGCTCGACAGCCCGCCGGATCTGCAGGGCTCGGGCAGCTATGTGTGGGCGCACGCCTTCGTCGAGCACCTGAACGCCAACGGCATCGAGGCTGCCGAATACCAGCGCGGCGCGCTCGGCGGCGACGACGAGCTGTTCGACCAGGTCAGCCAGGGCATCCTCGAAGTGTCGATGTCGCCGCTCAACATCACCGGCTCGCTCGACAACCTGATCTACGGGCTGCGGCTGCCCTATTTCTTCGCCGGCCTGGAAGAAGTGGACCGGGCCCTCTACAAGGGCGGGATGCTGGAGAAGATCAACGAGGGCACTGCCTCAAAGGGCGTGCGCGTGCTCGCTGTCAATGCGGTGGGGCAAGGTTCCGGCATCTTCAATTCCAAGCGGGCGGTCGAGACGGTCGAGGACATGAAGGGCCTGCGCATGCGGGCGCTCGACGAGAGCCAGATCAAGCTGTTCGAGGCCTGGGGCGCCGCGGGCACGATCGTCAACTGGGCCGAGGTGCCGAACGCGCTGCAGACGGGCATTGCCGACGGCTACCTCAACCCGCCGGTCGTGCCGCTGCTGTTCGGCCACACCGACTTCCTGAAATATTTCACCGATGCCGAGGTGTCGCCGTCGCTGCGCGCCACCATCGTCTCCGAAGACTGGTATTCGGGCCTGTCGGACGCCGACCGCAAGGTCGTCGACGACGCGGCGGAGGCCGCCAACAAGGCCAATCGCGACTGGCTGGCGGCGCAGGCGTCCGTATACGGAAAGCTGGAGGAAGCAGGCGTCAAGGTCACCAAGCTGACGCCGGAGGCCCGCGCCGGATTCCAGAAGGCTTCCGAGCCCACCTATGCGAGCGACCTGTTGACGCCGGAGCAGATCGAGGCCTGGCGTACGGCCAAGAGCGAGTAGGCCGATGCGTGCGACGGCTGCATTTCTGGTCCGGATTTCCTCGATCCTCAACCGGATCGCCCTGGCCGGTGCGGTCGTCGCCGTGCTCGTGATGGTGTTCTCGGCGGGCTACCAGGTGGTGGCCCGCTACCTGTTCCACGCACCGCCGGTGTGGACGGAGGAGCTGGCGCGGCGCGCGATGGTGTGGGCGGGCATGCTCGGCGCCTCCTGCGCCTTCTACGAGCGCTCCGATCCCACGCTCTTTCCCGGCATGTTGATGGTCAGGGGCCTGCGCGCGGGCATGCTGGAAAGCGTGCGCGCGCTCGGCACGCTGCTGTTCATCCTGCCGGTGCTCTATTATTGCCTGTTCGGGCCCAACTTCAACGTCGCCCGCGGCTTCATCGCCCGCAATCTCGACCGCCAGGCCGAGATGATGGGCATCTCCATGGTCTGGTTCACGGCGGCCGTGCCGGTCGCCTTCGCGCTGATTGTCCTGCACGTGCTGGCCCAGTGCCTTTCGGCCTGGGCCGGGCGGCCGGTCATCCCCGACGCGCCACAGGAAGAATTGCCGATATGAAGGTTTTCATCGCCAGCCTCAGCACGGAGACGAACTCGTTCTCTCCGCTCCCGACCGGCCGTCTCGGCTTCGAGGAGGGCGTCGTCGCGCATGGCGACGCGACGCGCGGGCCGGTCGGATATGCGTCCGGCCCGCTGCACGTCTGGCGCGATGCCGCCGAGGCGCGGGGCTGGCAGGTGGTCGAGAGCCTGACGGCGCACGCCCAGCCGGCGGGGCCGACCGTGCGCGCGGTCTACGAGGCGTTCCGCGACGAGATCGTCGGCGACCTTGCCGCCGCGATGCCGGTCGACATCGTGCTTTTGTCGCTGCACGGCGCGATGATCGCCGATGGCTACGAGGATTGCGAGGGCGACCTGATCGCGCGCTGCCGCGCGGTCGCCGGCCCGAAGGCGGTCGTCGGCGGCCTGCTCGACCCGCACTGCCACCTGACCGAGCTGATGCTGGGCGAGGCGACGCTGCTGGTCGCCTACAAGGAATACCCGCATGTCGACATTCCCGACAGGGCGCGCGACCTGTTCCGCCTCGCGGCCGATGCCGCCGAGGGCCGCACGCGCCCGGTGATGCGCGACTTCGACTGCCGCATGATCTGCGCCATGCACACGCCCTACGAGCCGATGCGCGGCTTCGTCGACGCCATGAGCGCGCGCGAGGCGGAGCCCGGCATCCTTTCTCTGTCGATCGCCCACGGCTTTCCCTGGGGCGACCATCCGCGTGTGGGCGCCCGTGCGCTTGCCATTGCCGACAGCGATGCCGATCTTGCCGGCCGCGTCGCCCGCGAGCTCGGCGAGACGCTGTTTTCGCTGCGCCACGGCATCATGCGCCCCTATCCGGATATCGAGGGCGCGCTCGACAGGGTGGCAGCCAGCGCGGCCGGCCCGGTCGTGCTCGCCGACGTCTCCGACAATGCCGGCGGCGGCGCGCCGGGCGATGCGACGTTCCTTCTCGAGGCGATCCTTGCGCGCGGCCTGACCGGCGTGGTGACGGGCATCTACTGGGATCCGATCGCACTGAGGATCTGCCGGGAGGCGGGCGAGGGCGCGACCCTCGACCTGCGCCTCGGCGGCAAATGCGGCCCGATGTCGGGACGGCCGCTGGACCTGAGGGTGACCGTGCGCAAGCTGGCGGGCGGCCTGACCCAGCGCTTCGGCGAGCTGCCGGTGCCGCTTGGCGAGATGGCGTGGATCGAGGCGAACGGCGTCGACATCGTCGTCAACGACGCGCGCACCCAGACCTTCCATCCCGAAGCCTTCACCGGCCTCGGCATCGACCTTTCCGGCAAGCGCGCCGTCTGCGTGAAGTCCTCCCAGCATTTCCATGCCGGCTTCGCGCCGATCGCCTCTGAGGTGATCCACGTGGCCACGCCCGGCTCGATCACGCCGGACTACGCCAACATTCCCTACACCCGCCGCGCGCCGACCTACTGGCCGAAAGTGGAGGACCCGTTCGCATGAACAGGCTGATCGAATCCCGCGACCGCTTCTGTGCGGCGCACCCCGAGCAGCGCGTCGCGGTCGGCGGGCGCGAGTGGGGCGTCGTCGCGGCCGGCAGCGCGGGTCCATGCCTGCTGCTCATCCCCGGCACGCTCGGCCGCGCCGACATCTTCTGGCAGCAGATCGCCGCGCTCGAAGGCCGCGCCCGCATCCTCGCCGTCAGCTATCCGGCGAGCGGCGGCGTGCCGGAATGGGCGGACGACGTCGCGGCGCTCTGCGGCCGGTACGGGTTGTCGGACGTCACCGTGCTGGGCAGCTCGCTCGGCGGTTATCTGGCCCAGTACGTGGCCGCGACGCATCCCGCGCTCGTCTCGCGCCTGATCGCGGCCAACACGCTGACCTCAGTGGCCGGCCTCAAGGATCATCCGCCCTACAGCTCCGACCTGGACAACGGGCCGGTCGAGGAGCTGCGCGCCGGCTTCCGGCGCGGCCTCACGGCATGGGCGCAGGCGCATCCCGACCAGGCCGAGCTGGTCGAGCTGCTGCTGGCGGAAGCGGACGGCCGCATTCTCGAGCCGGAGCTGCGCGCCCGCCTCAATGCGCTGAAACGCGGGCCGGAACTGCCGCCGCTGGCACTGCCGCGCGAGCGGATCGCCACGATCGAGGCCGCCGACGATCCGCTGATCCCCCCGCCGATGCGCGATGCCGTTCGCGGGCGTCTCGACCCGGCCGTCGCCTACCGCTTCGAGAGCGGCGGCCATTTCCCCTACATCGCCCGCCCGCGGCTCTATACCGGCCTGTTGGAAGAGCAGCTTGGCCTGCCTCTGACCGGAGAGGGCTGGGGCGAAGGCGCGGTGCGCGCGCGATGATCGTGCTGTCGGGCGCCGACGTGGCCGCGCTGCTTCCCGCCGAGGCGGCGATCGCCATCGTCCGCGAGGCGATGATTGCCGTTTCCGCCGGCAAGGCGAACCTGCCGCTGCGCAGCATCGTCGATGTCGGCGGGCCGAACCGGCTCGGCATCATGCCCGGCGCGATGTCAGAGCCCGCCTGCTACGGCGCCAAGCTGATCAGCCTGTTTCCGGACAATCCCGCCGCCGGCTATTCCTCCCATGAAGGCGCGATGGTGCTGTTTGAATCCGGCCACGGAAAGGTGGTCGCGATGATGAATGCCGGCCCGCTGACGGCGATCCGCACCGCGGCCGCGAGCGCGGTCGCCACCGACGCGCTGGCCCGCCATGACGCATCCGTGCTCGCCATCGTCGGGACCGGCGAGCAGGCCGACCATCATATCGATGCGATGCTCGCCGTCAGGCCGGTGCGGCAGCTGCGTATCGTCGGGAGGTCGCTTGACAAGGCCGACGCGCTGGCCGGAAAGGCCGTGGCGCGCCATCCCTCGTTGGCGGCCGTCAGCTCGTCGACCGACATCCGGACGGCGGTGCGGGATGCGGACATCGTCTGCACGGTGACATCGGCCGACGAGCCGATCCTGCCGGGCCGATGGATCGCGCCGGGGACGCATCTGAACGTCGTCGGTTCCTCGATCCCCTCGAAGCGCGAGATCGACGAGGAGATGGTGTGCCGCGCGGCGATCTTCGTCGATTACCGGCCGTCCACCTTCGCGCAGGCCGGCGAGATCATCCGTGCGATCGAGGCCGGCCGGATCGGCCGCGACCACGTGCGCGCCGAGATCGGCGAGGTTCTGGCCGGCGCTGCGCCGGGGCGGGAGCGCGCGGACCAGATCACGCTCTACCGCTCGCTGGGCGTCGCCGCGCAGGACCTTGCCTGTGCGGCCTACTGCGCCGAGCAGGCGCGCGAGCGCGGCATGGGCGTGGTCGCGCCGCTGGGCTGACGCCGCGCGCTCGGCCCCGCCGAGGCGCGCAACCGCTTTTCCATCCGCTGTGCCCTCCGGTTTCAGGCTTGGCCCGCGCAAGGCTGCCTTCGCGCCGGCTTGCGGAGAATGACGGCAGTCCCTTCGGGCGGCAGGAGCGTCGCGGCAATATTGAAATTGAAGCCAGCCGCCAAGCGTGTCAATATACATAAAATATGTTCCATATACAAGAACAGAGGATGGTCATGGCCGGGACAACGAAGCTGACGCGCGGGATCGACGAATTGCTGGCTGCGGCGGAACCGACGGTGCGCAGCATCGAGGCGGAGGCCGCGATCGCCCTTGTCGGGAACCCGGAGTGGCTGATCGTCGACGTCAGGGATGCGCGCGAGCGTGCCCGCGACGGCTATATTCCCGGCAGCTTCCACTGCCCGCGCGGGATGGTCGAGTTCTGGATCGATCCGCAAAGCCCCTATTTCAAGCCGGCGCTCGGCGAGGCGCCCAACCTTCTGTTCCATTGCGCGCTCGACTGGCGGTCCACTCTCACCGTCAACACGGTTCAGGAGATGGGTGTCGACAACGCGTTTCACATCAGGGGCGGGCTCAAGGCCTGGAAGGAGGCGAACGGGCCGCTCGTCAGGGATGACCGGTAGAGTGTTCCAATATATGGAATATTGATCTCATATATTGACACTTAAGGACCCCTGGGGCACGCTTTGCAAAGCAACGGCCGGCGCCTTCGGCCTCCTTGTTCCACGGCATGGAAAAGCGAATGCTCGAACCCTTGAAAACATTCGTCAGGACGGTCACGGACATCGTCGACGAAACCGAATCCGAACAGCGTATCGTCCCGGTTGTCGGCGCGGCGATGAAAAGCCTCGTGTCCTCCCCCGACTGGCTGCCGGAGGAGTTTTCCCGCTGCTCGCCGACGACCTATTCGCAATATCTCCTCTATTGCGATCCGCGCGAGCGCTTTTGCGTGGTCAGCTTCGTATGGGGGCCGGGACAGAAGACGCCGATCCACGACCACACCGTATGGGGCGTGATCGGGCAGCTTGTCGGCGAGGAAACATCGCAGTCCTTCGAATTCGATTCGGCCGGGAGCCTGATCGAAATCGGCGAACCCGATGTGCTGCGCAGGGGCGATATCGCGCTTCTGTCTCCGAGCGCCGTCGATATCCATCTTGTCAGCAACGCCAGCGACCGGGTTGCCATAAGCATCCATGCTTACGGTGCAAATATAGGGAAGGTCTCAAGAAATACATACAATATTTCGTCCGGCCATAAATCAACTTTCATATCAAGCTATACGAATGATAAAATTCCAAATATATGGCGATAGAACAATATAAATTAAGAATTCTCTTAGTGCATCGGAAATTTCATGGTTGATCCAGCGAAGCCGCTCGACGGAATCAGGGTCGTGGAGATCTGCAACGTTGCCGCGGGTCCGTTTTGCGGCCTGCTATTGGCCGATCTCGGGGCCGAGGTCCTCAAGATCGAGAATCCGGATGGCGGCGACACGCTGCGGGCATGGCCGCCACATTCGGGCGAGGACGGCGACACCTACAGCGAGAATTTCGCCTCGCTCAATCGCAACAAGCATTCACTGGCCTACGACCTGAAGTCGGCCACGGGCCGGCAGGCGACGATCGACCTCATTGCGCGCTCGGACGTTCTGGTCGAGAATAACCGGCCCGGCGTGCTGGCGCGTCTCGGGCTGGGCTTCGACGATGTCCGCGCCGTCAACCCGAGGATCATCTATTGCTCGATCTCGGCCTACGGACAGTCCGGTCCGCGGGCGCAGGAGGGCGGCTTCGACGTCACGCTGCAGGCGATCTCCGGCATCATGAGCGTGACCGGCGAGCGCGACGGTCCTCCGGTCAAGGCGGGCGTGCCGATCTCCGATTTCGCGGCCGGCCTTTATGCCGCGCTGGCGGTCGTTGCGCAGATGCGCGTCGTGGCGGCGACGGGGCAGGGCGTCCATATCGACGTGCCGATGATGGGCACGTCGCTTGCGCTGGCGGCCCTGCAGACCAGCGAGTATTTCGGCACCGGGCGGGACCCGGCGAAATTCGGGTCGGCGCATCCGCGCAACGCTCCCTACCAGGCCTTCAAGGCGCGGGACGGCTATTTCGTCATGGCGGCGGGGACCCAGAAGCTGTGGGAGGCGGTCTGCGACGCGCTCGACATCGGGCAGCTCGTCGGGGATCCGCGTTTCCTGACGACGACCCTGCGTGCCGCCAACCAGGCGCAGCTCAAGGGAATCCTGGAAGAGGTGTTCGCCGGATACTCCGCCGACTGGCTGATCGAGACGCTGGCCGCCCGCGGCGTTCCGTGCGTTCCGATCAATCCGTATTCGAAGGCCGTCGAGGATCCGCAGACCAGGCATATGGGCTGGGTGGAGCCGCTGGACCTGCCGAACGGTATCGCAACGCGCACCGTCGGCTTCCCGCTGAGCTTCAACGGCCGCCGTCCGACGATCCGCAAGATGCCGCCGCGTCTCGGAGAGGACCAGCAGGCGGTCGTGAACGCGCGGGCCGTGGACGTCGACCGGTTCGCCGTCTCGCAGCGGACGGACACGCCGCCTTCGGCGCCGCGCGCCGAGTTCAGGCGCCAGTGATGGGGGTGACGATGATGCCGCAACACGATGTATCCCGGGCGGCAAGGCTGCGCCAGTCCCTTGCCGGCGAGCGGATCGTCGTCGCGCCGGGCATCTACGACATGATTTCGGCGCGCCTGGCCGACCGCATGGGCTTCGACGCGCTTTATATGACCGGCTACGGCACGGTCGCCTCCCATCTCGGCCTGCCCGATGCCGGGCTGGCCACCTACAGCGAGATGGTGCTGCGGGTCGGGCAGATGGCCGGAGGGACCGGGACGCCGCTCGTCGCCGACGCTGATACCGGATATGGCGGGCTGATCAACGTGCAGCGCACCGTCCGCGGCTATGAGGCCGCCGGAGCCGCGGCAATCCAGATCGAAGATCAGGAGATGCCGAAGAAATGCGGCCACACGCTCGGCCGCCGCGTCGTCCCGCTCGAGGACATGCTGTTGAAGGTGAGGGTCGCGCTCGAGGCGCGCCGGGATCCCGATACGCTGATCGTGGCGCGCACAGACGCCCGCACCACGCTCGGGCTGGACGAGGCCCTGCGGCGCGGCGAGGCGTTCGCGAAGGCCGGTGCCGACATCGTCTTTATCGAGAGCCCGGAAACGGAAGAAGAGCTTGCGAGGATCGGATCGGCGCTCGGCGGCTCGGCATTCCTGCTTTGCAACGTCGTGTTCGATGGCCGCACCCCGGAGATCCGTGCCGACGAGCTCAGGAAGCTCGGCTTTCACATTGCCATCTATCCCGGCCTGGCGCACAAGGCTGCGACCGCCGCCCTTCACGCGGCCTATGCGCATCTGAAGGACGCCCGCTCGCAGCTCGGTCTCGATCTGCCCCTCTACAAGTCCAGCGAGATGCACGACCTCATGGGCTTTCCGGAGGTGTGGGATTTCGACAAGCGGTGGAACGTGGCCGAGGACGCCAATTAGGAGATCCGAACATGGAAACGTCAGACCTGACGGCGCGCCAGCTCTACCAAGCCCTCAGGGAACGTCCGACGCGGCCGCGCTTCGGCTTCGGCAAGCGCCCCGCGATCATCAATGTCGATCTGCAGAAGGCATATACCGAGGTCGGCACCTATGTGACGGCCTACGAGACCGATCCCGGGCAGTGCGACTACGTCAACCGGCTTTCGGCCGCGGTTCGCGAGCTCGGCATGCCGGTTGTCTGGACCTACGTCTCGTTCATGCCGACGGGGGCCGACGCCTGCGCATGGGGCATCCGCACGAATACGCCCGACAGCATCCAGAACATCCGCGAAGGCTCCGACCGGGCCACGCTCGACCCGCGTCTGGCCGTCGATCGGGAGCGTGACCTCGTCGTCAACAAGCGCATGGCGTCGGCGTTCCACGAAACGCCGGTCTCCTCCTATCTCGCCTGGCACGGCACCGATACGGTGATCGTCACCGGCGGCTCGACCTCGGGATGCGTGCGGGCGACGGTGGTCGACGTCCTGGCGCACGGCTATCGCGCCGTCGTCCCCGAGGAGTGTGTCGCCGACAAGCACGAGAGCCCGCACTTCGCCAATCTCTACGACATGGCCGTCAAATATGCGGACGTGATGAGCTGGACGGAAGTGCGCGACTGGCTCGCCGGGCTCGGGAAGGAGCGCTAGGCGATGGAACGCAAGGCCGAGCCAGGTCTCTACGACTATCTGCCGCTGGTTTCGCGTCCCACGATCCGGTGGCCGGGCGACGCGCGCGTCGCCGTTTGGGTCGCGCCCAACATCGAGTTCTACGAACTGATGCCGCCGCCCAACATGACCAAGAACGCCTGGCAGCGGCCGAACCCCGACGTGATGAACTATGCCTGGCGGGACTATGGCAACCGCGTCGGCGTCTTCCGCATGATGGATGCCATGCGCGAGCTGGATGTCCGCGGATCGGTGTCGTTGAACGTGGCGGTTTGCCAGCACCATCCCGAGATCATCCGCCGCTGCGTCGAGCTCGGCTGGGAGCTGTTCTCGCACGGCGTCTACAACACCCGCTTCGTGCTCAACATGACGCAGGAGCAGGAGCGGCAGATGATCCGCGACGTCATCGAGACGATCCGCAACGCCTCCGGCCAGCATACGGACGGCTGGCTGTCGCCGTCCCTGTCCAACAACCCGTGGACGATGGATCTTCTGGCAGAGCACGGCGTGACCTACACCTGCGACCTCTTCCACGACGACCAGCCGATGCCGCTCAGGACGGCGACCGGGAAGATGTGCAGCATCCCTTACTCGCTCGAGATGAACGACGTGCTGGTCTATACGCGCGCCATGAAGTCGCCGCGCGAATATGGGCGCATGATCAAGGCGCAGTTCGATCAGCTATACCGCGAGGGCGCCGACAACGGCATGGTCCTCTGCGTGCCGCTGCATCCCTATCTGATCGGGCAGCCGCACCGCCTGGAGCCGTTCGTCGAGGCGCTCGACTACATCAAGGGGCATTCCGGTGTCTGGTGGGCGACCGGCCGCGAGATCGCGCACTGGTACAACGAGAACTATCACGAGGCCGCCGTCGAACACGCTGCCAAGTTGAGGAACGACGATGTCCCTGCCTGATTCCTATCTGCGCTACGACAGCCGCCGCTATGGCATGGACCACGAGCTCTACGCGTGGTCGATGCTGCCCGACCGCCCGAAAATCCGGTGGCCGGGCGAGGCCCGTCTTGCGCTCTGGATCAACATCGCGCTGGAGCATTTTCCGCTCGACACCGGCCAGACGCCGTTTCCTCCTCCGCGCGGGCTGGAGCGACCCTATCCGGACTACTGGAACTACACGCTGCGCGACTACGGCAACCGCGTCGGCTGCTACCGTCTGTTCAGGATCGTCGACGAGGCCGGCGCGAAGGCGTCGGTGGCGATGAACGCGGCGCTGGCGGCCTCGACGCCCTTCCTTGCCGATTACGTCGTCGAGCACGGCTACGAGGTCATCGCCCACGGTGTGGACATGGCGCACCTGCACGCTGCCGGCCTCGACGAGGCGACCGAGCGCGAGTGGATAGAGCGCAGCCTCGACCTGCTGCGCAAGCGGACCGGCCAGCGGGTCGGCGGCTGGCTCTCGCCCGGACAGGGCCAGTCGCCCGCCACGCTGAAGCTGCTTGCCCGGTCCGGCGTCGACTATTGCTGCGACTGGTCGAACGACGATATGCCCTATCGCTTCTCCGGGCCGGCCGAGGGCCTTCTCTCCATGCCCTATGCCTTCGACCTCAGCGACTATACCTGCATGGGGCTCTGGTTCCAGACGGCGGAGGAGTTCGCCGACCAGCTGGTTGCCAAGGCGCGCCTGCTTCTCGACGAGGCCGGGACCGGCGGCGGCCGTATGCTCTGCGTGTCGCTGCATCCCTCGATCAGCGGCCACCCCTATCGTGTCGGCGCGATCCGCGAGGCAGTGACCCGGATCATGGGGATGCCGGGCGTGTGGGCCGCCACGCCGGCCGAGATCGCCGCCCAGTTCAAGGCGCAGGCATGACGACGCCGGAAACAGGCCGCGCGAAGCCGCAAGGCAGCCTTGCGCGTTTGTGCACACCCCGCTCGGTGGCCATCATCGGCGCGTCCGAGGATGACCGCAAGTTCGGCGGGCGCGTCCTGAAATATCTCGTCAAGCATGGCTTCGCCGGCGACATCGTTCCCGTCAACCCGAAGGCGGCGACCGTTCTGGGCATTCCGGCCTATCCGAGCGTCGCCGCGGCCGGCCGGCCCGTCGACGTCGCCATCATGGCCCTGCCGGCCGAGCATATCGAGGCGAGCATCGCCGACTGCGCGGCCGCGGGCGTGGGCTTCGCCGTCATCATCACGGCCAATTTCGCGGAGGTCGGCGCCGAGGGCCTGGAACGCCAGCAGCGGGTGCTCGACATTGCGCGCGCGGCCGGCATGCGCATCCTGGGGCCCAACTGCCTCGGCCTGATGTCTCCCCATGCCAGGCTCGCGCTGACACCCTCGCTGTCGATGGAGCGTCCCGACCTGCCGGCCGGCGGCGTCGCGCTGGTCAGCCAGTCGGGCGCGCTGATGGCGACGATGTTCGACTATGGCGCCGATCGGGGGATCGGCTTCAGCCTGGGCGTGTCGGTCGGCAATCAGGCGGATCTCGAAATCTGCGACTTCCTCGATTTCGCCATCGACGACCCGAAGACCCGCGTGATCGCGACCTATGTCGAGGGGCTCGCAAACCCCCTGCGCTTCCTCGACTGCGCGCGGCGGGCCCACGCCGCCGGCAAGGTTCTGCTCGCCACCAAGGCCGGCCGCTCGGAAGCCGGCATTGCCGCGGCCCGGTCGCACACCGCGAGCCTGGCGGGCTCCTACACGGCGTTTTCCGCCGCATGCCGGTCGGTTGGCGTCATGCTGTTCGACGATGCCAACGGGATGGTGGAGACGGCCGGCTTCCTGTGCGAGGCTCCGCCATATCGTGAAGGCGGCGCGGCCGTTTTCTCGGGCTCCGGCGGCGGCTGCGCCATCGCGCTCGACCGGATTTCCGGGATCGGCTTCCCGATCGCGGAACTCACGGAAGCGACGGAGGCGGCATTGGAGGGGGTGCTGCAGGCTTCGCATCGCCATCTCCCGCTGGACCTCGGCGTGCTGCAGGCAGGATGGAGCCGCGCGAACATCGCGGCGGCACTGGAGCGGATTCTGCCCGACCCGCATGTGGGAGCCGGCATCTGCGTGCTGACCACCCAGCCGTTGATGGTCGAGACCGTCGAGGAAGCCGTCAAGGCGGCACGGCAGGCCGGCAAGCCGGTCGTCATCGTCAACCTCGCCGGGGTGGCGGGCGAGGCGCCACGGGCCGCATGCCGGAAGCTCGGCTACCCCTATTTCGACACGATGGACGGCGCCATGCGCGCGCTCGAGGCCATGACGTTCGTCGCACATGCGAAGCCGTCGGCGCCGAAACCCGTCGAGCCGGGCGCCGTTCCCCCGGCGCTTGAGGGCCGCGTCGGCCGCCTGACCGAGCATGAGGCGAAGCTTCTGGCGGCATCCGCCGGCATCAGGGTGACGCGCGAGAAGGTCGCCGCCACCGCTGCGGAAGCGGCGGCCGCAGCCGCGGAAATCGGCTTTCCCGTCGTGCTCAAGGGGGTCAGCAAGGCGCTGGTCCACAAGAGCGATGTCGGGGCCGTCAAGCTCGGCCTCAAGGATGCGGCCGCCGTCGACCGGGCGTTCGCGGACATTGCGCAGGCGTTTGCCACGCACCGCATTTCCGGCTTCGAAGGATGCATCGTGCAGGAGATGGGCCGCGGCGAGGTCGAGCTGTTCCTGGGCGCCAAGCACGATCCCGAATTCGGCGCGCTGGTTCTCATCGGCATCGGCGGCACGACCGTCGAGCTTCTCGGAGATGTCCAGGTCGCGCTGGCGCCGGTCACCGAGGACGAGGCACTGGCCATGATGAAGCGCATGAAGCTGTGGCCGCTGCTGGACGGGTTCCGCGGGCGCCCGGCTGTGGACGTGGCGGCGGCGGCGCGTGCGGCGAGCCGTCTCAGCGAGCTCGCCGCCGGGCTGGGCTCGCGTCTTCAGGAAATAGACATAAACCCTCTGCTTGTCGGGGAACGCGGTGCGGGTATCATCGCCGTCGACGGCAGGGCAACCCTGATGGATGGCGCATGAGCTTCGAGACGATTTCCTACCAGAGCGCGGACGGCGTCGCGCTGATCACGCTGTCGCGCCCCGAAAAGCGCAATGCGATGAATGTGCAGATGGTGCGCGAGCTCAACGAGGCCTGGCACCGCTTCGAAGCCGGGGAGGACCGGGCCGCCGTTGTCGCGGCGGCCGGCGGTCACTTCTCGGTCGGTGTCGACATCAACGACGTGCCGCCGGAAGCCTGGCGCGCGATCCCCGGCGCGGCGACGCGATCGACCAAGCCGGTGGTCGCCGCGACCAATGGCTGGTGCATCGGCGGTGCCTTCATCATCGTGCAGATGAGCGAATACTGCGTGGCCTGCGAGACGACGAAGTTCCTCTATCCCGAGGCCCGGATCGGCCTGACGGGCGGGATGATCGCGTCGCTCGCGGCACGGATCCCCCACAAGATCGCGACCGAGTTCATGTTCCTCGGCGAGCCGCTGGAGGCGCAGCGCGCCTACGAGGTCGGCCTCGTCAACAAGGTTGTCGGCAAGGGCGAGCAGGTCGGGGAGGCCATGAAGGTGGCGCGCAAGCTGGCCGGCATGGCGCCTCTGGTCGTCTCGACGCTCAAGGCGTTCGTGGACGGCATGATGCCGGCCAGCCCGGTCGAGGAAATGTGCAGGACGCGGCTCTCGCTGGAGCGGATATCCAGGAGCGAGGACTTCGCGGAAGGCGTCGCTGCGTTCAGGGAGAAGCGGGAGCCGCGGTTCCGCGGACGTTGAGATGCTGCTGACGTCGACGCATTGGGGAACCTACGAGGTCACGGCCCGGAATGGCCGGATCGAGGCCGTTCGGCCGTTCGCGCTGGACCCCGATCCCTCGCCGATCGGCAATTCGCTGCGCGATGCGTTGACCCATCCGGTGCGTGTGCTCCGGCCGATGGTCCGGAAGGGATGGCTGGAGAACGGGCCGACGGGCACCGGCCAAGGGCGCGGGCGCGAGCCCTTCGTTCCCGTGTCGTGGGACGAGGCGACGCGGCTCGTCGCCGACGAGCTGCGGCGCGTGAAGGCCCTGCATGGCAATGCCAGCATCTTCGGCGGATCCTATGGCTGGGCCAGCGCTGGCCGGTTCCACCATGCGCAAAGCCAGCTCAAGCGGTTCCTCAATCTGCATGGCGGGTTCACCTACGCGGAGAACAGCTACAGCTATGGCGCCGGCCGCGTCATGGTCCCGCATATCGTCGGCGGCGAGTATCGGGAATCGCACAGCAACTTCACCTCCTGGGACGTCATCGCGGCCAACACCGGGCTCGTCGTCACCTTCGGCGGCATTCCCTACAAGAACGGGCAGGTGGAATCGGGCGGCCTGGGGCGCCATCAGATGCCGCATTGGATGCGCGCGGCGCGCGAGGCGGGCGTGCAATTCCTCAACGTCAGCCCGGTGCGGGGGGACATGGCCGCGGAGCTGGATGCCGAATGGCTGCCGCTGCGCCCCAACACCGACGTGGCGCTGATGCTGGGAATGGCCCATGTGCTGGCATCGGAAGGGCTCGCCGATCGCGATTTCCTGGCCCGCTACGCCAGCGGCTACGACCGCTTCGAAGCCTATCTTCTCGGCCGCTCGGACGGCGTTGCGAAAACTGCCGACTGGGCCGCCGCGATCTGTGGCATCGACAGCGGCACCATCGCGGCGCTGGCGCGGCGCATGGCGGCGACGCGGACGTTCCTGTGCGTCAACTGGTCGCTGCAGCGGGCCGATCACGGCGAGCAGCCATACTGGATGGCGGTGACGCTGGCCTGCATGCTGGGGCAGGTCGGGCTGCCGGGCGGTGGCTACGGCTTCGGCTATGGCGCCACGGCGACCATCGGCGTTCCGGGACCGCGGCTGAAGGGGCCGGCCGTCGGCCAGGGCGCCAACCCCGTGCGCAGCTTCATTCCCGTCGCGCGGATCGTCGAGCTTCTCGAAAATCCCGGCGGCACGCTCGATTATGACGGGCAGAAGCTGCCGTTGCCCGACATCCGCCTGATCTATTGGGCGGGCGGAAACCCCTTCCATCACCACCAGGACATCAACCGGCTGCGCCGCGCCTGGCAGCGGCCGGATACCGTGATCGTCCACGAGCAGGTCTGGAACGGGCTGGCCAAGCATGCCGACATCGTCCTGCCCGCCACCTACGGGCTCGAGCGCAACGATCTCGGCGTGAGCTCGCGCGACAGCCATTTCGTCGCATCGAAGAAGGCGGTCGAACCGTTCGGCGAGGCGCGCAACGACCACGACATGCTGGCCGACATCGCCGGTCATCTCGGGTTCCGGGAGGCATTCACCGAGAACCTGACCGAGATGCAATGGATTCGCCGGCTTTATGACGGGTTCCGGGAAAGGCAGCCGTGGATGCCGGAATTCGACAGGTTCTGGGAGATCGGCCATGTCGAGGTTCCGGTCGACGGGGCGGCGGATGCCAGCATCGTGCTTCTCGACAAGTTCCGCGCTTCTCCCGAGGAGAACCCCCTGTCGACCCCGTCGGGCCGCATCGAGATCTTCTCGGAGCGCGTGGCAAGCTTCGGCTATGACGACTGCATCGGGCACGCCGCCTGGTTCGAGCCCGCCGAGTGGCTGGGGTCGGAGAAGGCGGGCGAATTTCCCCTGCACCTGCTTTCGAACCAGCCCGCCACGCGCCTGCACAGCCAGCTCGACTTCGGCAGCCACAGCCTCGCCCACAAGATGGCGGGGCGCGAGATGATCCTGATCCATCCGCAGGACGCGCGGGCAAGGGGGATTGAAACCGGCGATGTCGTGCGTATCTACAACGGACGCGGCCAGTGTCTGGCGGGTGCGTTCCTGACCGTCGACATTCTGGCGGGCGTCGTGCAGATGGCGACGGGGTCCTGGTACGACCCCGTGGACCCGGCCGATCCGATGAGCCTCGAGCTCAACGGAAACCCCAACGTGCTGACGCTCGACAAGGGGACCTCGCGTCTCGCGCAGGGCGCCAACGCGAACTCGTGCCTGGTGGAGCTGGAAAAATTCGTCGGCGAGATTCCGCGTTCACGGGCGTATATGCCCCCGGAGATCGTGCCCGACCCCCGGACGAAGCGGGTGAAGGGGGCTGCGTGAGACGCACCTTTCGACCCGTCGTAAACCTGCGAGGCTGAAGCAGATGGCAAGCACCCTGTTCGACAAGATATGGCAGAGCCACGTGATCGCCACCACGGAGGAGGGCGATACGCTGCTTTATGTCGACCGGCATCTCCTGCACGAAGGCTCCCGTACGCCGATCGAGAAGCTCGATGATCTCGGCCTGGGCATCGCGAGGCCCGGCCAGACGTTCGGCACCGCCGACCACTATGTCCCCACCGCGGGCGGCCTGGACAGCCTCGCGGCCGACCAGCGGCGCATGGTCGAGATCTTCGACACCAACATGGATCGCTTCGGAATCCGGGCCTGGAGGCTGGGAACCGGCCGCCAGGGCATCGTGCATGTGGTCGGGCCCGAGCTCGGCCTGACGCTGCCGGGAACCATCCTGGTGTGCGGTGACAGCCATACCTCCACGCACGGCGCCCTTGGGGCGCTGGCATTCGGCATCGGCGCCAGCGAGGTCGCCCATGTCATGGCCACGCAGGCGATCTGGCAGCGCAAGCCGAAGGCGATGCGGATCCTCCTGCACAACGACCTGCCGAAAGGCGTCTCGGCCAAGGACGTCATCCTGTTCATCATTTCGCGGATCGGCGTTTCGGCCGCCGCCGGCCACGTCATCGAGTATGCGGGAAACGCTTTTTCGGCGATGTCGATCGAGCAGCGGCTGACCGTTTGCAACATGTCGATCGAGGCCGGCGCCCGCGCGGGGCTTGTCGCGCCCGACGAGACCACCTTCGCCTATCTGAAGGGCAGGCCGTTTGCGCCCAAGGGGGCGGATTTCGAGGCCGCGCTCGCCTATTGGCGGGAGTTGAGGACGGATGAGGGCGCGCTGTTCGACCGCGAAGCCGTTCTCGACGCAAGCGAGGTGGCGCCCATGGTCACCTGGGGCACCAATCCCGGCATGGCGGTTCCGGTCGGCCAGAAGATCCCGTCCTTTGCGATGGCGAAATCCGCAGACGAGCAGAAGCAGTGGCAGCAGGCGCTCGACTATATGGGGCTGGAGGCGGGCGCGCCGCTGCTGGGCGTCCCGATCGACCAGGTCTTCATCGGCTCGTGCACCAATGGCCGGATCGAGGACCTCCGCGAGGCGGCGGCGGTCGCGCGCAAGGGGCGCGCGAAGGTGCCGGCGCTCGTCAGCCCCGGCTCCGGCACCGTGCGCGCGCAGGCCGAGGCGGAAGGCCTCGACCGTATATTCATCGAAGCCGGGTTCGAATGGCGCGGCTCCGGCTGCTCGATGTGCGTGGGCATGAACGGCGATCTCGTCGGCTTCCAGAAGCGGTCCGTATCCACGTCCAACCGCAATTTCGTGGGCCGGCAGGGAGTCGGCGCGCGCACGCATCTCGCCAGCCCCGCGCTTGCCGCCGCATCCGCCCTCGAAGGCCGGATCGCCGACGTCAGGACCTATTTGTAGGAAGGCATGATGAAACCGTTCACGATCGTCGAGGCCGTTGCCGCGCCCATGCGGGCCGACAATATCGATACCGACCAGATCATACCGGCGCGGTTCCTGCGCACGCCGCGCAAGCAGGGCTATGCCGGCTTCCTCTTTCACGACGAACGCTTCGACGCCGAAGGCAACGAAAACCCCGACTTCGTCCTCAACCGGCCGGCCTACAGGGACGCGCAGATCATCGTGGCCGGGCGCAATTTCGCCTGCGGCTCGTCGCGGGAAGGCGCGGTCTACGCGCTGGCCGACTATGGCATCCGCTCCGTCATCGCCTCCTCCTTCTCCGACATCTTCTTCAACAACGCGCTGATCAACGGCTTGCTGCCGGTGCGGCTGGAGCACGCGCAGGTGGAGCAGATACTGGACCTTCTCGAAGCGCAGGAGACGGGAGTCGTGGTCAAGGTCGATCTCGTCAACCTGCAGGTGCGGGCCGGCGATCTGGCCTTCGGCTTCAGGCTCGACGGCCTGAAGCGGCGCTGCCTGCTGGAAGGGCTGGACGAGATCTCCCTGACGCTGACCTACGCCTCGCAGATCGCCGCCTTCGAGGACCGGCATTATGGCAGGCTGCCCTGGCTGAAGCGCGTCGGCGAGGCAGCACCCGAAGCCTGACGTCCCCCCGCGGCCCGCGGAGCCGGGCCCCGGAAAGAACGGCTGGACGGCCTACCGCGCCGGCTGTTCGCCGCGCGCCAGCGCCGCGGCAGCCTTGCCTGCCATCGCCCCGAGAACGAACGCCGTCAGCAGGCCGTTGCCGGCGAGATAGCCGGAATCGCCGCCGCCCGATATTCCCTGTGCGGCGCCGCCGCCGGCAAACAGGTTCGGCAGCGGATTGCCCGCCCCGTCCAGCACCCGGGCATCCTCGGGCGATACGACCAGGCCGCCCTGCGTGTGGAGATACGCGCCGGTGACGCGGCCGGCGTAGTAGGGAGGTTCCAGCGGCGGAACGCCTGCGAAGGTCCGGCCGAACGGACATTGCTTCTCGCCCCTGACCATCGCCGCCACATCCGCGAGCGTCGCAGCCAGGGCCGGTTCGGGCAGGCCGGTCACGGCGCTCAGCTCGCCGACCGAGCCCGCCGTCTTCACGGCGCCCATCTTCAGCCCTTCGCGATAGTCGACATAGGTGCGGGCGAGGTCGTGGCCGCGCTGGTCGAAGATGTTCCACGCAAGTCCTTCGGGCTGCGCCAGCACCTTCAGCGCCTGCTCCGAATAGCCGGCGCTCTCGTCCGAGAAGCGCTCGCCGGCGAGGTTGACCTGGATGCCGTTGATGGTGATCGTGTTCCACATCGGCACGCCCGACGGGTTGCCGATGGCGCCGTGCCCCTGGAAGCTGCCCATGTCGGCCACGGCGGCCCCGAGCGCCAGGCCCCAGGCGATCGCGTGCCCCTTGTTGCCCTCGTGCCCGAGATAGGGGGCGCCGGCAAGCGCGGGGATGTAGCGCGCGATCATTTCCGGGTTTGCGCCGAAGCCGCAGCACGCCAGGATGAGCGTGCGGCAGCCGATGTCCTCGCCGGTTCCGTCCGGCCGCACGATCCGGACGCCGGACACCCGGCCGTCGGCGGTCGCATGCAGGTCGACGACCTCCGCGCTGGTCAGCAGGTCGACCCCGTTGCGCTCCGCGGCGGCAAGAAGCTGGTCCTGAAGTTCCGCGCCGGTGCGGTTGGCGGTGCCGTGCATGCGCTCGACCCCGTGGCCCGGATATTTCAGGCCGCGGCAAAGCTCGAGCTGGATGGCGTGCGTGTCGACCAGCCAGTCGATGAGGCTGCCCGAGGCCTGCACCATCTTGTCGACCATCGGGCGGTTGGTCTGCCCCTTGGTCTTGCGAAGGATGTCGCCCGTGAAGGCGTCCGGGCTGTCGGCGACGCCCGCCTCAAGCTGCAGCCTGGAGCCGCAGGCGGGGATGAGGCCGGTGGAAAGGCCCGTGCTGCCGCGCGCAACCCTGTCGCGTTCGATGACGAGCACCTCGGCTCCGGCGTCCGAGGCTGCGAGCGCGGCGGACAGGCCGCAAGCGCCCGCGCCGACGACCAGGACCGGCACCTCGTGGTCGAACGGCTTGCGGTCATCGATGATCACATTCATTCCCATCCTCCGGCCCATCCTCGGCATACGCGTCGGCGCAAGGTCGGCGCAAAGGCGGGCTCCGTCAACTTCTATTTTCCAATATAAGGAACATGGATTTTACTTATTGACACAAAACCGTCTCCTGACCACTATGGGCCGGGAACGAAAGCATGCTGTGGGGCAGGGTGGCCGCATCGTCGACGCCGCAATGCCTCCTGCACGCAAGATTGCACCCCGGTGAGGAGACATTCAGGTGGTCAATACAATGAAATGGGAATTGAATCGTCGCGGTTTCCTGCTTGGAGCCGCTGCCGCAGCCAGCCTGGGGCCGACCCGCCTCATGGCGGCCGAAGGCCCGAAGAAGGGCGGCGTGCTCAGGCTCGGAGTCCTCGGCGGCGACCTTGCCCAGACGCTCGACCCGGCCAGCACGGCCGGTTCTCTCGACCAGATGGTGCAGATGATGACCCGGAACGGGCTGGTCGAGATCCTGCCCAACGGCGATCTCGGCCCCGAGCTGGCCGAGAGCTGGGAGGCCGACGACTCGCTGCAGAAGTGGACGTTCAAGATCCGCAAGGGCGTGACCTTCCACAGCGGCAAGCCGCTGACGGTGGACGATGTGGTCTTTTCGATCCGCCATCACATCAAGGACGGCAGCTCGTCTCCCGCCAAGGGCACGCTTTCGGCGATCGTCGACGTAAGGGCCGACGGCCCCGACCATATGGTGGTCGAGCTGAGCGGCCCCAATGCCGACTTCCCCTACATGTTCGGCGACAACTACATGCGCATCGTGCCCGACGGCACGACCGATTTCCTCGACGGCAACGGAACGGGCCCCTACATCCTGACCTCGTTCGAGCCCGGCGTGCGGGCGACCGGTAAGCGCAACCCGGACTATTTCAAGTCCGACCGTGCCCATTTCGACGAGATATCGCTTCTCGTGGTGGCCGATGAAAGCGCCCGTATCGCCGCGCTGCAGGCCGGTCAGATCGATGCGATGGACCGCGTCGGCTACAAGGTTCTGCCGATGGTCGAGCGTGCGGCGAACATCAGGGTGCTCGAGGCGGTGGGCCGTCAGCACTTCAATTTCGCGATGCTTGCCGACCAGGCGCCCTTCGACAATCTCGACCTGCGGCTTGCGATGAAGTACGGCATCGACCGGGAAGCCATCGTCAAGCTGGTGCTGAACGGCCGCGGCTATGTCGGCAACGACCACCCGATCGCGCGCAACGCGAAGTTCTTCAATTCGGAGCTGCCGCAGCGGGCCTATGACCCCGACAAGGCGCAGTTCCATCTCAAGAAGTCCGGGCTGGCCGGCACGCCGCTCCAGCTTCACGTGTCGGAAGCCGCCTTCGCGGGCGCGATCGACATGGGCAGCCTCTACAAGGAGTCTGCTTCCAAGGCCGGGATCAACTTCGATCTCGTCCGCAGCCCGAATGACGGGTACTGGGCGACCGTGTGGCAGAAGGTGCCGTGGTTCACCTCCTACTGGGCCGGCCGCCCGACCGAGGACTGGATGCTGACGTCCACCTATTCGAAGGGCGCGCCGCACAATGAGAGCCACTGGTCGAACGACCGCTTCAACCAGCTTCTGGTCGCCGCGCGCGGCGAGGCCGACGAGAACCGGCGCCGCGAAATGTATTGGGAGATGCAGCAGCTCATCTCGGACGACGGCGCCACCGTCATCCCCGTCTTCGCCAACTACGTCACCCTGGTGTCCGACAAGATCGCGCATGGCGATGTATCGCCGATGTGGATCCTCGACGGCTACAAGGCGACGGAACGCTGGTGGTTTGCCTGATCTGTTCTGCTAGTTTCCCAGCAGCTCGATCCCTCGCGCGGCGGCAGGAAACTGCCGCCGCCTGCCGCAGAGACGCCGGATGACCGACCTTGTGCCCATGATGATCTGGCGCCTCGTGCTGGGCGTCCTGACCCTGGTCGCGGTTTCCGTCGTGATCTTCCTGTCGGTCCAGATGCTGCCCGGCGATGCCGCGGAAGCCATCCTCGGCCAGAACGTGACGCCGGACACGCTCGAGGCCCTGCGCCGCTCGATGAATCTCGACGTTCCGGCCGGCGTCCGCTACTTCGCCTGGGTGGGCAACCTGCTCCAGGGCGATCTCGGCACTTCGCTGGCGAGCAACCGGCCGGTGGTCGATCTGCTGCGCGAACGCCTGCCCAACACCATCTTCCTCGCCGCGGTCGCCGCCTGCGTCGCCACGCCGCTGTCGATCGTTCTCGGCCTGGTTTGCGCGCTGTACCGGAACCGCTATGTCGACCGCGCCCTCAACGCGGTCGCGCTGGGCGCCAGCTCGGTTCCCGACTTCTTCATCGCCTATGTGCTGATCATCGTCTTCGCGGTCACGTGGATGGTGTTTCCGCCGCTGTCGTCGATCATGCCCGGCATGTCGCTTCCCACGCGCCTTTACCAGACCGTCCTGCCGGCGCTGACCCTGACGCTCGCCACCACGGCCTACATGATGCGCATGACGCGCGCCTCCGTCGTGTCTGTCCTCTCGACGGCCTATGTCGAGATGGCGCATCTCAAGGGGCTGCCGAAGGCGCGGGTGGTGTGGCGCCATGCGCTGCCGAACGCCATCGCGCCGATCGCCAATGTCGTCGCCCTGACGCTCGCCTATCTGGTTTCGGGCGTCGTCGTCATCGAGACGCTGTTCGTCTACCCCGGCCTTGGCCAGTTGCTCGTCGATTCCGTGTCGAAGCGCGACATCCCGGTGATCCAGGTCGTGTGCATGCTGTTCGCGAGCTTCTACGTTCTGCTCAACATGGCGGCGGACCTGATCTCCACCATCAGCAACCCTCGAATGCGACACAGGCGGAACCCGTGAGCAACGCCGCGATCGATACCGGCCTTAGACGCCGCTTTGCCCGGCTGCCCCTGTTGCAGCGGATCAGCCTGGTCGTCATCGTCATCTACGCGATCGTCGTGGTGTTCGGGCCGCTGCTCGCGCCTTACGGCGAGACCGAGACGGTCGGCAGCGCCTACGAGCCGTCGAGCGTGGATTTCCTGCTTGGAACCGACAATCTCGGCCGCGACATGCTCAGCCGCATCATCTACGGCGCCAGGAACACGATCGGCCTGGCGCTGGCGATCTCCGTCCTGTCCTTCGTGGTCGGCGTCAGCACGGGGCTCTGGGCGGCCATATCGGGCGGCGTCGTCGACCAGCTTCTTTCGCGCGCCGTGGACGTCATCATCGCGATCCCGAAGCTGATCTTCGCGCTGCTGATCCTGTCGATCGCAGGAACGTCGTCGATCAGCCTCGTGCTGACGGTGGCGTTGCTCGACGCGCCAAGGATGTTCCGGGTTTCGCGCGCGGCCGCCGGAAATATCCTCGTCATGGATTTCATCGAGGTTGCCCGGCTGCGCAATGAATCCCGGGTCTGGATACTGTTTCACGACGTGCTGCCCAACATAGCGTCTGTCATTCTTACCGAACTCGGCCTAAGGTTCTCCTATGTATTTCTTTTCATCAGCGCCCTGGGTTTCCTCGGGCTGGGGATACAGCCGCCGAGCGCGGACTGGGGGACGATGGTGCGCGAGAACGCGGCGCTGATCTCGTTCGGCCTGATGACGCCGATCATCCCGGCGGTCGCGATCGGCCTTCTGACGATGTCGGTGAACTTCCTCATCGATTCGGCGTCGGACCGTGGAAGCGAGCTCGACGACTGACATGGCGGCACCGGACGATCTCCTGCTCGATGTTCGAAATCTGCGCATCACGGCCGCGGCCGGCGCGGTGCTGGTGGACGATGTCTCCTTCACGCTGGCGCCCGGCGAGGTGATCGGCCTCATCGGCGAATCGGGGGCCGGCAAGTCGACGATCGGCCTTGCCGCGCTCGGCCATGTCCGCCCCGGCTGCCTGATCGCCGGCGGCAGCATATGTCTGGGCGGGCGCGAGGTCCTGGCCGCCAGCGAGAAGGCGCGCCGTGCGTTGCGCGGCCGCGAGATCGCCTATGTCGCGCAAAGTGCTGCCGCCTCCTTCAACCCCAGCATCCGGATCGGCGCGCAGGTCATCGAGGCGCCCGTCGTCGCCGGGCAGCTCGGGAAGGCGGCCGGGACGGAGAAGGCGGAGGGCCTGTTTACGGAGCTCGATCTGCCCGCCTTCGGATCGTTCGGGCGAAAGTATCCGCACGAGGCGTCGGGGGGGCAATTGCAGCGGGCGATGGCCGCGATGGCGATGATCGGCGGGCCCCGGGTCCTCGTCTTCGACGAGCCCACCACGGCTCTCGACGTGACCACGCAGGTCGACGTGCTCGCGGCCTTTCGCCGGGTCCTGCGCGAGTTCGGCTGCGCGGCGATCTATATCACCCACGACATCGCGGTGGTGTCCCAGATGGCCGACAAGATCATCGTGCTGCGTGGCGGCAGGATGGTCGAGGCGGGACCGACGAACGCCATCCTGACGGACCCGAAGGAGTCCTACACCCGGGAGCTGGTGAGGACCCGCAGGAGCGACGACGCGCAGGGGGCCGGGCCCGACGGCTCCGGCGAGCCGGTCCTGAGCGTCCGCGACGTCGAGGCGATCTACGGGTCGCACAAGGTGCTCCACGGTGTCAGCGTCGACCTGCCGCCGCGCTCGATCACCGCCGTCGTCGGCGAATCCGGATCGGGCAAGAGCACGCTGGCGCGCTGCATCGTCGGCCTCATGGCGCCGAGCGGCGGGGAGATCCGGTTTTCCGGGGAGACGCTGGCCGGGTACGCCAGCCAGCGCACGGCCCTCCAGCTCAGGCGCATCCAGCTCATCCACCAGAATCCGGACATGGCCCTCAATCCGCGCCAGACCGTGCTGAAGACGATCGCCCGGCCCCTGGAGGTGTTTCAGGGCCTGAGGGGAAGCAGGGTGCGCGAGGAGGTCGCCAGGCTGCTGGCCCAGACGGAGCTGCCGGAAAGCCTCATCGACCGCCCGACATCGCGGCTGTCGGGCGGCCAGAAGCAGCGCGTCTGCATTGCCCGGGCCCTGGCCGCGAAGCCGGACCTGCTGATCTGCGACGAGGTGACGGCTTCGCTCGACCAGCTCGTTGCCGACGGGATCCTCGATCTTCTGAGGAAGATCCGCGACACGGCCTCCATCCTGTTCATCAGCCATGACCTCGGCACGGTCCGGCGCCTCGCCGATCGCCTGATCGTCATGAAGTCGGGAGAGATCGTCGAGCGGGATACGCCTGCAAACATCTTCTCCAATCCCCGCCACCCCTATACGTCGGAGCTGCTGTCCTCCGTTCCCGAGCCCAGGACGGACTGGCTGACCGAGGTGCTGGCAGAGCGGGCGAAAGCGGAGCATGCAAAGATCCGTGAAGACCACCGGTAACACACCCGCCGCGACCGAAGATGCCGGGGCCGCCGCGCCGCCGCCCCAGCCCCGCGTCGACACGACCCTGGTGAAGGGCTTGAACCTGCTGGAAACCCTGGCGTTCTCGCGCACGCCGCTCGGGGTGACGCAGCTCGCCTCGATGCTCGGCATCAACAAGTCGAACGTCCACCGCCTGCTGCGCACGCTTTCGATCGCCGGCTACATCGTCCAGCAGCCCGACCGGACCTATCGCGCCAACATCAAGCTCTGGCGGCTGGGCAACGAGGTCCTGCAGAACCTGGACCTGTCGGCCCACGCCATCGACGTCATGCAGGAGCTGGTCGACAGTTGCGACGAAAGCGTCCACCTCGCCGTCCTGCAGGGGTTCGAGGTGGTCTATGTCGAGAAGCTGGAGAGCGACCAGCCGGTGCGCGCCTACACCCGCAAGGGAGGCAGCGCGCCGATCCATTGCGTCGCCACGGGCAAGGCCCTGCTGGCTTACAACTACCGGCGGCTGCGCAAGGCCATGTCGAGCCGCCTGGAGAAGATGGCGCCCAACACGATCACGACGATCGAGGCGCTCGACGCCGAGGTCGAGAAGATCCTGAAGACCTCCCTTGCGTTCAATCTCGGCGAGTACCGGGAGGATGTGCACGGCCTTGCCGCGCCGATCCACGGCCCCGACGGGACGGTCATGGCCGCCATCGGCATCTCCGGGCCGAAATCCAGGCTGTCGGCACAGCGGCTCAGAAGCCTCGGGCCCACCGTGCTGAAGGCTGCCGACGAGATCTCCCGGCGGATCACGGGCAGCGAGCCGACCCTGCCATCGAAGGCGGGCCGCGGCCCGGGGGCAGGGGGCCGGTGACAGAGCTCCTGACAGCCACCCATTGGGGGGCATATTACGCCACGGTCGACAATGGCCGCATCGTCGGTGTCCGCCCCTTCGAGAACGATCCCCACCCCTCACCGATCGGCGCATCGCTCGTCGGCGCGGCCGACCATCGCGCACGGGTGTCCGCGCCGATGGTCCGCAAGGGCTGGCTGGAAAACGGCCCGTCCGGCAAGGGCCGCGGCGAGGAGCCGTTCGTCGCCGTCTCGTGGGAAGAGGCGACGCGGCTGGTTGCGCGCGAGCTGGCGCGCGTCAGGCAGGCCTATGGCAACGAGGCGATCTATGGCGGCTCCTATGGCTGGGCGAGCGCCGGGCGCTTCCACCATCCGCAAAGCCAGTTGAAGCGCTTCCTCAACCTGCACGGCGGCTTCACGTCGTCGCTCTACAGCTACAGTTTCGGGGCCGGCTACGTGATCCTGCCGAGGGTCATCGGCAAGGGCAACGACCCCATCTCGAACTTCACCTCGCTCGACGTCGTGGCGGAGCACTCGAAGATCCTCCTGATGCTCGGCGGCGCGCCCTACAAGAACACGCAGGTCGAGGCCGGAGGCGTCGGCCGCCATGTCGTGCCGGAGCTGTTGCGCCGCTGCCGCGACAACGGGGTCCGCATTCTCAACGTGAGCCCGATCCGCGACGACATCGACGCGGAAATCGGGGCGGAGTGGATCTGCATCCGCCCGAACACGGATACGGCGTTCCTGCTCGGCATCGCCCATGTCGTGCGGACCGAGGGCCTGCATGACGAGGCGTTCCTGGCGCGCTACTGCGTCGGCTTCGAGCGTTTCGAGAGCTATCTGCTGGGCGAGGCCGACGGGGTGCCCAAATCGCCGGAATGGGCGGCGCCGATCTGCGGCGTCGGCGCCGACGTGATGCGCTCGCTTGCGCGGGCGCTCGCGACCGGCCGCAGCCTCATCTCGATCGCCTGGGCGTTGCAGCGCGCCCATCATGGCGAGCAGCCCTACTGGATGACGATCACGCTCGCCGCCATGCTGGGGCAGATCGGCTTGCCGGGCGGCGGATTCGCGGTCGGGTACGGGGCGATGGCGAGCGTCGGCGTGCCCGGGCCGCGCTTCAGCGGTCCGGCCGTTCCCCAGGGCCGCAACGCCGTGGGAACCAGCATTCCCGTGGCGCGGATCACCGAACTGCTGGAGCGGCCGGGCGGCACGATGGATTTCGACGGCCAGGTGATCGGGCTTCCCGACATCCGCCTCGTCTACTGGGCGGGCGGCAACCCCTTCCACCACCATCAGGACCTCAACCGCTTCCGCCAGGCATGGCTCAGGCCCGAGACGGTGATCGCGCACGAGCAGGTCTGGAACGGCCTCGCCAAGAATGCCGACATCGTCCTTCCCGCGACCTACACGTTCGAGCGCAACGACCTTTCGGTGAGTTCGCGCGACAGCCACATGTTCGCATCGCGACAGGTCGTGGCGCCCTTCGGGGAGGCGCGCAACGATTTCGACATCTTCGCCGCCATTTCCGCCGAGCTCGGCTTCAGGGACCGCTATACCGAAGGGCGGGACGAAATGCAGTGGATCCGCTGGCTCTACGACGGGTTTGCGCAGACCAACAACTGGCTGCCGCCCTTCGAGGAGTTCTGGGAAAAGGGCCATGTCGAGATCCCACGGGACAAGGTCGAGCGTGCGAGCTCGATCCTGATGGAGGATTTCCGGCGCGACCCGGCGGCCCATCCGCTCACCACCCCGTCCGGAAAGATCGAGATCTTCTCCGCCGACATTGCCGCATGCGGATATGCCGACTGCCCGGGACATGCCGCGTGGCTCGAGCCGGCAGAGTGGCTGGGTTCCGCCAAGGCGCGTGACTATCCCTTGCACCTGATGTCGAACCAGCCGTCCGGCAAGCTTCACAGCCAGCTCGATTTCGGTGCCGCGAGCCTCGGCACCAAGGCGGAGGGCCGCGAGCCCATCGCCATGAATCCCGCCGACGCGGCGGCGCGCGGGATCGGGCACGGAGACATCGTGCGCGTGTTCAGCAGCCGCGGCCAATGCCTGGCCACGGCGCATGTCACGTCGGGGATCGGCGAGAATGTGGTGCGCATCTCCACCGGTTCCTGGCTGGATTTCGCCGACATCCCCGGAGGCGATGCGCTGGAGACGCACGGAAACCCGAACGTCCTGACCTTGGACATCGGCACGTCCCGCCTGGGGCAGGGGACGAGCGCCAATACCTGTCTCGTCCAGGTGGAAAAGTTCGCCGGAACCCCGCCGCC
>ENA-UOVV01000374-UOVV01000374.1-compost-metagenome-genome-assembly--contig:-NODE-374-length-58255-cov-8.313368_pt1 | contig 58255 bp, 48 predicted proteins | sample MGYA00238155_ERZ761577 | MGnify/ENA primary metagenome ERZ761577 (study PRJEB28898, sample SAMN06268775) | compost metagenome | isolation source: Emeryville, CA | place: USA:Emeryville, CA | collected... | reverse complement strand
CCCGCTGGCGGAGCCGGTGGCGAGGCTGATGGCCGGCACCAGCGGCGCCCTGCCCGTGCTCACCACCGGCTACGGCACCTACGACACCGTGCTGCGGATCACCCGCGTCCGCGGCCGCCTGGCCGCCGATTCGCAGCGCAAGTTCGACACCGCCCTGGCGCTGTTCGAGCGACACATCGACCTCGCCGTGCTGAACGAGCGACTCGAACTGTCCAAGGCGGATGCGGTCACGCCGCTGATGTTCGAGTACGGGCTGATCGAGCGTGCCCGCGGTGATCGCCGCCGCGTCGTGCTGCCCGAAGGCAACGATGCGCGCATCCTGCGTGCCGCCGCCACGCTGCTGCGCCGCGGCGTCGCCGACCTCACCATCCTGGGTGAGCCCGCCGAAGTGCAGGCGCAGGCCGCCGAACTGGGTCTCGACCTCAGCGAAGCGGACATCGTCAGCCCCTTCGATCCGGAACTGCGCGAACGCTTCGCCACCGAGTACGCGCGCCTACGCGCGCACAAGGGCATGACCCTCGACCAGGCCCGGGACACCGTCGTCGACGTGAGCTACTTCGGCACCATGATGGTGCAGCAGGGCCTCGCCGATGGCATGGTGTCCGGTGCTGCGCACACCACCGCGCACACGATTCGGCCGTCCTTCGAGGTCATCAAGACTGTCCCGGACGTCGACACCGTCTCGAGCGTGTTCCTGATGGCGCTCGCCGACCGAGTCCTGGTCTACGGTGACTGCGCCGTCGTGCCGGACCCCACCGTCGAGCAGTTGGCGGACATCGCGATCTCGTCCGCGCAGACCGCCGCCCAGTTCGGCATCGAGCCGCGCATCGCGATGCTGTCGTACTCGACCGGCGAGAGCGGCTCCGGCGCCGACGTCGACAAGGTGCGGGCCGCCACCGAACTGGTGCGTCAGCGTCGCCCCGACCTGCTCGTCGAGGGCCCGATTCAGTACGACGCCGCAGTCGACCCATCCACCGCGGCCACCAAGCTGCCGAACTCCCAGGTCGCTGGCCGGGCCACCGTGCTGATCTTCCCGGACCTGAACACCGGCAACAACACCTACAAGGCGGTGCAGCGCACCGCGGGCGCGGTGGCGATCGGCCCCGTGCTGCAGGGTCTGCGCAAGCCCGTGAATGACCTCAGCCGAGGCGCACTGGTGCGCGACATCGTCAACACGGTCGCGATTACGGCCGTGCAGGCACAGTCGGTGCCGAGCGGCCCGCTCGACCCGCCGGGTGACGCCGCCGCGCTCAACCCCACCACCCCCAACCCCGTCGCGGAGGCAACGCGATGAGCACCGTTCTGGTGGTCAATTCCGGATCATCCTCGTTCAAGTACCAACTCATCGAAATGGCCACCGAGCGCGTGGTCGCCAAAGGTCTCGTCGAGCGCATCGGCGAGCCAGTCGGCGTGATCAAGCACCAGAACCTGCTCAGTGGCGTCGAGTACGACGAGGAACTGCCCATCCCGGACCATGCCGTCGGATTCGACACCATGTTTCAGGCCTTCCGCCACTACGGCCCGGAGCACTCCGGCCTGATCGCGGTCGGCCACCGCGTGGTGCATGGCGGCGCCACCTTCGTGGATCCGGTTCTGATTACCGACGAGGTGGCGGCCGAGATCGAAGCCCTCTCGGTCCTCGCCCCGCTGCACAACCCCGGCGCGGTGCAGGGCATTCGCGCCGCCCAGCACGCCTACCCGGATGTCCCGCACGTGGCCGTGTTCGACACCGCCTACCACCAGACGCTGCCGCCGGCCGCCTACCGGTACGCGATCGACCGTGAGCTGGCCGATGCGCACCAGGTGCGTCGCTACGGCTTCCACGGCACCTCGCACGCCTTTGTCGCTGCCGCTGCCGCAGAGTTCCTAGGCAAGGATCTTTCGGAGCTCAACGCGATCATCTTCCACCTCGGCAACGGCGCCTCGGTCACGGCCGTGCGCGCTGGGAAGTCGGTGGACACCTCGATGGGCATGACGCCGCTGCAGGGCCTCGTGATGGGGACGCGCTCGGGGGATATCGACCCGGCCGTACTGTTCCACCTGCACCGCGAGGCGGGCCTCGATGTGGTCGGCCTGGACACCCTGCTGAACAAGCGCTCGGGCCTTGTGGGACTGACCGGCACGGGTGACTTCCGGGACGTGCTGTCGGCCGCGGCCGAGGGGTCGGCGAATGCGGCTGAGGCGATCGATATTGTGGTGCACCGGCTGCGGCACTACCTCGGCGCGTACTTCTTCCAACTCGAGCGAGTGGACGCGATCGTGTTCACCGCCGGCGTCGGCGAAAACAATGCCCTCATTCGCGCGCGGACCCTCGCGGGTCTCGAACGGCTCGGCATCGAGGTGGACCCGGCTCGGAACGAATCGAGCGAGCGTGGCGCGCGTCGCATCTCGTCAGACAATGCGGAGGTTGCCGCGCTGGTCGTACCGACCAATGAGGAACTGGCCATCGCGCGCCAGGCCGCCAGCTTGGTTGCTGCGGCTGATTGAAGGTCCGACATACCCGTTGCGCCGCTGAACCCCAGGTCTAGACTTGGGGATCATGCCGCACGACTCGCTGCCCGCGACCCGTCCTGACGGCTCGCCCACGATCAGCGTTGTCATTCCGGCGCTCAACGAGGAGCGGGTCCTCGGGCGCTGTTTGGATGCCTTGCAGGCGCAGACCGATCCGGTCGACGAGATCGTGGTGGTCGACAACGGCTCGACCGACACGACCGTCGACATCGCCGGTCGGTACCCGCTCGTGCGAGTCGTCAGTGAGCCACGCCGCGGCATCACCTACGCCCGAGCCACCGGTTTCACGGCTGCCCAGGGTGCGATCATCGCCCGCATCGATGCGGACACGGTCGTGGCGCCCGAGTGGGCCTCGGTGATTCGCGCCGAGCTCGCCGCAGGCAACGGTATCGACGCGATCGCGGGCGGTGCGGCCGTGGCGGAACTCTCGCCGAACGGCCGGTTCTGGTTCTCGGCGCACTACCGCATCTTCCGCTACTGGCACGAGCACAGCATCGGGGTGAAGCCCATGATGTACGGCTTCAACGGTGCATTCCGTCGCGAGGCCTGGTCCAAGGTCAACGAGGTCGTCCTCGATGGTGATGACCGGGTCAGCGAGGACGTGGACCTGACCATCTCACTGCTGAAGACTGGCCACACGATTCGGTTCGTGCCGCGGATGCGCGTGAAGGCGCGCATGTTCCGCTCCATCGATTTCAGCAAGCTCTCGCGGTACTACCGCACCGACGAATACACGCTCGCCCGGCACAACTACGGCAATCCGCGCCGCAGGAAGCACCACAGCGCGCAGGGTGAGGCCGCCGATGTCCGCTGAGTCGCAGCAGGCCGACGGCCCAGGTGAACTCCTCGACAACCTCGAGGAGGCGATGGAGTATTTCGGCGAGGCGCCCCCCTCGCTGACCGACCTGCGGCACGCATCGAAGGAAGCCGAGAAGGTGCCCTGGTACCGCTCCTTCCGCTTCTGGATCAGCACGATCACCCTGGTGGCGGTCACCGTGATCGTGGTGCTGGCCTGGCCCAAAATGCAGGAGGCCTTCGCCAGCCTCTCGCAGGTGAACTTGCTCATCCTGGCGCTGCTCATCCCGATTCAGTTGCTCAGCTACTACGCCACCGGCGAGGTGCTGTTCAGCTTCCTGCGCGGCCGCGGCGACCTGCGTGGCGTGCACCCAATGACCGTGATGCGGATGTCGCTGGAGTTCAACTTCGCGAACCACATGCTGCCCTCTGGCGGTACCGCGGGCATCGCCTACACCGCCTGGAAGCTGCACACCTTCGGGGTCGCGCCGAGCCGGTCCACGCTCGGTCAATTGGCGCGCTTTGCGGTCACCTTCTTCTCGTTCAGTGTGCTGCTGGTGGTTGGTGTGATCTGGCTGTGGGTGAGCGGGCAGGCGCACTGGGCGACCGTGGGCCCGGCCGGGCTGGTGGCGGCAATCTCGCTGGGGACCGTCGGCATCGGCTCGTGGCTGCTGGGCAAGCGCCGGCTGTTGCACCGCGTCGGTGGCCGGCTGACCGCCATTGCGAACTGGTTCACCGGGCTGTTCAACCGCGCCCGCACGCCGCTGTCGCCCTCGCCGATGATCCGGTTCCTGGACGGGCTGCACATCGAGTACCGCGCGCTGCGCGCCGACTCGGGTCTGCTGGGTGTGCCGCTGGCGTGGTCATTCCTGGTGAATCTGGTGGACGCCTCGCTGTTCTGGGTGGCACTGTGGTCGATCGGCATCGTGGCCGACCCGGCGCTGGTGTTCATCGCCTACGGGATGGCGACGCTCACCAGCCTGGTGGTGGTGACCCCGAACGGGCTTGGCGCCTACGAGTTGGTGATGATCGGCGTGCTCACCGCCGGTGGGCTGCCAGCGGCACCCGTGATCGCGGCGGTGGTGCTGGCCCGCGTAATCCTGATGGTCGGCACCATCGTGCTCGGCTACGCCTTCTATCAGCACAGCCTGATGCACGCGGGCAAGTCCAAGGCTGAGCGGGCAGCCCGCGACGCCGCGTGAGCCGAATTCCGCGAGTGGCGAACCTGGCTGTCCGGGCGAGGTTGTCGTAGCCAGAAGGTCGCCCCTCGCCGGTAGGCTGGGCACGTGGCTACTGCCCTGTACCGTCGATACCGCCCGGAGACCTTTGCCCAGCTGATTGGTCAGCAGCAGGTGACCGAGCCGCTGGCGACTGCGCTGCGCACGGACCGGGTCAATCACGCCTACCTGTTCAGCGGCCCGCGCGGCTGTGGCAAGACCACGTCCGCCCGCATCCTCGCCCGCTGCCTCAACTGCGCCGAAGGTCCGACCCCGGAACCCTGCGGCGTCTGCCCGAGCTGTGTCGACCTGAGCCGCGATGGTGCGGGCTCCCTCGACGTGGTCGAGATTGATGCCGCCAGCCACAACGGTGTCGACGATGCGCGCGACCTGCGCGAACGCGCCTTCTTTGCCCCGGCCCGTGACCGGTACAAGATCTTCATCCTCGACGAGGCGCACATGGTCACCCCGCAGGGTTTCAATGCGCTGCTGAAAATCGTGGAAGAACCGCCGGAGCACGTGAAGTTCATCTTCGCGACCACCGAGCCGGACAAGGTGATCGGCACGATCCGGTCCCGCACCCACCACTACCCGTTCCGCCTGGTGCCGCCGGCGACCATGCTGCCGTACCTGGAACAGCTCCTCGGCGAGGAAGGCGTCGCCGCCGCTGCGGGCGTGCTGCCGCTGGTGGTGCGTGCCGGTGGTGGTTCGGTGCGTGACACCCTGAGTGTCCTGGACCAGCTGATCGCTGGTTCGGACGGCTCCGAAATCTCCTACGAGCGCGCGGTCGGTCTGCTCGGCTACACGCACGGCTCACTGCTCGACGAGGTGGTGGACGCGCTCGCGGACCGCGATCCGGCCGCCGCCTATGCCGCGATCGACCGCATGGTGCAGACCGGCCAGGACCCGCGCCGCTTCGTCGAGGACCTGCTGGAACGACTCCGCGACCTGATCGTGGTGGCTGCTGCCGGCGCGCAGGCCAGTGCCGTGCTGCGCGGAGTGACCGCCGAGGAGATCGAGCACATGGGCGTGCAGGCTCGACGCTTCGGCGCTGCCGCCCTCAGCCGCGCCGCTGACCTGGTGAACGATGCCTTCAGCGAGATGAGCGGAGCGACCGCGCCGCGACTGCAGCTGGAACTCATGATCGCCCGTATCTTGGTGGACACACCGGCCCCGTCTGCAGGCTTCGCCCAGGCCGCACCGGCTACCGTAGGAGGCGCCGGTGGTTCGGCGACCCAGGGGAGTGCTGTTTCCGCGGGTCCCGCCCCCGGCTCGTTTGCGGCAGCGGCCGCTGCGGCCGCCGCAGCGTCACGACAGGCGGCAGCGGCGTCTCCGGCGGCGAGTTCTCCCTCCTCTCCGACTTCTGCGGTGACGCCGCCGTCGCCTTCGTCGGCGGCGTCTGCCCCGTCCGTGGTGAGCCCGCCGAGCGCGTCGAGTGCCGCCAGCGCGCCGTCGACGCCGCCTGCTGCCAAGGCCGAGGCGCCGGTTGCAACGCCTGCTGCGTCAAAGGAACCGCTCACCCTGGCTCGCGTTCGCGACGCCTGGCCACAGGTGTTGGCCGTCCTCGAGCAGCGTCGCCGCAGCGCCTGGTTGGTGGTCGCCAACGCCGACGTGCGTGGCTTCGACCAGGGCGGGGTACTCACGCTGGCGTTCCCGAGCGAGGGCGAACTGGCCAGGTTCAAGCAAAACCCATCCAGCCCAGAATCGGCCAGCGAGCAGTTGCGTGCCGCAATCCAGGAAGTGCTCGGCGTCCGGGTGAAGTACCTGGCCCGCGTGGCCGCCGCACCGGCGTCCGGTGAGCCCGAGGGCGATGCGCGATCCGGTGGTGCGCGCTCGTTTCAGGCGGCTGCCACCACGGTGACGCCGCCGACCCGTTCCGCCGCGCCGAGTGCGCCGGCGGCAGCGCCTGCCTCGCCTGCCGCGCCCGCCGCCGCGACCGCCATCGCCTGGCCGGAGGTTGCCGTCCCGGGCGGTTCGAGCACCCCCGAGGCCGAGGATGCGGCACCGGTCGAGCCTGTGAGTGCCGCCGCACCTGCGACGCCGGCCTCGGCTGCTGCTCCGACACCGGTTGCCGAGCCGGACCCGAGTGCGGCTGTTGCGGACTCCGAGCTTGCGACGGCCGAGCCCGCGACGGCCGCGGAGACTGAGGAAGACGAGGCCGAACTGCCGCTGCCGGGGCTGCCGCCTCGTGGTCCGCAGTATGGCGAAGCGGTGCTGCGTGAGGTGCTGCAGGCGAGCCTGCTCGCCGAGGAACCGGCACCGGAACCGGACGAGGACGTGCTCGACGGTGGGGGGTACCCGAACGAGACATCTGACGGTGTCCCGCTGCCGCCCGAACCCACCGACGAGAGAGACCGCTAAGCGTGTTTGATGGCATCGTCCAAGAACTGATCGACGAGCTGGGCAAGCTTCCCGGGATCGGTCCGAAGTCGGCGCAGCGGATCGCGCTGCACATCATTCAGGATGAGCGGATCGACATCGGCCGGCTGGCCAGCGTGCTGTCCGAGGTGCGTGAGCGGGTCCGCTTCTGCGAGGAATGCGGCAACCTGTCCGAGTCGACGCTCTGCGGGATCTGCTCGGACCTGCGGCGTCGCGAGGACGTGCTCTGTGTCGTCGAACAGGCGCAGGACGTGGCCGCCATCGAACGCACCCGCGAATACCGCGGCAAGTACCACGTGCTTGGCGGCGCCATCAGTCCGATCAACGGCATCGGTCCGGACCAGTTGCGCATCCGCCAACTGCTCGGCCGACTCTCTGACGGCAAGGTGCAGGAAGTCATCCTCGCCACCAACCCGAACGTCGAGGGGGAGGCGACCGCGGCGTACCTGTCTCGGCAGCTGCTCGCGATCGGGGTGAAGGTGACCCGCCTCGCGTCTGGCCTGCCGGTCGGTGGCGATCTGGAGTACGCCGATGAGGTTACGCTAGGTCGGGCCTTTGAAGGCCGACGAGAACTTGGCTAAGTCGTACGGGAATACTGCTGTGGACATGAATATGGCGCCCTGGCTACGCACCGCCCAGGGAGCAGGGCTGCTGGGCGCGGATGGATCCGTCGCCGCCAGCATCTTTGCCGAGATGAGCGGCCTGGCGGTGCGCCACAACGCCATCAACCTGGGGCAAGGCTTCCCGGACGAGGACGGCTCGGACCTGGTGCTGAAGGCCGCCCAGGACGCGATCGGCTTGGGCTACAACCAGTACCCGCCGGGCCGCGGCGTGCCGGTGCTGCTGGATGCGGTCGCCGCCCACCAGGAGCGTTGGTACGGCCTGCACTACGACCCGGCCACCGAGGTGCTGGTCACCGCGGGGGCGACCGAGGCGCTCGCCGCCTCATTGCTGGCCTTCGTGCGCCCGGGCGACGAAGTCGTCGTGCTCGAGCCCTACTACGACGCCTACGCGGGCCTGGTGGCGCTCGCGGGCGGCACTCTGGTGCCGGTGCCGCTGCGCTGGCCGGACTTCACCCCGGACGAGGCGACGCTGCGTGCGGCCGTCACCGACCGGACGCGCGTGATCCTAGTCAACAACCCGCACAACCCCACCGGCGCGATGCTGCACGAGCAGGCCCGCAGCCTCATCGTCGAACTCGCCACCCAGCACGACGCGATCATCCTCGCCGACGAGGTCTATGAACACCTCACCTTCGGCGTGCAGCACGTGCCCTTCGCAACCGTGCCGGGCGCTCGGGAACGCACCATCTCGGTGTCCTCGGCGGGTAAGACCTTTGCGGTGACCGGCTGGAAGATCGGCTGGATCACGGCCCCGGCGGAACTGGTGACAGCCGTGCTGACCGTCAAGCAGTTCCTCACCTACGTCAACGGTGGCCCCTTCCAGCCGGCCGTCGCGGCGGGTCTCGGACTCAGCGACGCCTACTACTACGAGGCCGCCGCCACCTTGCAGTCCAAGCGCGATCTGCTGGTGGCTGGTCTCGAGCACGCAGGCCTGACGGTCGCCGTGCCGAGCGCCACCTACTTCGTGGTCGCGGATGCCGCACCGCTCGGTGCCACCGATGCGGTCGAGTTCTGCCGGTCGCTTCCGGAAGAGGTGGGCGTTGCGGCGATCCCCGTGACTGCCTTCGTGCGTGAGTCCGAGAAGGAGCACTATCGCACGCTCGTGCGCTTCGCCTTCTGTAAGCGCACCGACGTGATCGCGGCCGCGGTCGAGCGGCTGGCGACGCTGCGGAAGTAGGCGGCTGCCGCCTCGCGCTATTCGGCCGGGCTGACCCGGTACCGACGCAACTGCAGCGCCGGGTTCACCGAGCGCACTCGATCCAGTTCTGCGCGCTCGATGGTGGCCACGGCGAGGCCGGGCTCGTCCCCCAGGTCAGCCAGCGTCTCGCCAGCGGGGGAGACCACGAGCGAGCAGCCGATGCCCGCCGGGGCGGCCTGGTCGGCCGCCAGCAGATACACCGTGTTCTCGATCGCGCGGGCGGTGGCCAGCGTGCGCCAGTGGTGTTCCTTCGCCGGCCCCGGCACCCACTGCGCCGGCACGAGCACCAGCTCAGCGCCCGCGTCCACGAGTTGCCGCGTGGCCTCCGGGAAGCGCAGGTCGTAGCAGGTCTGCAGTCCGACCGTTACGCCGTCGAGCTCGAACACTTCGGGAGCGGTGAGGTCGCCCGGCACCACCCAGTCGCTCTCCTTCGCGCCGAAGGCGTCGTAGAGGTGCTGCTTGCGGTAGGTCGCGACCACGCCCTGACCCGGCAGCACCGCCACCACGGTGTTGCGGAACTTGTTGGCCTCGCCGCTGACCTCGAGCATGCCCGAGACGATCGCGATCCCGAGCCGATCCGCCTCGGCGATCAGGTGTGACACATAAGGGCCGTCGAGCGGTTCCGCCAGGGCTACCAGCTCGGGCGAGAAGGGCAGGTCGAAGGCGCTGGAGTACTCAGGGAAGGCCACGAGGCGAGCGCCCTGAGCGAGTGCGTCCTCGGCAAATGCGGTCACCGCAGCCCGGTTCGCGGCCGCATCCTTGCCGGGCCGGAACTGTGCTGCCGCCACCCGCAGGGTCGCGGAACTCAACTCGTCGCCTCGCTGCTCACTCACCCCTTCAGCCTAGGCCGGATTTTCAGGGTTTGCGGAGGCGTTGATTCCGAGGCTCAGTTGGCAATTCACCACCCTCGCTGCACTAGAATCACTGGGGGCATTCGCCCACTCAATCCGCCAGGAGTAACACTGTGAGCTTGATCGTGCAGAAGTTCGGCGGGTCGTCGGTCGCCGATGCTGACAGCATCAAGCGCGTCGCGGCCCGCATTGTCGACACCAAGTTGGCCGGCAATGACGTTGTCGTGGTCGTTTCGGCCATGGGCGATACCACCGACGACCTGATCGACCTGGCGACCGCGGTCACCACCAAGGCCCCGGCCCCCCGCGAACTCGACATGCTCCTCACCGCCGGCGAGCGCATCTCGATGGCGGTGCTGGCAATGGCCATCAAGGACCTCGGCTACGACGCCCGCTCCTTCACCGGCTCGCAGGCCGGTATGGAAACCGATGCCAAGCACGGTGCCGCCCGCATCGAGAAGGTCACCCCGCGCCGCGTGCGCGAGGCGCTCGATGACGGCGCCATCGCCATCGTCGCCGGCTTCCAGGGCTTCAACCGCGACACTGGCGACATCACCACGCTGGGTCGTGGCGGCTCGGACACGACCGCTGTGGCGCTCGCCGCGGCACTGAAGGCCGACGTCTGCGAGATCTACACCGACGTTGACGGCATCTACACTGCGGACCCGCGCGTGGTGCCGAAGGCGCACAAGATCGACACCATCACCGCCGAGGAGATGTTGGAACTGGCCGCTGCTGGCGCCAAGGTCCTGCACTTGCGCGCGGTCGAATACGCTCGCCGGCACGGGGTGCCGCTGCGGGTTCGCTCCTCGTTCAGCATGAACGAGGGCACTCTGGTCACCAATCCCGAGGAGGGAGCCGCCATGGAGCAGCCGATTATCACCGGTCTCGCCACCGAACTGGGCGAGGCAAAGGTCACCGTCGTCGGGATTCCCGACGTGCCCGGCAAGGCGGCTCAGGTCTTCACGATCGTTGCCAAGGCTGAGGCGAACGTGGACATGATCGTGCAGAACGTCTCGGCCTCGGTGCCGGGCCTGACCGACATCTCGTTCACGATTCCGGCCGCCGACGGCGACAAGGTCATCGAGGTGCTGGAAGCGGCCAAGGACGAGGTCGGTTTCGCCGAACTGCGCTACGACCCGGAAATCGGCAAGCTCGCCGTCGTCGGTGCGGGCATGCGCTCGAGCGCCGGTGTGTCGGCCAAGCTGTTCACCGCCCTGTTCGAGGCCGGCATCAATATCGAGATGATCACCACCAGCGAGATCCGCATCTCGGTTGCCACTCGCGCCGAGGACCTCGCGAAGGCTGCCCGCGCCGTGCACACTGCCTTCGGCCTGGACGGCGCGGACGACGCGGTCGTCTACGCCGGCACCGGCCGCTAGATCCGTCCGCACGGCACTGCGGCCTCGCCGCAGCCGCATTGCCACCTGCCAAGGCCCAGCCTGTGGCGGTAATGTTGAGCGTTCACCCGTACCTTCGTGGTACTCACCCGTTGAGGATCGAAAATGACCAACCCCGTCAATCTTGGTGTTGTTGGCGCGACCGGTCAGGTTGGCGCCGTGGTGCGCACCCTGCTGGCCGAGCGCAACTTCCCGATCAATGAGCTGCGCTTCTTCGCTTCCGAGCGTTCCGCCGGCAAGGTGATTGCATTCGAGGGCCGTCAGATTACCGTCGAGGACGCGGCCACCGCGGACCCGACCGGCCTCGACGTCGCGATCTTCTCGGCCGGTGCCACCATGTCCCGCGTCCAGGCCCCGCGCTTTGCCGCGGCCGGCGTGATCGTCGTGGACAACTCCAGCGCTTGGCGCCAGGACCCCGAGGTGCCGCTGGTGGTCAGCGAGGTGAACCCGCACGCCATCGATGAGGCGGTCAAGGGCATCATTGCGAACCCCAACTGCACCACCATGGCCGCGATGCCGGTGCTGAAGGTCCTGGACAAGGCCGCCTCGCTGCAGCGTCTGCAGGTGACCACGTTCCAGGCGGTGTCCGGCTCGGGCCTGGCTGGCGTGGAAGAACTGATCAGCCAGCTTCGCGCCGTCATCGACGGCAACGTTGAGGGACTGGTGACCGACGGAGGCGCCGTTGCGTTCCCTGCTCCGGTGAAGTACGTCGCGCCGATCGCCTTCGACGTGGTGCCGTTGGCTGGCGCCATCGTTGAGGACGGCCTGAACGAGACCGACGAAGAGAAGAAGCTGCGCAACGAGAGCCGCAAGATTCTCGAACTGCCGAACCTGCTGGTTGCGGGCACCTGCGTGCGCGTCCCGGTCGTCACCGGTCACTCCTTGTCGGTGCACGCCGAGTTCGCCTCGGACATCACCCCGGAGCAGGCCCGCGAGATCCTCGCCGACGCCCCCGGTGTTGAGTTGCTTGAGGTGCCCACCCCGCTGCACGCGGCTGGCAAGGACCCGAGCTTCGTGGGCCGTATCCGCCAGGATCAGTCGGTCCCGGACAACAAGGGCCTGGTGCTGTTCATCAGCAACGACAACCTGCGCAAGGGTGCCGCGCTGAACGCGGTGCAGATCGCGGAACTCGTCGCCGCCAAGGTCGCCAAGTAAGCATGCAGCGAAGCGCTGTCCGGGGCTTGCATGTCCCGGACAGCGCTTTCGTGCTGTGGTCGGGGGGTTCAGATAGCGGCGGTAGAATTCCCGGGTGACCACCACGCCTGAAACCCCTGTCTACGACGCCGTCTTCCTCGGCGCTGGCGTGATGAGCGCCACCCTGGCAACGCTGCTGCACCAGCTCGAACCGGACTGGCGCTTGGCGATGGTTGACCGCCTGCCCGCCCCGGCGCTCGAATCGTCGAACGCTTGGAACAATGCCGGTACCGGCCACAGCGCCCTGTGCGAGTTGAACTACACCCCGCAGGCCGCCGACGGCACGATTCAGACCGCGACTGCGGTCAAGGTGAACGAGCAGTTCCAGGTCTCGCGCCAGTTCTGGGCGCACCTGGTCAAGACCGGTGCCATCAAGGATCCTTCGACCTTCATCACCCGCACGCCGCACATGAGTTTTGTGCGTGGCGAGGCGGACGTTGACTACTTGCGTCGCCGTCACGAAGTCCTCAAGGACCACCCGCTGTTCCAGGGCCTGGAATACTCCGAAGACCCGGCACAGATTAGGGCTTGGGCACCGTTGGTGATGCAGGGCCGCGGCAAGGAGAAGGTCGCAGCGACCTTCCACCCGGCTGGTACGGACGTCAACTTCGGTTCGCTCACCCGTCAGTTGGTTGACGCGCTGATCCAGGACGGCATGGAGACCCGCTTCGAGCACGAGGTCGTCAAGGTGCGCCGCCGCGGCGGCCACTGGCGGATTACGCTGCGTGGCCTCGGCCGGTACAAGCGCACCCTGGACGCTCGCTTCGTCTTCGTCGGTGCCGGTGGTGGCGCACTGCGCCTGCTGCAGTCGAGCCGGATCAAGGAAATCCGTGGCTACGGTGGCTTCCCGGTCTCGGGCCAGTTCCTCAAGACCACACGCCCCGAAGTCGTCGCCCAGCACCACGCGAAGGTCTATGGCAAGGCCGCCGTGGGCGCTCCGCCAATGTCGGTGCCGCACCTGGACGCCCGTGTCGTCGACGGCGGGAAGTCGCTGCTGTTCGGCCCCTACGCCGGGTTCACCCCGCGCTTCCTGAAGCAGGGCACGCTGCTGGACCTGTTCAGCACGATCCGTTTTGGCAACCTGATCCCGATGATCTCGGTTGGCTTCAAGACCATGTTTGATGGCCTGCTTGCCTACCTGTTCAGGGAGCTCATCGCGAGCAAGGACAAGAAGTTCCAGTCGCTGCAGGAATACTTCCCCAAGGCCGAGATTGGCGATTGGGAACTCATCACGGCTGGCCAGCGCGTGCAGGTGATCAAGCGCGGCAAGGGGGGTGGTGTGCTGCAGTTCGGCACCGAGATCGTGGCCGCCTCCGACGGCACCATCGCTGGTCTCCTGGGTGCCTCGCCGGGTGCTTCCACGGCAGCCCCGATCATGTTGAGCGTGCTCGAGCAGTGCTTCCCGGACAAGATCGAGGCCTGGAAGCCGACGCTGCAGCAGATGGTGCCGAGCTACGGCACGCAGTTGAGCGCCGATCCCAAGCTGGCAGCGAAGGTGCTCAAGGACACCGCCAGCGTCCTCGGTATCGAATAATTTCAGTCGCAACGGCACCCGACCACCGGTTCGGGTGCCGTTGCTATTTCTGACACGAGTTCGGATGAAATCTGGGCGCACAGCGCGGTGCATGGGCGTCATTTTGGCGATCCCCCTAGGTGTTCCCCGCAGGTGGTGTGAGTGTTCCCCGCAGCCACCTGGTGTGCATTTCCAGGATTATTCGAGAGACTGACCCTGTCCGGTTGCCAACGGGGGCAGGGCACCGCCGACACTTCGACGTGCAGGCCATGGGGCCGCAGTGCCCCGATTCGACGAGAGTAGGGCGCGAGCATGGCGGGCATGCCGGGTGACATCGGTGCGCGATTCCTGCTGCGCGCCCGAACCGCCCGAGCGGTCAGCTTCGTCATCGTCACCCTGATCTTCGCGCTCGTGCTGATGATCGGTTTCCAGGCACTGGCCGATCGCCCACTCTGGTTGGCATGGTGCGGGTTCGTCCTGGTATCGGTCGCCAGCCTCGCACCACACTTCATGCGCGAACGGTTTGGGGTCGTCCTCCCGTTGGCCATCCTGCTGGTGGTGCCCGGGATCGCCGCGATCGCCTACGAACTGCCCCGGCAGAGTGGCGCCTCGTGGTGGGACGAGGCGCTGCTGACGATGATGAAGCTTGCCGCACTGATGCTCGGCGTCGTCGCTCGCAGCGCGATGGCCACTCGGATCACCCTGGTCACGGTCCTGCTGTTGTGCGAGGCGACCATTGTGCTGGTGGCATTCCAGCAGGGCTACCCAATCCGCATCGACGCGGTCACCCTGCTGCTGGCGCTGCACTTCTTCGCGGTCAGCTTCAACAGCCAGCCCTCGCACCGTGGTCAAGCCCTGCCGAAGCCGACCAGCCAGATCGGCCAGATGCGGGCGGCCGAGCACTGGCGGCAGGCGGTCGAGGACGTGCAGGCCAAGGTGGTCAGCTCGCTGCACGACACCGTGCTCGGGACATTACTGGCGATCGGTCACTCCAAGACCGGCCCGGTGCGCCCCACCCTGCGCGAGGCAGCAGGCCTCGAGGCCGCGGACATCGAATCCGGTCGCTGGATCGGGGCGCACGTGCACGCCGACCCCGCCGAACACGCCGACGAGGAAGAGCGGTGGCTCAGTTCCGGGCTGTTCCAAGCCATCGCCGAATGGCAACGCAAAGGCCTCGTCATTGATGTCACCGGCCAGACCCACATCATCGCGGGCCTGAGCCCGGCCGCCGACCACGCCGTCGGCTTGGCGGTTGGCCAGTGTTTGGCGAATGTGCAGCGGCACGCTGGCACCCAGCGCGCCGAGATCAGCCTCAACCTGAGCGGAGACGAGGTGATCATCGGCGTCGTCGACGAAGGCAAGGGCTTCAGCGTCGATATGGTGGCCGCAGACCGGATCGGACTGCGGCACTCGATCGAGCGGCGCATCGCCTCGGTCGGGGGTCGCGTCCGGGTCTGGTCCTCGCCGGGTGCTGGCACCCTGGTGCTGCTGCGACTGCCCGTGCAGAAGAACCGCACCGTGGCCCGAATCGCCGAGACCGTGCAGCGCCTCGACCCGGTTGGCACTGTGCTGCACTGGCCGATCTCCGTGATTGCTGTCATCATCGCCGTTGCCGTGCCGGTGGTCTCGCTGCTGTTCCACGGAGTGCTCCGAGCCGGCCCGTTGGCGTGGCTCTCGGTGCTCTGTTTCGCGATCGCTGGGGCCGTGCTGTTGGTGTGTTCGAGTGCCCGGTATGGGCCATACAGCACCGGGAAGCACCTGCTCGTAGCCGGGGCAGCGCTGGCGGCCGTCATCTTGGCCATGGTGGACCCCACCCGCACCCCCTTTGTCGAAGGCCTCAGTTGGGCACCGATCAGCGCCGGCCTGCTGCTGTTCGCTGCGGCCGCATTCCGGCCACCCCTGCACACCGCAGTCGAGACACTGCTAGTCGGCATTGTTACCGTGTACCTGGCGGAGTCTGCCTCCCTGACCCATGCCGGTGGCGTCATCACCGACACCGCTCTGGCCAGCGGCCTGTTTGCCGCCTACCCGATCACCGCGCTCGGGCTCTCGAGCGCCGCTTTCGCCGCGGCGACGGTGATCGCGGCCCGGCACTGGCAGCGGGAGGCGGTGCGCGCCGCTCGCGAATCCACCGAGTTCGTCGAGGCGGCCCGCCGCGTCGTCCAGGACCGGTGGCGGCCCATGCTCTACGAGCGGGTGGCCCCCTTCCTGCTCAGCATCGCCGCTGGCGAGGAACTGACCTCCGAGCGCCAGGCGTACGCCCTGCACCTGGCGCAGGATCTGCGAGAGCGGCTGCTCGAGATCGCCCAGGACCGGTTCCTGGTCGAACTCTTCACCGAGCTCGGCTACACGAACGCGGTGGAGGCCGCGGACGCTGCCGACCCGGAGAATCGCACCATGTGGCTGACCGCTTCGCAGCGCACCGCCGTCGCGGTGTGTTTGCGGGTGCTGTTCGCCGATCCCGCGGTTCGGAAGGACACCTTCCAGGTGAGTATCCTGCCGGTCTCGCCGCGGGAGACCGCTGTGCAGGTGCGCGTCGAAGTCGATGAGCCGACGGCGCGCCTTGCGACCCGAAACAGCGCGACCTTTCTCGCGCTCCATTCCCAAGTCCAAGATCTCGTCTGGCGATTCGACCGACCTATGCTGGAGGTCCGGTTTCGGTTCGGCGCAGACGACGCAAGTGGGAGGTGACGCCGGTGCAAGCACCAGTACGACTCGCAATTGTCGATGACCACGCAATGCTCCTCGAGAGCATGGTGGAGTGGATCGGTGCCTACGCGCCAGACTTCACGGTTGTGGCTGCAGCAACCACCTGGCCCGCGCTGGTGCACTCGCCAGCATTCCCGGCCGAACTGGTGCTGATGGACTTCCAACTCGGCGATGCGATCGCCCTCGAGGCGCGCATCCGCACCTGCCGAGCCGCAGGCAGCGATGTCATCGTCTTCAGTGGCGGCGTCGGCGGGCACGCCAAGGAGCGCTCCCTCGCTGCCGGCGCGCTTGCCTTCATCTCAAAGACCGTGCCGATGGAAGGCATGATGGACATGGTCCGCGAGGCGATTGGTCGCGAAGGCGGAGCCCCGCCGGCCGCCTCGCCCAGCGTGCCGAAGCTGAGCCAGGCCGAGCGGCAGGCGCTTTACTACTACGGCTCCGGACTGAGCTTGCAGGACGTTGCCGAGAAGATGGGCGTCCAGTACGAAACGGCCAAGACCTTCTTGCGTCGTGTTCGGCAGAAGTACCGGGCGCTAGGACGCTCTGTGAGCCGTCGAGACGAACTGACCAAGCAAGCAGCCGCTGACGGGCTGCTGGAGGCTCCTGTGGGGGCGTAGAGGCGCTTCTGCGTTGCTGATCGGCGGCTTGGGCGATCGGAGCCTCGGGCATCAGGGGCCCGCCTGACGACCGCGACAAAGAGAGAAGACCGCCATGAAGGCGGTCTTCTCTCTATGGTCGGCCTTGTGGGCCGGTGTGCCAACCTGAGGCACCCTGAGAAGAGCCTGGCCGAACTGCGCCGATTGGCGGAGTTGGCTGCCAAAGCGCCGCTGGATGCTGTGCCTATCTACGAACCCCGCGATGTGCGCCGCAGGTTGGGTGCTGAGCAGATCGAGCAGCTGATCGCGGCATATCGTGCGGGGGAGCATGCCAGTGCGCTGGCTGTGGGCTATGGCATCAGCAAAGCCAGTGTTTTCACGCTGCTGGAAACGCAGGGCATCGCGCTACGCCGCAGGCGAATGGCTGGCGACGAGATCGATGAGGCGGTCCGGCTCTACCAAAGTGGTCTGACCCTGCGCCAGGTGGGTAAACAGCTTGGTCGCTCACACGACCAGGTACGGGAGGTGCTGGAGGGGCGAGGGATCCCGCGGCGAGCGTCTGGCCGGAAGGGATCGGTTGCGAGGCCGCGAATCGTTCCGGACCGGTAGTCGCATTTCTCTGATGAGAAAGGAAGCATGTTGACGATGCATCAGGGTGAAAGCGCTGCGGCGACTACCGCCTACAGTCCGTACTGGGGTCGGAGCTCGTCGTACCGCGCCTCGACTTCAGGGCCGTCAGTATGGCACTGATCAGAGATTCGCTCTTCTTCTTCCCGGGTCAGGAGTGCACCTGATGCCGTCCAGGTGAGGCTCAGTCCATCCCAGATGAAGTAGTCACCGCCACTGTCCAGGTATTCCTGAAACGACGGAGGTGCTGGGTAGCTGACACCAAGACCGCGCAGACACGGCAGATGGGCGTTGACGATCAGGTCGTAGAGGTAGCGATCATGCCCTGGGAGAGCAGAGCCAGACTGAACGGGCAGCAGCGGATATTCGACCTGACACTCGTACTTGGCGACTTGGAACTCCAGTTCGGAGGCGCCCTCCCTGAGGCCAATCTCTGCGCCGCGTTTGGAGGTCATCCGTGCTGGCCAGCCTCGGTCGCTCATGCAGCGCACCTGTGCTGGCAGGTAGTCAGGGGCAATGATCGGACGGATCAGCGCGACTTCGGGTCGTACCGCATCGGGCCACTGTGCAACGATGTTGGCCCATTTTTCGTCTGCGGTCGCTCGCAGGCTGGCGTCAAGTTCAGCACCTCCAAGTGGGATGATCGGGGGCGCGATTGGCTGAATTTCTGGAGTAGGGGCGGATGCGCAGCCGCTGACGGCGAGCAACGTCAGCGCAACAATCGGAATTCGCTTTGCGAACACTAGGCCCTCCAAATTTGGCGCAGTACATGTACCCCGACATGTTAATGCTCGCACACTATTTGAGTATTTGCCAGAAAACTCTTGAACTGAGTCTCGATCTGCGAAATAGTGAGGTGGGAACCTGTAATGCTGAGGAGCCCCGTTGGAAAGCTTTGGGGGGAATTTATGCGTATCAAGCGTTCTATTGTTGGTCTGGCCGCGGTCTTGGTCTTGGTTGCTGGCGGAGGGCCGGCGTTCGCTGGCGTGCACACTGGGGGAGGTGCGACCTGTGGATACCACGCATACTCAGTCGTTACACACTTGAGCACCACACTCCTGACACCTACGGCTCACTTTCACACGCAAAGAAAAAAGGGAAGTAGTTCTGAGTCGCAGCTAATGGTTGGACAGTGGAGGAAGTCCTGGAAAAGCTTCGGTTTCAGCGAGATCCTGTATTGGGCGGTTGAAGGGAACGGGCCTTCGACTGGCTCGATGTATTGCGGTTACACCCAGACCAACCAGAAGTAGCCATCCTGTGTGTGCTGGCTGGCGCACTGCTGAGCCAGCACACACAGGCTATAACGTGGGTGCTGGCTGAGGGGCGAACAACGTCATGAGTGGAGAACTGCGGACGGTGCGGTTGCGCACCATGCTGTTGGGGGTGCTCGCCGCCGTTGTCGTTACGGCGCTGGCGGCGTGGTCGGTGCTGACCGTGCTGGCGCCCGGCCGGGAACCGGCGCAGGTTGCAGAGCCGAGCTATGCGGTGGTGACCGAGGGTGAGATCGGGCAGACTCTGCCGGTGAACGTGGTCGCGCAGTGGCCGGTGCGAACGGCAGCCCACAACCGGGCAGTCGGGGTCGTGACGGGTGTGCGCCTGGCCGACATCGCCGATGCGAAAGCCGGTGAGATCGCATACCGAGTCGCGGGACGGCCCGTCGTGCTGGCCAAGGGCAGCGTGCCCGCCTACCGCGACCTGATGCAAGGAACGCGCGGCACGGACGTCAAGCAGTTGCAGCAACTGCTGCGCGCGGTCAAGGTCTACAGCGGCCCTGCCGACGGCGACTTCGGATATGCCACGCGCACGGCAGTGCAACGCTGGCAGAAGAAGCTTGGCATCGCACAGGACGGCGTGGTGCGCCTCGGTGACGTCGCGTTCCTGACCACGCTGCCCGCGAAGGTCGGCGTCGACAGCAAGATCGTCTACCGCGACGCCACCCTGGCCGGCGGAGAGGCCGCGATCCAGACCCTCGGCACCGAACCCCAATTCACGGTGCGCCTACTGCAGCACCAGGTCGCCCTGGTGCGCGCCGGCCACATCGTCGAGTTCCGGTCCGGTGACCAGACCCTGCGAGGCACCATCGCGCGCATCGACGAAGATCCCGACACTCGAGAACTCACCGCCGTCCTGACGGGCATCGACGGTGCCAGCATCTGCGGCGATCACTGCGACAGCATCGCCACCACGGGCGCCAGCTACCTGCCCGGCGAAATCGTCTACGCCGAAACCATGACCGGCACCCTGGTGCCGGTTGCGGCGCTCGTCACCGAACCGAGCGGCCAGGTCGTCGTGATCGGCACGGACGGCGAGGCCATCCCGGTGCACGTCCTGGGATCCGCCAATGGGCAGGCGGTCGTGACTGGGCCGCTCGCGCCGGGGGATCGCGTCCAGATCGGCGGGCTCTCGTCCCGCACAGGGCCAGGAACCGGGAGCGGCGACGGGGCACCGGCCGAGGCCGAGTAATAATGCTCACCGCCCACGAGATACGGTTCGGCTACTTCGCCGACCGACCCATCATCGACTCGTTCAGCGACGACTTCTATCCCGGCGAAGTTGTCGCCCTCACCGGGCCGAGCGGTCGCGGCAAATCCACACTGCTCTACATCCTGGGCCTGATGCTGCGGCCCGACAGCGGATCAGTGCGGTTGGGGGAGGAGCCGGTGTCCGCGCTCAGCGACGGGCCCCGTGCGGCGGTGCGCGCCGCCCGCTTCGGATTCGTGTTCCAGGACGCCGCGCTGGATGCGACCCGTACCGTGATCGACAATGTGCTCGAAGTGGCGCTGTACCGGGGCCTCGACGCGGACGAGTGGCGGGATCACGCGCAGAGGCTGCTCGCCGATTTCGGTGTCGACCTGGACCCGTGGCGCAGGCCCGGTCAGGTCTCGGGCGGGCAGGCGCAGCGCATCGCGCTGGTGCGGGCGCTGATCGGCGATCCAGAGTTCATCCTCGCCGATGAGCCGACCGGCAACCTCGATGCCGCCACCTCGGACCTGGTGTTCACCGCTCTGAGGGCCCGAGCCGACGCCGGCGCCACCGTCATCGTCGCCACCCACGACCCCGCCTTCATGGTGCGCTGCGATCGGCAGGTGCAACTGTGACCCGGGTTCCGATCCGACTGATTCTGCGCGAGGCGGTAGCGGCGGCGAAGTCGCAGCGCGTCGCCTCGCTCGCCACCATGCTGGTCGTTGCGGCGCTCGCCGGCGCGGTGCTGCTGACCGCCGGCCGCGTCGCCGGCATCGAGCACCGGGTGCTGAGCACGATCGATTCGGCGGCGAGCCGCACGGTCGTGTTTCGACTGGAGGGCGGCGCCGGCGTCGACCCGTCCGTGGTGCAGCGTCTCGCCACCGTGGCGGACATTGAGTGGTTGGCCGCGGTGGGGCCGGCGCAGGACGGCGTGAATGCAGCGCTGCCGGAGGGCAAGCGGGTGCCGATGCGCATGGTCTGGTCCACCGACCTGAGCGTGTTTTCGCCCGCGGCGGCCACACCCAGTCCAGTCGACAGCCCGCGAGTGTTCCTCTCCGATCAGGCCGTAAGCGAGTTCGGCCTGCTGGAGGCGGCCGGGGCGGTCCGTCCATTGACCGGGGTGGCGCTCCCGGTGGCGGGTCGCAGTATTGTGCCGGAGTATCTGGAACAGTTCGAGCCGCTCACCCTGATCGTGCCGGTGGATCCGCTGGAGCGCGTGCCTGCCACTTCGGCCGACGGCCGCGGTGCCCTCAGCATGATCGTCGCCCGCTTCGCGGACCCGTACCGGATCGAGGGGCTGCTGCCGACCGTCGTCGAACTCATCGGCGCCGACAGCCGCGACAAGGTGCAGGTCGGCCGCAGCGGCAGCCTCGCTGAACTGCGCGACGTGCTGTCCGGCCAGCTCAGCGCCTCGAACTTCACGATCGTGCTGGGCATCTTCAGCGTGCTGGTGCTGGTGCAGGCAGGCATTCTGTTCGCCCTCGTCCTGTTGCGGCGACGCGACTTCGGTCGCCGCCGCGCCCTCGGTGCGAGTCAGCGCCTGATCGTCACGATGCTGGTGGCGCAGACCGCTTTCCTCGCGGTCGCCGGAGCAGTCACCGGCGCCGTCATCGCAGCCCTCGTGCTGGCGATCGGCGGTGACCCGCTGCCCGCGCTCACCTACTTTCTGGCGGTCGTCGTACTTGCAGTGCTCGCTGCAGTCGCTGCCGCCGTGCTGCCTGCGATCGTCGCGGCACGCCGCGAACCGATCAGTGAACTGCGGGTGCCGTAGACGGGAACTGACCAGGTTCAACCGATCGAGACCGCCCGAGTGGGCGGTCTCTTCTCATATGTCGGGGTGCGTCCCCACTGCCCCCTCCAAATGCCGCTGTGCTTGCGGGGTAGCTTCCAGCAGAGGCCTGCTGTTTTCGGCCGAGTGCGGAAGCAGCGGCATTCGGAGCCTCCGGGCAGCGTGGCCCCGCCTGACTACCGCGAATACTGAAGAAGGCCACCCGCGAGGGGTGGCCTTCTTCAGTATGTCGGGGTGACAGGATTTGAACCTGCGGCCTCGTCGTCCCGAACGACGCGCGCTACCAAGCTGCGCCACACCCCGGAAACCATTCGTCAGACGCTGTCCGACGTTTGGGCCTCAACAAGCATAGCCCACTGCTGGGCTTGGTGTTGCATCGAGCCGGCTCCGCAGCCGGGAAATCGCCGGAAACGGGCGAAGGAACGCTGCAGACGTCTGCCACACCGCGCCTCGCGGCGGCAGTTAGCGGCCTGGTACCAGACTGAGCAGCGACACTTCCGGGCGGCAGGCAAAGCGCACCGGGGCGGTAATCGCGGTACCCACGCCGGCCGAAACGTTCAACCATGCGCTGCGGCCACCGTGGTGCCAGTGGCTCACACCACGGGCCTGATCGCCCGGAATGTCGCAGTTTGTCGCGGGCGCGGACTGGACGAAGGGGATCCGCACCTGGCCACCGTGGGTGTGGCCGGCGAAGATCAGGCTCGCGCCAAGGTCGGTAAGGGTGTTCAGCACGCGACGGTACGGCGCGTGGGTCACCCCGAAGCGCAGCGGCGGGAGCTGGCCATGCCCCTCGCGAAGGGCGTTCAGGGCCTCGGGCAGCACATCAAGGTCGTCACGATGCAGATGCGCATCGTCCGTGCCGAGGAAGGTGATCGCCTGGTCCCCAACCTCGACCACCGCGGCGGTGTTGTCCAGGTTCGTCCAGCCGTAGCCGTCCAGGAGTGCATCCAGCGCCGCCGTGTCCAGATCGTCGCCGAAGACGTGCTCCCGGTTCAGCGAGGGCATGATGTAGCGCAGCGGGTTCTTCAGCACCGGGCCGAAGTAGTCGTTCGAGCCGTGCACAGACACGCCGGGGATGCCTGCCAGCGGTGCCAATGCCTCGCCAACCGCGGGGATCGCTTCCCGGTGACCCAGGAGGTCGCCGGTCAGTACCACCAGGTCGGGGCGGAGCGCGCCGAGCGAGCGCAGCCAGTCAATGCGCATCTGCTGCCACGGCGCCAAGTGCAAGTCGCTGAGATGCAGCACCCGGAACGGAGTGGCGCCGCGCGGCAACACGGGGATGGTGTGTCGACGGACGGTGTAGGCGTTGCGCTCAATCAGTGAGGCATACGCGAGGGCAGCGCCCCCGGCGAGCGTCAGCCCGCCGAGGACGCTGCCACTGCGATTCGTGGTGCGCGCCATGGCTACGGGCCAGGCGGCGGCGGTACGTCCTCGGTGCCAGCACTGACCACGATCTTGATGGTCGCGTTCGCCTTGGCGAACTTGCCAGCGGCCGGGTTGGTACCGATGACCTGGTGTTCGGGCACAGTCGCGTGGTGCTGCGTGACCACGGTGATCGTGCCGGTGAAGCCGGCTGCGCGCAGGGCGGATTCCGCGTCCGCGGCGTTCATACCGGCGACCGTCGGAATGCTGATGCCCTGGCCGTTGCTGAGCTTCAGCACGATCAGTCGACCACGCGGCTGGTTCGTACCAGCACCCGGGATCACCTGGGCAACCAGGCCACGCGGCAAGTCGGAGGTGATGTAGGAGTTCGACACCTTGACGTTGAAGCCGAGGCTTTCGAGCAGTTCCTCAGCCTCACCGGACTGCATACCCACCAGCGTGGCAGGCACCTGGATGCTCTGGCCCTGGATCAGCGCGCCGGGCGGGCTCTTCCAGTCGCCACCGCGATACTCCTTGATGCCGTTGATCTTCTTCAGCATCGCCTTCATGATCGCGTGACGCACGTTGTTCAGACCCATGCCGTTCGACACGTAGTTGTACAGCGTCTTCTTCCCGGTGACGTTGCCGACCCAGACCGCGGTGGCGACCTTCTTGGTCGAGGCCATCATCCAGGTCTGCGTAGTGCCGTCGGTAGTACCCGTCTTACCGAATACCGGGACGCCATCGCCCGGGTTCGAGCCGACACCGGTACCGCCGGTGATGACTCGCTTCAGCGTGTAGACGGTGGCGTTCGCGACGTCCGGCGAGAGCACGCGGTTGCAGACCGACGGCTCGACCGGGACTTCCTTGCCGTCCAGGGCCTCGATGCGCTCGATCGCGATCGGCGTGCAGCTCTGACCCTCGTTCGCGATGGCGGCGTAGGCCACGGCCATGCTCAGCGGGGCGACCTCGTCCGAGCCGATCACCATCGAGGGGCCGGCGTGCAGCGGGTTCTTGTCGGCGCGGTGCGCACCGAGCGCCTCGGCGGTCTTACGGATCTCACAGAGGTCCAGCTCGGTGGCCATGTCAATAAAGGCCGTATTCACCGAGGACATGGTCGCCTGCAGCACGCTCATCGAGCCACCGCCACCACCGGCGTTCGCCGGCTTCCAGTCCGGGCCGCCGACGCCGAGGCAGGAGTCGGTGAACTCGTTCATCTTGAACGGACGCTGCGAACCATCAACGTGGTCGCTGACTGCGCGGCCATTGGCAAGCCAGGTCGCCAGGGTGAAAGACTTGAAGGTCGAACCGGTCTGGAAGCCGGACGAACCACCGTAGTCCACGTCAGCCGCGTAATTGATGGCGGTCTTCTTCTTGGACTTGGCCGCAGCCTCGGTCGAGTCATATGGCTTGTTCTGGGCCATTGCCAGGATGCGACCGGTGCCGACCTCAACAGAGGTGACCACGCTACCGGCGTCCAGGCCAGCCCACCGGCCAGCAGGCACGTACTTCTTGGTGAGCGACTGCGCCGTCTTCTGCAGGCGGACATCCAGGGTGGTGTAGATCTGGAAGCCACCGCGCATCAGCACGGTCATGCGCATGTTCGGGTCGCTGTGCAGCCCCGGGAGCTTGCGCACCTCGGCCTTGACGTAATCGCAGAAGGTGTTGGCGAACTGCGTCTTGCCGTCATCGATCGAGGCGTACTGGCAGCCGTTCGGCACCGGGCTGATCTTCGGCTGCACCGGGGTGGCGATCGCCTCGTTGAATTCAGCCTCGGTGATCAGGCCCAGGCGGCCGTACATGATGTTCAGGATTGCGTCACGACGGTTGCGGGTCGCAGCGTAGCCGTTGGCCTCGCCATTGTCGGCGCTGTCGGGCAGGTCGAGCCGGTACAGGCTCGGGTACTGCACGATGGCGATCAGACTGGCCGATTCGGCCGGCGTCAGATCGATCGCGGACTTCGAGAAGTAGCGCTGTGCGGCTGCCTCAATGCCGTACACCTGACCACCGAAGATCGCGATGTTGAGGTACTGGGTGATGATGTCCTCCTTCGACATCGTCTTTTCCAGCGAGATCGCGTACTTGATTTCCTGGAGCTTGCGCTCAATCGTGACCTCGTTGTAGGCCTTGAGCAGTTCCGGATCCTGGCTGTCTTCTGCAATCTCACGCAGCCAGTTACGAACCAACTGCATGGGGATGGTCGAGGCGCCTTCCTCAGTGCGGCCCGAGGTCGCGTTGACCACGAACGCGCGCATCAGACCCTTCAGGTCGACACCGTTGTGGGAGTAGAAGCGCTCGTCTTCGGCCGCGACCGTGGCGGCGATCATGTACGGGCTGATCTCGTCGTAGGTGATGACGCGGCGGTTCTTGTCGTAGAACTGTGCGAACTTGACCCACTTGGTGTTGCCGTCCTCGTCTTTGCCGTTGCGGGCATACATGCTGGACGGCTGCGAGAGCGTGACGGCCTGCAGCTTGTCGGGCAAGCTGTCGAAGAGGGCGATACCGCTGTTGGCGACGACACCTGTCACGGCCACTGCCGGGGCCACAACCATGGCTGCCAGGAGGCCTGCGAGTGCGCTGAGTCCCACCAGGCTTAACAGGGCAGAAGTCACACTGGTTCCACCGGATTTTGCTTGAGGCATAGACTCAGGGTAGCGACTCTGCGCCCTCAATCTGCTGAATGGAACCCCCGAAATGCATCAGTGGGAGTACATCACCACGCCGTTGTTGATTCATAACACCACCGCGATCCTGAATAATTGGGGCGCTCAGGGCTGGGAACTTGTCCAAATTGTTACCGGACCCGAGGGTGGCCTCGTCGCATATATGAAGCGTCCCGTGGGGGCAGAGAAGGAGGCGTCCGCCTAATGTCGCAGTTGGATGTTCGCCTAGCCGAACTCGGAATTGAGATTCCTGACGTCGCCAAGCCGGTGGCCGCTTACGTCCCGGCTGTCGCGTCTGGTCGGCTGGTGTTCACCTCGGGTCAGTTGCCCTTCATTGATGGCGGCCTGCCTGAGACCGGCAAGGTAGGCGATGGCCCGGGCCTGGTGTCGCCGGACAAGGCGAAGCAGTACGCCCGCCTGTGCGTGCTGAACGCGCTGGCGGCCGCCAAGAGCGTGATCGGTGACCTGGACCGCGTCGTGCGCGTCATCAAGGTGACCGGCTTCGTCGCCTCGGCCCCGGACTTCACCGGCCAGCCGATGGTGATCAACGGCGCCAGCGAGACGCTGGCCGAGATTTTTGAGGACGCAGGCCAGCACGCCCGCTCGGCTATCGGTGTCGCGGTGCTGCCGCTGGACGCCCCGGTCGAGGTGGAGCTGGTGCTCGAGTTCGAGTAACCCGCCGCAGACAACGAGAGAGGGAGCGCCCCGGTGGGGCGCTCCCTCTCTCGTTTGGTGCGGGTCTAGCGCATCGTCTGCTGGATGACGCCCATGACCTGGGTGTCGGCGAGGGTGGTGGTGTCGCCGACCTTGCGGCCCTCGGCGAGGTCGCGCAGCAGGCGGCGCATGATCTTGCCGGAGCGGGTCTTGGGCAGCTCGGTGACGATGTGGATGTCGCGCGGGCGAGCGATGGCGCCGATCTGGGCGGCAACGTGCGCCTTCAGGGTGGTGCTCGCCTCGTTGGAGGCCACGGATGCGTGCTCGGCCATCAGGATGACGAAGGCGACCACGGCCTGGCCGGTGGCATCGTCATGGGCGCCGACGACCGCCGCCTCGGCGACGTACTCGTGCGCGACCAGGGACGACTCGATTTCGGCGGTCGAGAGTCGGTGGCCCGAGACGTTCATTACGTCATCGACGCGGCCCAGCAGCCACAGGTCGCCGTCCTCGTCGAGACGCGCACCGTCACCGGCGAAGTACCAGGGGCCGCCCGGCACGTCTGCGAAGCGACCCCAGTAGGTCTCGCGGTAGCGTTCCGGGTCGCCCCAGATGCCGCGCAACATCGACGGCCACGGCTCGGTGATCACCAGCAGGCCCGAGTCGCCGGGGCCGAGCTCCGCGCCGGTCTCGTCGACGACCGCCACCGAGACGCCGGGGATCGGCTGCTGCGCGCTGCCCGGCTTGAGCGTGGCCACCCCCGGCATCGGGGTGATCATGTGCGCGCCGGTCTCGGTCTGCCACCAGGTGTCGACCACAGGCGTGCGGTTGCCGCCGATGACGTCGCGGTACCAGAGCCAGGCTTCCGGGTTGATCGGCTCGCCAACCGAGCCGAGCAGGCGCAGGCTGGACAGGTCGTACTGGTCGGGGATCTCGCGGCCCTTCTGCATGAAGGCGCGGATCGCAGTCGGCGCGGTGTAGAAGATCGTCACGCCGTAGTCCTGGATGATTTCCCACCAGCGGCCAGGGTGTGGGCTGTCCGGGGTGCCCTCGTAAATGACCTGGGTGGCGGCATTGGCCAGCGAACCGTAGACGGTGTAACTGTGGCCGGTGATCCAGCCCACATCGGCGGTGCACCAGTACACGTCTGACTCGGGGCGCAGGTCGAAGGTGGCGCGCAGCGTGAACGCGGCCTGCGTGAGGTAGCCGGCGGAGGTGTGCAAGATGCCCTTCGGCTTCCCGGTGGTGCCGGAGGTGTACAGGATGAACAGCGGTTGCTCGGCGGGGAAGGCCTGCGCCTCGTGCTCGGCCGACTGCTGCTCGATCAGCTCGTGCCACCACAGGTCGCGGCCCTCGGTCCAGGCCAGCTCGCCCGGGTAGTCGTCGCCAGCCCGGCGGACCACGACCACGTGCTCGACGGTGCTGGGCTTGCCGTCGGCGTCATCGAGCAACAGGGCCGCGTCCACGGCCGGCTTCAGCGAGGAGACTCGCCCCTTGCGGTAGCCGCCGTCGGCGGTGATCACGAGCTTGGCCTCAGCATCGTCGATGCGGCTGCGCAGGCTCTCGGCGGAGAAGCCGCCGAACACCACCGAGTGGGCGGCGCCGATGCGGGCGCAGGCGAGCATCGCGATGATGGCCTCGGGGATGAGCGGGAGGTAGATGGCCACGCGGTCGCCGGCGGTCACGCCGAGGGATTCGAGCAGGTTGGCCGCGCGCTTGACCTCGGCGGTGAGATCCGCGTAGGTGATGGTGCGGGTGTCGCCCGGCTCGCCGATCCAGTGGTACGCGACCCGGTCACCGAGGCCGGCGGCGACGTGGCGGTCGAGGCAGTTCTCGGCGACGTTGAGCGTGCCGTCGGCGAACCACTCGGCGAAGGGCGGGTTGGACCAGTCGAGGACGCGCGTAAATGGGGTACGCCACTGCAGCATTCGGGCCTGTTCGGCCCAGAATCCGAGGCGGTCGGTCGCGGCGGACTCGAACGCCTCGGGGCCGACCTGAGCCTGTCCTCGGAACGCTTCACTCGGCGGAAATCGCGGCTCAGAGTGCTCGTTGCTGCTTCTGGTTTCGGTCATGCGGTTCGCTCCCTTGCGATGCGCGTGAGTCCTGCCTGACAACGCAGTCTTCTCCACGGCGAGAATCCTTGAAAACTCACTGTAGTTCGTAGCCAACAAGCAGTCAGCATTCACGCAACTCACAGCGTGTGGCAGGACATCAATGCGCTATGCTGAATGCATTCGGACCTAGTGTTCGAACAGTCGCAGCAGTGATTCCCCCCAATCCACTGCGACTGTGGCGGCATCCATTTCCCCCCAATGGATGCCGCCCCTCTTTTTTGTGCGGCGGATCCTTCTGCTCTTCCGGCCTTTTCTGCCGGAACTGCCTGTCAGGGCGACGACCTCGTTACGTCACGGCGAGGCGTCCACACGCCGCCGCTGCAGCCACTCGTCCACCTGATGGTGCTATGCCGCTCGCGGCGCATCACCGCGCGCAACGCTGATCGCATGTACACCAGCCCTGATGTCGCCGCGCTCGGAGAACTCGCCCCGTACTGCGCGCCCGGGGTGACCGACTTGCTCATCGATGGCGCTGGACAGTTGTGGGTGGATGGTGGCGACGGGCTCGGGCCGCGGCATGATTGGCGGCCGCTGGGGGAGCCGATGGTCCGTCGGCTCGCGGTCCGGCTGATTGCGCAGGGTGGGCGGCACCTGGATGAGGCGACGCCGTGCGTGGATGTGCGCCTCGCCGGCGGCATTCGCGTGCACGCGGTACTACCGCCGGTCTCCACCGCGGGCACGCTGCTGTCCATTCGGTTGCCGGCATCGGAGCCGTTGGGGCTCGCGGAACTGGTGCATCGAGGCAGCCTGTCAGCGGAGCTCGCCGGTCAGCTCGTCGACGCCGTGCACGCCCGCCGAAACGTGCTGATCACCGGGGCCACTGGCAGTGGCAAGACCACGCTGTTGTCGGCACTCTTGGCCGAGGTGCCGTCTGAGCAGCGCATCCTCACCATTGAGGACGTGGCCGAGTTACAGGTTGCGCACCCGCATGTAGTGGGCCTGGAGGCGCGGCAGCCAAATCTGGAAGGCCGCGGCGGCGTTGACCTCGCCCAACTGCTGCGTCAAGCGCTGCGGATGCGACCGGACCGGATCGTGCTCGGCGAATGTCGCGGGGCGGAACTGCGTGAACTCCTGGCGGCACTCAATACCGGACATGCCGGGAGCGCCGGGACCATGCACGTGAACCGGCTCGAGGATGTGCCGGCGCGGCTGTTGGCGCTGGGCGCGGTGGCGGGCTTGAACGCCGAGGCGCTGGGCATGCAGGCCGCGGCCGCCTTCGACCTGCTGATCCACAGTGCGCGTGGCCGTGACGGCCGGCGGCGGGTCGACCAAGTCGCGCGGTTGCGGTGGGCTCGTGGCGAATTGCACGTCGAGCAGGGCTTCCAATGAGTGGGGCGGATGAAGTGGCGACGGCAGTCGAGCGACTGTGTGTCGTACTCGAGGCGGGGGTCGCACCCACGGCCGCATTGCGGCTGGTTGCGCGACGCAGCCGCGGCACGGTGCGGGCAGTCCTGACGGCCGCCGCCGAGTCGGAACACATTCCGCGCACGCTACGTGAAGACGCCCCGGAGCCATCCGGGTGGAACGCGCTCGCGGCGGTGTGGCAGGTTGCCGAGCAGGCCGGTGCCGGGCTCACTGGGGCCCTCGCCATGATCGCGGAGTGCCTCCGAGAGCAGGCTGAGCGCGAACGGGAGGTGCGTGCGGCGCTGGCCGGGCCGATGGCGAGTGCGCGGCTGGTGCTGCTGATGCCCCTGGTCGGACTGCTCCTGTGCAGCGCGCTCGACATTCCCGTCTGGACCGTGCTCGTTGGCACTGTCGCCGGCTGGGTCTGCCTGGGGGTGGCCGCCGGCCTGCTCTGGGCCGCCCAGCGATGGATGCGCCGATTGGTGCGTACGGCACAGCCGGATGAGGTGGTGCCTGGCCTGCCGCTGGTACTCACCGCGATCGGTTTGGCTGGCGGACTCGATCCGGGCGCGGCCGTGCGCCGCGCACGCCTGGCGGCCAGGGTCGCGGCCTGGGACGACGCGGCATTGCTCGACACCCTCGACTTGGCGGAGGCCGCGGGGGCCAGCGCGCGGCCGTTACTGCTGGCTGAGGCTACCCGCCTGCGCCGCGAGGTGGTGGCCCGGGACCGGGAACGCGTTGCCCGTCTCGGGGTGCACCTGCTGTTGCCGCTCGGAATCTGCGTGCTGCCAGCCTTCATCGCGCTCACGGTGATCCCAGCGGTGCTGGGATTGTTCTCCTCCACAGCAACGGGGCTCGTCGGGTAGTGCGCGGGGTGCAGCGCTCGGGCTGGGGCGCGGCTCCGGTTTGCCACGCTGACAAGAGAAAGGGGAATACGATGCACGAGATTCGAATCAAGGCGGGGGCGTCGGTGTCGGCGCGGGCGTCGACAGCGCGGGCCGCAACCGCGCAGCGATCGGCGGCGATACGGTCCGCCGCGAAGCTGTCCGGTGACGATCGGGGCGCCATCACCGCCGAATATGCGATTGCCACGCTCGCGGCGGTGGGCCTGGCTGGCCTGCTGGTGGTGATCCTGCGCAGCGACGCGGTGCGCGAACTCATCTTGGGCGTGATCACGCAGGCGTTCGGGCAAGGCTGAATCACGTGGCTGGCAGTGGGTCGGGCCGGAAGGAACGGCGCGGTGCAGCGACACGCCCCCAGGGCGACCGCGGCAGCGCCACCGCCGAACTGGCGCTGATCGTGCCGAGCGTGATCGTGCTGCTCACCGTCATCCTGCAGGTCGCCGTACTGGGCGCGGCCCGTACACAACTCCAGGACGCCGCTGCACTTGCGGCCAGGCTCTATGCCCGTGGCGAATCCGCCCAGCCAGCGATCGGGGCAGTCCCGGGTGCAACGACCCTGCACGTGCGAACCGAACGCCGCGAGGGCCTGCACTGCGTGCACCTCAGCCAGGACCGTCGAGTGCTCGGCCTCGTCCCGGTCCGACTCGAGGCGCGGGGCTGCGCGCTGCCCGGAGGCCTGTGATGCGGGACCGCGGGAGCACCACGATCGGGATCGCCCTACTGCTGGCGGCAGTGACGGCGGCGGTTGCGCTCGCGGTCGGCACTGGGATCGTGCGGGACCGCGCCACCGCCGCGCAGGCGGCGGACGCGGCGGCGCTCGCCGCGGCCGACGTGCTGCGGGGCATCTCGCCAGGACTGCCGTGCGCGATCGCAGACCGGGTTGCGACCACGAACGGTGCACGGCTGCAGTCCTGCAGGATCCAGGACTTCGACGTGCTGGTCGAGGTGGCGGTGCCCGCCTGGCACGGCCTCGCCGAAGCACGGTCCAGGGCGGGACCGCCCATGCAGGACGGGGATCGGTGACCGCGCGCCCGAGAAACGCCGAGAGTCCGCAGCACGTTGTTGCTTGCATATTCCAGGCATGCGTCGTATACAGTGAGCACGGCGGACGGCAGTGCAAGATCAGCCGTCGCCGCAGCTTGACTCAGCGGTGCTGGAGCCGTTCACGGGTCACCCACTCGGGCGGCTGCACCACCCGCTCGGACGCGAAGCGCCCGAACCAGCAACGACAGGAATCAGTGTGTCCGGCAGCAAGAAGCTCGTCATCGTCGAGTCCCCGGCGAAGGCAAAGACGATCGCCCAGTACCTCGGCGACGGCTTCGAGGTGCTTGCATCGGTGGGCCACATCCGAGACCTGATCGACCCCAAGTCGCTGCCACCGGAGCTGAAGAAGGGCCCGCTCGGCAAGTTCTCCGTCGACGTCGACAACGGCTTCGAGCCCTACTACGAGGTCAGCCCCGAGAAGAAGAAGACCGTCACCGAACTCAAGCGCGCGCTCGCCGATGCCGACGAGCTCTACCTCGCCACTGATGAGGACCGCGAAGGGGAGGCCATCGCCTGGCACCTGCTACAGGTGCTCAAGCCCAAGGTGCCCGTGCAGCGCATGGTCTTCCACGAAATCACCAAGGAAGCTATCGAGCGCGCCAAGCAGAACACCCGCAGCATCGACGAAGCCCTCGTCGACGCGCAGGAAACCCGCCGCATCCTCGACCGGCTCTACGGCTACGAAGTCTCGCCGGTGCTCTGGCGCAAGGTCGGTCCCGGCCTGTCCGCCGGTCGCGTGCAGTCCGCGGCAACCCGCCTCGTCGTCGACCGCGAGCGGGAACGTCTGGCCTTCGTCGCCGCCGAATACTGGGACGTCTCTGCCGTGCTCGCGCCGAAGACCGCCACCGGCACGGGCCAGTTGTTCGAGGCCAAGCTGCAGAAGCTGAACTTCGAGAAGATCGCCACCGGCCGCGATTTCGACGACCATGGCCGCCTCACCGGCAAGGCCACCATCCTCACCGAGGCGAGCGCGACCGCGCTGGTCGAAGCCCTGCAGCAGCCCGAGACCAGCATCAAGGTCACGAACCTCGAGACGAAGCCGTACACCCGCCGTCCGGCCGCCCCCTTCATCACCTCGACCCTGCAGCAGGAAGCGGCCCGCAAGCTGCGCTTCTCGGCTCGCCAGGCGATGAGTGTGGCGCAGTCGCTGTACGAGAACGGGTACATCACCTATATGCGTACCGACTCGACCGCACTGTCGCAGCAGGCGGTCGCAGCGGCCCGCAAGCAGGCGGCGGAACTGTACGGCGCCGACTCGGTGCCGGCCGCGCCGCGCGTGTACGCCTCCAAGGCCAAGGGCGCCCAGGAAGCACACGAGGCGATTCGCCCCGCCGGCGACACCTTCCGAACCCCGACCGAATTGCTCGGCGTGCTGCGTGGCAACGAGTGGAAGCTCTACGACCTGATCTGGAAGCGGACCATCGCATCTCAGATGGCCGACGCCAAGGGCCAGACCGCCTCGGTCACGATTGAGGCGACCACTGCCGACGGCGCCACTGCAGAATTCGGCGCCTCCGGCACCGTCATCACCTTCCGCGGCTTCCTCGCCGCCTATGAAGAGGGCAAGGATGAGGAGCGCAACGAGCGGGCCAACGACAAGGAAGCCAAGCTGCCGGTGCTCACTGAGGGCCAGGAACTCGCCCTCGACCAGGCCACCCCGCAGTCGCACCGCACCTCGCCGCCGCCGCGCTACACCGAGGCCAGCATCGTCAAGGCACTCGAAGACCTCGGCATTGGTCGTCCCTCGACCTACGCCGCCATCATTTCGACCATCGTCGACCGTGGCTACGTGACGTTGCGCGGCCAGACCCTGGTGCCGAATTGGATCGCCTTCTCGGTCGTGCGACTGCTGGAAGAGCACTTCCACGACCTGGTCGAATACGACTTCACCGCCTCCATGGAAGAGGACCTGGACCGCATCGCCGCCGGTGAAGAGGACCGAGTCAAGTGGCTGCAGGGTTTCTACTTTGGTGGGGGCAACCGCCGCGGCCTGCGCGAAGTGGTCGACAACCTCGGCGAGATTGATGCTCGCCAGGTGAATTCGATCCGCATCAGCGACGACATCACCCTGCGCATCGGTAAGTACGGCCCGTACCTGGAGGTCGCCGAGCCCGAGGGCGACCCGCGCCGCGTGAACGTGCCGCGCGACCTGGCCCCGGACGAACTCACTCCCGAGAAGGCCCGCGAACTCGCCGACGCGCCCGTCGCTGGCGACCGTATCCTGGGTGTGCACCCGGTCTCGGGCAAGGAGATCGCCGTCCGCGACGGCCGCTTCGGTCCCTACGTGACCGAGGTCGAGCCGGAAGAGCCGGAAGCCCCGGCCGAGGACGGCGCGAAGAAGAAGACCAAGAAGGCAGCCGCGAAGCCCCGCACCGCCAGCCTGTTCAAGTCGATGAGCGTGGAGACCGTCGATCTGGACACCGCGGTGAAGCTGCTTGACCTGCCGCGCGTCGTCGGTGTCGACCCCGAGTCGGGCGTCGAAATCACTGCGCAGAACGGTCGCTACGGCCCCTACCTGAAGCGTGGCGACGACACTCGCACGCTGCCGGACGAAGACTCGATCTTCGAGATCGACCTCGAGGCGGCCCTGGCGCGCCTCGCCGAACCCAAGTACGGCGCCCGTGCCTCGGCCAGCGCGCTGAAGGAATTTGGTACCGATCCGGTCAGCGGCAAGGCGGTCAAGCTCAAGGACGGACGCTTCGGCCCCTACGTCACCGACGGCACCACCAACGCGACCGTGCCCCGCGGCGAGGACCCGATGGAACTCACCGAAGAGCGCGCCTTCGAGCTGCTGCAGATCAAGCGGGAAAAGGGTCCGGCCAAGAAGCCAGCCGCCCGCAAGACCGCGACCAAGTCCGCAGCCAAGAAGCCAGCCGCCAAGAAGTCGACGGCGAAGAAGGCCGAGTAACTGTGCCGGGCCTGTTTGTCACCTTCGAGGGCGGCGACGGCGTCGGCAAGTCGACGCAGGCCGCGCTGTTGGCGGCCAGGCTGGAGGCGGCGGGACGCACCGTGGTGCGCACCCGCGAACCCGGTGGCACCGACCTTGGCGTGCAACTGCGGCAGTTGCTGCAGCACCAGCCCGGTCACATTGATCCGCGGGCCGAGGCACTGCTCTACGCCGCCGACCGCGCCCACCACATCGCCACCGTCGTGCGCCCCGCGCTCGCGGCTGGCTCGATGGTGCTGCAGGACCGCTACCTCGACTCGTCGATCGCCTACCAGGGCGCGGGCCGTGTGCTCGAGCCGCAGGCGATCCGAGACCTGTCGCTGTGGGCGACTGACGGCCTGCTGCCGGATCTGACGATCCTGCTGGACCTCGACCCCGAGCTCGGCGCCGTCCGTCGCGCCGGTGGGGAGTACGACCGGATGGAGGCGGAGTCGCTCGACTTTCACCGCCGCGTCCGCGACGGCTACCTCGCCCTGGCGGCGGCAGAACCGGGCCGATTCCTGGTCCTCGACGCGACCCAGGCGCCCGAGGCGCTGGCCGAGCAGATCGCCGAGCGCGTGCTCGGACTGCTGGGCGAGTAGCGACTCCGGACTGCGGCCGCCTCGTGTGCGGCGATCGGCGCCCTCGCCCCGAGTCGGCTGCTGACATCACTGCCCCGGCGTCTTCTCAGGCCACGGTGTCCGGCCCGCGTGCCAGAATGGGCACGATGCTTCGCTTCGTATCCTGTCTGCTCTCGCACCGCCTCGGCGGTGTCGCATGAGTGCCTGGGACGAGATCGGCGACCAGAGCGAAGCCGTCCAGGCGCTGCGTGCCGCGGCAGAAGCATTGCGTGCCGACCCGCGCGACCCCGAGGCGCTGAACGCCTTCGGGCACGCCTGGCTGATTACCGGCCCGCCCGGCTCCGGTCGGAGCACACTGGCGTACGCGGTCGCAGCCGAACTGTTGAGCGCCGGTCGCGACGATGCCGAGGCGCGCAGCGTCCGCGCCCAGGTTGATGCCCGCACGCACCCGGACCTCACGGTCCTGGCCACCGAGAAGGTCGTGATCTCGATCGAGGAGATCCGCAAGCTGGTGCAGTCCGCCCAGTTCGCACCCTCACAGTCGCGCTTCCGCGTGATCGTGATCGAGGACGCGGACCGGATGGCTGAGCGCTCCTCCAACGTGCTGCTCAAGAGTCTCGAAGAGCCGCCCGAGACCACGATCTGGTTGCTGTGCGCCCCCAGCGAGGCCGACCTGCTGCCCACGATTCGCTCGCGGGTCCGTGCCGTGCGACTGCGGCTGCCCTCGGTGGACGCGGTCGCACGCATCGTCGCCGAGCGCACCGGCGTCGACGCCGCGCTCGCTCGCACCGTCGCCCGCGAAGCCCAGCAGCACATCGGTATGGCCGTCCGCCTCGGCAAGGACGAGGCCGCGAGGGCGCGCCGAGCCGCCACGATCGACCTGGCCTTGAACATCACCTCGGTGGCCAGCGCGGTCGCCGCTGCCGCCGACCTGATGAAGGTCGCGGGCGAGGACGCCGCCCAGCTCACCGAGCAGCGGGACGACGCGGAGCGCGCGGAACTGCTGCGCACCCTCGGCGTCGAGCCGGGTGCTCCGGTGCCTCGGGCCATGCAGCCCCAGGTCCGTGCCCTCGAGGAAGACCAGAAGCGGCGCGCCACCCGGAGCCTCCGCGACGGCATTGACCGCGCGCTCCAGGACCTGCTCTCGCTGTATCGGGACATTCTGATGGTGCAGCTCAGCACCGGCCTCGAGCTGGTGAACGACGCGATCCGGGACCGGGTCGAGCAGGCCGCTGCGGCCGCGACCCCGCAGCAGACGCTTGCCGCGCTCGACGCTATCGCTGAGGCGCGCAAGCGCATCGCGATGAACGTACAACCTGCCTTGGCGATCGAGGCGATGACCATGGCATTCCGACGGGGGTAGGGACGATGACGACCATGAAGCGACGCACGCTGCGAGCCGGTATGGCGAGCCTGCTTGCCGCATCCGTCTTGGCTGGGTGTGCACTGGTGCCCGTCCTCGAGGAGGGCCAGAGCCTGTGGCCCCCGGCGCCCGGGGAGCCCAGCGATCCTGGCACGTCGGTGATCGACGCGGACCTCGGGCCGGAGCTGCTCGGCTTCTACCAGCAGACGCTGGAGTTCCGTGCGTGCTACAGCGGCCTGGAGTGTTTCACCGTGCTCGCGCCGCTGGACTGGGACAACCCGACCAAGGGCACGATTGAGCTCGAGGGCGTTCGCACGCGTGCTGCAGGCACGAGAGTCGGCAGCCTGCTGGTGAATCCTGGTGGCCCCGGCGGCTCCGCGATCGACCAGGTGGCACAGTACGGGCGGATGTCCTTCGGCCGGGAACTGCACGAGTCCTTTGACCTCGTTGGCGTGGACCCGCGCGGCGTCGGCCAGTCCACTCCGATCACGTGCTTTGCGAGCACCGAGGACAAGGACGAGTACCTACTTGAGATCGTGACCCTGCCGCAGGGCAGCGACGAGTGGTTCGCCTTCGCCGCGGAGGAGATGCGCGAATACGCCGAGCAGTGCGAGCGTCTCTCCGGCCCAGTGATTGGCTACGTCGACACCATGAGCGCGGCCCGCGATATGGATCTGGTGCGGGCGCTGCTGGGCGAGCCGCAACTGTACTACCTCGGCTTCTCGTACGGCACCTACCTCGGCTCGATGTATGCCGAGCTCTACCCGCACCGCGTTGGCCGCCTCGTCCTCGACGGCGCAGTGAACCCCGACGAGGATGCCTTCGAGGGCTCGCTCGCTCAAGCCAAGGGATTCGACAGCGCGCTGCTGGCGTATCTGCAGCAGTGCCTCTCGCGCCGCGATTGTCCGCTCAGCGGCACGCCGGAACGCGCCGCACAACAGTTGGTCGACTACCTGCTGACCCTGGATGACCGTCCGATTCGCAACGTCGACGGCCGGTTGATGGGGACAAGTGCTGCGGTGATTGCAGTCATCACGCCCCTGTATGCGGAAGACACCTGGATGTACCTGGACATGGTCATCGACGGCCTGCTGGATCGCGATCCGATGATGGCCTTCGTGATGTTCGACGCCTACGCCTCGCGCGTGAATGGTGAATACACCGGCAACGGCATGGAAGCGATTGGCGCGATCAACTGCCTCGATACTGACGTCTCCGACGTCACCATCGAGCAACTGCGCGCCGAGGCGGAGGTACTGCAGCGCGAGGCTCCCTACTTCGGCCAGTTCCTGTCCTACGGCGGCTATAGCTGCACGCAGTGGCCGTGGAAGCACCGCGGCTACCCGGACCTGCGCGCCGAGGGGGCCGCACCGATCCTGGTGATCGGCACCACGAATGACCCGGCGACTCCGTACGCCAGCGCCGTGCACCTGGCCGAAAAGCTCGACAGCGGCATCCTGATCACCTTCGAGGGGGAGGGGCACACCGCCTACGGGCAGCAGAACGCCTGCATCGTCGCTGTGGTGCATGACTATCTGATCCGAGGCGCCGTGCCGGAATCGGACCCGCGCTGCAGCTAAGTTCCGGCCGCTCCTGGGGACGCGGACCATGTCCCCCGAATTGTGACGTTGCGTGACAGCCAATGTGACGTGCCAGGTGGACCTTCTTACACTGGAACAGTTGCCCGCGGCACACGACGCCGTGTCGGCACCTCACCATTGAAGGGTTCCCCAGTCATCATGAAGACGAGCTTCCTGACTCGCGCCGCAGCCATCGCGCTGCCGGCCGTGCTGCTGCTTGCCGGCTGCGCCTCGGAGCAGACCACCGCACCGACCGAGCCGAGCGCTCCGGCCGACCTGACCATCCCCGGTATCTTCACCGGCGACGCCACCATCCCGGCAGCCGTCGACGGCGGCCTCGAGGTGGCCCTCGTGACCCGCATCACCACCGGTAGCTGGTACGAGACCTACGCCAAGGCCGTCACGGCTGAGGTCGAGGGCCTCGGCGGCACCCTGCAGGTGCTGGACTCGAACAACGACCTGGCCAAGTTCGCGTCGAACATCGACACTGCAGTGAACTCGGGCGTTGACGTGCTGCTGATCAACAACGGCACCGCCGACGCGCTGAACGACTCGGTACAGCGTGCCCTCGACGCCGGCATCCCGGTCGTGACCTACGACTCGGACATCACCCTGCCGGGTGTCTCCTCGATCAACCAGGACGACGCCGCGCTGGCCACCAACGGTCTGACCGCGCTGGCTGAGGACTTCAACGGTGACGCTGGCATCGTGGTGCTCTCGGTCGCTGGCTACGCGCCGCTGGACCGCCGCCTCGCCGCAGTGAACGAGTTCACCGCCAAGAACACCGGCATCAAGGTCGTCACCCAGACCGGTACTGTCTCGGGCTCGGCTGCGCTGGACACCGCCGCGCAGATCGCTGCGCTGCTGACCGCGAACCAGCCGGGTGGCGAGATTGACGCTATCTGGGGTCACTGGAACGAGTTCACCCGGGGCGCCTTCACCGCCCTCGAAGAGGCCGGTCGCAAGGACATCGCGGTGTACACCGTCGACCTGACCGACCAGGAACTGCCGTACTTCTGGAACGAGGCCGTGGACTTCCGCGCCGCCTCGGCCACCAACCCGGCCACCATCGGTCGCTCGCAGGTCCGCCAGGCCTGGGTGAAGGCTGCGGGTCAGCAGGTGGGCGACCTCCTGGTCACCCCGGCGCTGATCAAGAAGTCGGAACTGCCCGCCAGCGAGATCTCCTACACCCAGCTCGGTGACCTGGTCCCGGCCTGGAACGAAGACAAGACTGAGTGGCCGGCTTGGATCAAGAGCCTCCACGAGCGCACTGGCAAGTGACCTCGACGCTGACGCTCAGTAGCGTCGGCCACGACTACGGCGACGGCCCGGTCCTCCGCAAGGTGGACCTGGCCGTCGTCGGCGGTCAGGTCCATGCGCTGCTCGGCATGAATGGAGCCGGCAAGAGCACCCTGGTGCACATTGCCGCAGGATTCTTTGCGCCCTCGCAGGGCGCTATTGCCATTGATGGCGTACCTGTCCGACTGGACGGTCCCGGCGCTGCATTCCAGCACGGGATTGCCCTGCTGGCGCAGGAAGTGGATCGTGGCCTCGTCCCCGACGCGACCGTGCACGAGAACCTCACCGCAGGCCTGCTGCGGCGGGAGGGAACCCTGGGGTTCTCGAAGCGCGCCAACCGGGACCGTGCCCGAGCGATGCTGGAGCAGTACGCCGTCGATATCGACCCGGACCGCCAGGTTGACTCGCTGAGCCTGTACGAAAAGCAGGCGCTCTCGCTGGTGCGCGCCGCGGCCACCGATGCGCGCTTCCTGTTCTTGGACGAGCCGACCAGCGCCTTCGACGCCGCCGAGACGGAACGCTTCTACGGCATCGTGGATGCCCTCAAGGCCAGCGGTATCGGCATCGTCTTCATCTCGCACCGCCTGCCGGAAGTGTTCCGGATCGCCGATCAGGTGACCGTGCTGCGCGGCGGCGAAGTGTCGTTGGCGGCACCGATCGGTGATGTCACCCGCGAGACGGTGGTTGAGGCGATCACCGGTGCGGCAGCCGACATTCAGCGCTCCGACCGCCCGGCCATCGACCGCGAGACTGTCTTCAGCGCGACCGGTATCGATCTGGGCCGGGGCCGCGCCCCCTTCGATCTGAGCATCGGAGCCGGTGAAATCGTGGCCGCCTTCGGCCCGCTCGGTGCTGGCAAGAGTGCGCTGGCGCGCACGCTGTTTGGCTTGCGCGGCAAGGTTGCAGCCACCGTCGCCGGCAAGTCGGTGACCATCCGCACCCCAGAGCGGGCCGCAAAGCTTGGCCTGGCGCTGGTTCCGGAAGAGCGACGCACGCAGGGCCTCTGGCTGGAGGAGTCGGTACAGACCCACGCGGCGCTCGGCTTCCGCGGCATCATCCGCCGCGGTCGCGAGCGGGCTGCCGCCAAGGAAATGATCGCTGATTACGACGTGCAGCCGCCTCGCCCCGAGCAGTTGGTTCGCCGCCTGTCCGGTGGCAACCAGCAGAAGGTTGCGGTCGGGAAGTGGGCGCAGGGCCAGGGCCGTCGCGTCCTGATCCTGGACGAGCCGATGAAGGGCGTGGACGTCGCCGCCAAGGAGGCGATTTTCCGATCGATCGAGCGGTTGGCCGCCTCGGGCATTGGCGTGCTGTACTTGACGCAGGAACCCGATGACGCGCTGCGCATCGCAGACCGCATTCTTGTTTTGGGACGTTCCGGCCTGGTGCTGGATCGCCCCGCCGCTGCCGTCACGGCGGTGGACCTCATGTTTGCCGAGAGGACGGACGCCGCATGAGCGCCGAGACCCCGACCCGCCGTCGCATCGACGCCGACTTCATCTACCGGTATGCGGCGCTGATCATCATCGTGGGCATCATCGCCTTCTTCGCGGTGATGAACCCGAACTTCCTCACGCCCGGCAACGTGATGGACATCCTGCGGTCGATCGCGGTGAGCGCCCTGCTGGCGTTGGCCGTGACGTTCTCGCTGGTGGTCAACGGCTTCGATGTCTCGATCGGCTCCACCGCGAGCCTGACCTCGATCGTGGCCGCCTCGATGATGATCACCTTCCGCCAGGAGCTGTGGGTCGCCATCCTGGTGCCGCTGGTCGTTGGGGTGATCGTCGGTCTGGTGAACTCCACCCTGATCGTGGGCCTGCGCTTGCCGGACCTGCTGGCCACCCTGGCCATGCTGTTCGTAGTCAGTGGCGTGCAGCAGACCCTCACCGGCGGGAACTCGGTCTACCCTGGCGTGGACACCGGCATCATCGTGCCGTCGTTCTCGTTCCTGGGCAAGGGCACGCTGTGGGGCATCCCGGTGCCGGTGATCATCCTCGCGGTCGTCGCGTTGCTCGCGCACCTGTTCCTCAACCGCACCACGACCGGTCGCTTCATGTACCTGGTCGGTGGCAACGAGGAGGCAGCCCGCCACATGGGCCTGCCGGTGAACCGCCTGCGGGTGCTTGCCTACGTGCTCTCCGGCCTGCTGGCTGCGGTGGCGGGCATCGTGATGACCGCGCGAATTGGCGCTGGTCAGATCGAGGCAGGTGCGCCGCTGCTCATGGACGCGGTCGCCGCTGCCTACGTCGGCTATGCGCTGTTCGGCCAGAAGAAGCCGAGCGTGGTGGGCACCGTCCTGGGCGCGATCCTGATCGGTGTGCTGCTCAACGGCATGACCATGCTCAAGGTGCATTACACCGTGCAAGGCATCGTGAAGGGTGCCGTGTTCATCATGGCCCTGGCCTTCACCTTCCTGCGCCAGCGCAAGCACTAGGGGCCGACGGCGGCCACAGCCGCCAGTGAGAGAATGATTCCGTGAGCGCCTCGAACCACACCCCGGACTTCGCCAACAACTTCTCCTTCCTCGGTCACACCGACCAGGGTGGGGGCCGCGCCGACGGCTGCCAGATCATGGTGCAGGACGGCTACGCCTATGTGGCGCACGCCTTTTCGAACGGCTTCAGCATCATCAATGTGCGCGATCCGCGGAACCCGCAGCCCAGCGGCTACGTGCCGACCCCGCCGGGGACCTGGAGTGTGCACCTGCAGGCGGCGGATGGCTTGCTGCTGGTGATCAACGCCAAGAACCTGTTCGCGGACTCCGAGTTCGCCGTCGAAGAGGGCTACTACAACCGCTCGGTGGGTTCGACCGCGCTGCAGGCGGCCCGGGGCTACGCCGCGGGCATGCGCGTGTTCGACATCACCACGCCGGGCCAGCCGCGTGAGATCGGCTTCATGCCGGTCGAGGGGGTGGGCCTGCACCGCATCTGGTACGTCGGCGGCCGCTGGGCCTACGCCTCGGCGCTGCTGGACGGCTACACCGACTACATCTTCGTCACCATCGACCTGGCCGACCCGACGAAGCCGCAGATCGTCGGCAAGTGGTGGCTGCCGGGGATGCACGAGGCCGGTGGCGAGACCCCGACCTGGGACACGGAATCGTGGCGCTACGGCCTGCACCACGCCATCGTCAGCGGCGACACCGCGTACGCCTCGTGGCGCGATGGCGGCCTGACCCTGCTGGATGTGTCGGACAAGGCGGCGCCGAAGCTGATCTCGGCCAAGAACTGGACCGGCCGAGTCGGGGGCGCCACGCACACCGCGCTGCCGCTGCCCGATCGGAACCTGCTCGCCGTCGCCGACGAGGGCATCGCCGACAACGCTGCCGACGGCATCAAGCGCATCTGGCTGTTCGACATTCAGGACCCGAGCGACCCGATCAGCATCTCGACCCTGCCGCAGCCGGCCGAGGACGACTTCATTGCCAAGGGCGCGCACTTCGGTCCGCACAACCTGCACGAGAACCGTCCGGGCAGCTTCGTCAGCGACCGCCTGCTGTTCGCCACGTATCAGAACGCGGGCCTGCGCGCCTACGACATCCGCGACCCCTTCGAGCCGAAGGAGGTCGGGGCCTGGGTGCCGCCGGCCCCGACCCAGATGGTGGACACCCGTCCCGACCGGCCGCGGGTGATTCAGAACTTTGACGTCTTCGTGGACAGCGAACTGCGCTGCTACATGACCGACTACAACGCCGGCCTGTACATCCTGCAGTACGAGGGAGACGTGCTGTGAGCGAGGCGCTGCTGGACGCGCTGCGCCAGGCCGTCGGCGAGCTTGCCGTCAGCACCGACGCGGCCATGCTCGAGCAGCGCCGCACGGACCGCTCCGGCGCCGACCTCGGCCACCCGCTGGCCCTGGTGCGCCCGGCCTCGACCGCAGCGGTGTCGGCGGTGCTGCGCATTGCCAACGAGGCTGGGGTCGCCGTGATCCCGCAGGGCGCGCTGACCGGCCTGGCTGGCGGCGCCAGCGCGACCCCCGGCTCGATCCTGCTGGATCTGACCGGTATGAACCGGATCCTGTCGATTGATCCGGTCGAGCGGCAGGCAGTCGTGCAGCCCGGCGTCATCGTGGCCGACCTTGCCGCAGCCGCTGCCGAGCAGGGCCTGTTCTATGCGCCCGACCCGGTTTCGGCCGCCTGGGCTACGGTCGGCGGCACCATCGCCACGAACGCGGGCGGGATGCGCTGCATCAAGTATGGCGTGACCCGCGATGCGGTCCGCGCCCTCGAGGTAGTGCTGGCGGACGGCACCGTGATCCGTACCAGCACCGGCACGATCAAGAACGTGGCGGGCTTGGACCTGACCGCCCTGATGGTCGGCTCCGAGGGCACCCTCGGCGTCGTGACCGAGGCCACTCTGGAACTGCTGCCCGCCCCCGGTGAGCAGCGTGGTGTCTCGGCGCTGTTCCCGAGCATCGAAGCGGCTTTTGCGGCGGCCAACCGAGTCGCCGTGCTGCGGCCGCTGCCGGCGACCCTGGAACTGCTCGACTCGGTCGCCCTCGACGCGATCCGTCGCTACGACCCCAACCTCGACCTGGACGCGGATGCGCAGGCCTGGCTGATTGCGGTGACCGACTCGGTCAGTGGCGCCGAGGACGAACTCGCCGCCTTCGAGGCGGCCTTCCGCGCCGAGGGTGCCATCGCCGTGACGCGGGCCACGGACGCGGACGAGTTGGACCGACTGCTGGCGACCCGCCGTGCGCTGCACCCGGGCCTCGCTGCCCTGCACGGCGCCTCGCTGAACGGTGACCTAGCAATCCCGCGCGGCGCGCTCGGCACATTCCGCGGCATCGTCGCAGCGACCGCCGAGCAGTTTGGCATTCCCATTTCACTCGGCGGGCATGTCGGTGACGGCAACCTGCACCCAGTCATTGCCTACGATCCGAACGACGAGGCCGCCAAGGACCGCGCCTGGGCGGCCCTGCACGCGCTGCTGCGCGAGGCGCAGGCGCTGGGTGGAACGGTCACCGGCGAGCACGGCATTGGGGTGGAAAAATTGAGCGATGTTGCGGCCGAACTGTCGCCGCGAGTGCAGCAGTTGCAGTACGGGATCAAGCAACTGTTCGACCCGAAGGGCATCCTCAACCCCGGCAAAAAGTACCCGCTCCCGGCCTGAGTGCTTGCGGCCGCCGCAATGCCGCTACACTAGTTCGGGGCCGGTACCCGGCCACGCCGCCTTAGCTCAGTCGGTAGAGCGCTTCACTCGTAATGAAAAGGTCGCGGGTTCGATTCCCGCAGGCGGCTCCACAATCTCCCTCGCTTGCTGTCCCGGGGCTGCAGCCCGTTAGGCTGAAGCATCCCTGTTTGGCGACGAAGGAGTTACCACTATGACTGCAGCACCCATCCGTTGGGGCATCTTGGGCACCGGTTGGATTGCCGACCAGATGGTCACGGACCTGATCGGTTCGGGCCTCACGGTGCAGGCGGTGGGCTCGCGCAGTCAGGAGGCCGCCGACGCCTTCGCCGACAAGTACGGCATCGAGCACCGCTACAGCAGCTACGAGGCCCTGGTGAACGCCGACGACATCGACATCGTCTACGTCGGCACCCCGCACCCGCTGCACTTCGAAAACGCCTCGATGGCGCTGCGCGCTGGCAAGCACGTGCTCTGCGAGAAGCCGATCACGCTGAACGCCCGCGACACCAAGGCGCTGGTCGACCTCGCCGCCGAGCAGGGCGTGCTGCTGCTCGAGGCGATGTGGACCCGCTTCCTGCCCGGCCACGTGCGCATCCGCGAAATCATCGAGGCTGGCACCATCGGCGAGGTGCGCGAACTGATCGCGGACCACAACCAGAACCTGCCGCGAGACCCGAAGCACCGCATCAACAACCCCGAGCTCGGTGGTGGCGCTCTGCTGGACCTGGGCATCTACCCGATCTCCTTCGCGTACCAGCTCTTCGGCAGCCCGAGCACCGTGCTCTCGCACGCGGCGTTCACCTCGACCGGTGTGGACCGCCAGACCTCGATCATCCTCGGCTACGAGGACGGTCGTCAGGCGGTGCTCACCACCGCGCTGGACCTCAACGGTCCGGTCGAGGCGGTCATTGTTGGCACCGCTGGCCGCATCGAACTGGAGCCCTGGTGGTACGCCCCGGGCAACTTCACCGTCTACAACAACGACAACGAGGTCATCGAGCGCTACGAAGCCAACGAGCGGCTGCGCGGTATGCAATACCAGGCGTTCGAAGCCGAGGCGCTGATCCGCGCCGGCAAGACCGCCAGCGACATCCTCTCGCCCTCGGACTCGGTCGCGATCATGCAGATCCTCGATACGGTTCGATCGCAGATTGGCCTGGTCTACCCGGGCGAGTAGTGCGAGCGTGGCACGGGTTTGCCGCGCAGACCTCCTGACGGCGAACCCGAAGCCCTCGCAAAGGCGCTGGCCCCTATCATGGACGAGTGGCCAGTGACTTTGATGACCTGCTGAACGGGGGATCCGCCCCGGACGCGCCGAACCCAACCGGCACGCCTGCGAACGCAGGGCAGAGCCCCTTGGGTGCGAACGAACCTGAGGTGCCCGCGGTGCCGCCGCAGCGCGCCTGGAGCCAGGTGCCGTCGGCCGAGCCATTGTCGCCGTTGCTCGGCAGCGCCGCCTCGCCGCAGGAAGCCACCACTCCGCTGACTCGTTCCGAGGCGCTGGGCCGTACCGCGATCCTGCCGTCCGACACCGAGGCGACCGCCGCCGCGGGTGCCGCACCGGCCGCTGCCGGTCGCCGTCGCGTCAAGCCAGGCAAGCCCGCCAAGCCCGCGAAGTCCGCCAAGGGCAAGGCTGCCTCGGCCGAAGCGGGCGCCGAGGCCCCGAAGGGGTTCATGGGCTGGGTCGCGACGAACCGCAAGCTGGCCCTCGGCGTGGGTATCCCGCTGGCCTCGGTGCTGCTGGTCGGTGGCGCATTCGCGACCGGCTTCGCACTCGGCCAGCCCAGCAACGAACCGAAGGTGCCCGAGGTCGTGGCTCCGGACCCGCGGCCGGTGCCCGGTGAAATCCCGGCCGCGATGCCGATCCGTACCTGCACGATCGCCGACCGCACGGAGGACCCGGTGCTGGGCCGTCTGACCGGCATTGTGGTCAACGCGAAAACCGGTGATGTGCTCTACGACCGCGACTCCATGCGCGGCATTAACTCGCGCGGCGCTCAGCTGCTGCTCGCCGGTGCGGCCGCACTCGGTGGCCTGGGCACGGAAACCCGTTTTGAGACCAAGGTGGTCGCTGGTCCCGTCCCCGGCAGTCTGGTGCTCGTCGGCGGGGGCGACCCGACCCTGACCCGCGGTGGCTCGATGTATCCGGGCGCACCCTCCATTCACGACCTCGCCCAGCAGGCGAAGGCCGCGTACCTGGATGGCGGCACCGAGAACGACATCGACAACGGCGTCGTCCCGATCCGAACCATCTACGTGGACGCCACGCTGTGGAACAAGAGCGACAACTGGGCCGAGGGCTGGTCGAATGACGCTCGCAGCAATGGCACCATGCCGCGCATCGTTCCGCTGATGGTGGACGGCGACCGCGACAACCCCGGCAAGGTCACTTCCAAGCGCAGCAATGACCCGGTGAAGCGCGCGGCGGAAGCCTTCGTGGCAGCCCTCAACCTGCAGCCCACGCAGGACGAGATCGACAACCATGACGGGGTGCCGCAGGTGCAGATCGTCGAGGCGAAGGCGAACGCTGGTGCGCAGGTGCTCGCGAGTGTCCAGTCGGCGACCGTGAACCAGTTGGTGCAGTTCATGATCCGCAACGGCGACAACACCCTGGCCGAGATGTTCGGCCGTCACCTTTCCGTGACGTCGGGCCGCGGTGGCGGCTCGGACACCGTCGGTGACGCGGTGATGGCCGGTGCGCAGATGCTCGGCTTTAACACCGCCGGAGCCGAGATGGTGGATGCTTCTGGCTTCAGTAGCAAGAACAGGGTGCCGACTTCCGTCTATGCGTCGCTGTTGACCCGTCTGGCTGACCTCAAGGAGGACGATTACGCGCAGCGCGTGATCCTCAACGCGCTGGACAAGGTCGCTGAGTCAGGCACGCTGGCTGGCCGCTTCGGTGGCGCCTCCAAGAAGCCGCTCAAGGGTCAGGCCACGGGCCGCGCCGGTGGCAGCACGAAGGCGCCGCTGATCGCCATGCGGATGCGTGCCGCGGACGGCACCCTGTTGTCGGTGGTCTTCGCTCTCAGCGGCAGCGTCGGTGACAAGGGTGCCGAGAAGCTCGAATCGATCTTCGTGGGTGTCTATAAGTGTGGCGCGAACCTCGCGGCCTATGTGCCGTCGAGTGGCGACGCTCCAAGCGGGAGCTGAGAGAACGGATCCAGGGATGGCAAGGGCGCTGTTCATCATTGACGTGCAGAACGACTTCACCGAGGGCGGTGCCCTCGGTGTGGACGGCGGCGCGGCGGTTGCGGCCGGGATCTCGGCCTATCTGGAACGCAACCCGGGCTATGACGTGGTCATCGCCTCGCGGGACTGGCACGACGCGGACAACGACAACGGCGGTCACTTCGCCACCGGCACCGACCCGGACTACGTGGACAGTTGGCCGGTGCATTGCGTTGCGGGCACGCCCGGCGCCGACTACCACCCCTCGCTGAACACAGATGCCATCGATGTGCACATCCGCAAGGGACAGGGGCGCCCGGCGTACTCGATTTTCGAAGGCTCCGATGACACTGATCGGCCCTTCCGTCAGATCCTCGATGAGCTTGATGTCACCGAGGTTGACGTGGTCGGCATCGCGACCGACTACTGCGTGCGGGCCAGTGCCTTCGATGCGCTGAATACTGGCCGCAGCGTCCGCGTCCTCACCGACCTGATTGCGGGGGTGGCGCAGTCCTCCAGCGAGGCGGCACTGGCCGCCCTGGAAGCCGCTGGGGCGACGCTGGTCACCAGTACCGAGGCCTAAGCAGCGAGGCGCTCAGGCGGCCACCTGCGGCCGCTGACGGCCAATGGTGGCGGGTTGGGCCTGCAGGTTAGGCCAGCAACTGCCGTTGCGCCAAGTCGCGGTACAGCGGCGTGGACTCGAGGAGTTCCTCATGCGTGCCGACGCCGACGACCTGGCCATCTTCCAGCACCACGATCCGATCGGCGTCGACCACCGTGGCGAGGCGGTGCGCGATCACAATCATGCTGCGATCGGCCGCCACGGCATCGATCGCGTCCTTGAGTCGCTGCTCATTCACTCCGTCGAGGCTGGAGGTGGACTCATCCAGCAGCAGGATCGGCGGCGCGCTCAGCAGGGTGCGCGCGATTGCGAGGCGCTGGCGCTCACCACCCGAGAGCATGACGCCGTTCTCGCCGACCTCGGCGTCCAAGCCCCGCGGGTCGCGGCTGAGCACCTCGCCGAGGTTCACCTGCTCCAGCACGCGCACGCAGTCTGCATCGGTGGCGTCCGGCGCGGCCAAGTGCAGGTTGTCGCGGATGCTGCCGGCGAGCACTGGGGCGTCCTGCTCGACGTAGCCGAGGCGGCTGCGTAGCTCGGTGCGATCCAGCGCCCGCACGTCCTCGCCGTTCACGCGCACCACGCCCGAGGTGGGGTCATAGAAGCGCTCGATCAGGGCCAGAATGGTGCTCTTGCCGGCGCCGCTCGGGCCGACCAGGGCGGTGCGCTCGCCGCGGCGCGCCTGGAACGTGACGCCGCGCAGCACTACGCGATCGTGCTCGGGTGCCGCCTCGCCGAGCGCGTCCGCGATGATCTTCTCCTGCTCGGTGCGGTGGGCCGATTCTGGGTATTCGAAGGCGACGTCGACGAACTCGACCGCGAACTCCGCACTGCCGGGTGCCGCGGCGGTGGCCGCCACGGCAGCGTCGGTTTCCTGCTCACTGGGGATCTGCACAATTTCCTGGATGCGACCCAGGGCACCGAGTGCCTGGTTCACTGCGCTGATGGCGCCGAAGACCTGGCCGAGCGGCATCATGATCAGGAATAAGAACATGAAGAAGGCCACCAGCGCCGAGATCGTGGTGGCGCCAATCGCGACACGATACCCGCCGACGCCGAGCACGACGAGGAAGGCGATCTGCATCGCGATACCCGAGATTGGCATGACGAACGCCGAGACCTTGGCCACGTCGAGGCCTGCCCGGTAGGCGCCCTCGGCCTGCGCCGAGATCGTGCCGATTTCGCGCTCGGTGGCGTTGGAGGCGCGCACGGTGCGTACTGCGCTGATGCCGCGCTCAACGCTCGCCGACAGCGCGCCGACCTGCTCTTGCGCCCGTCGAGACGCGGCGCGGATCTTGCGGCCGAGGGTCGCCACCGTCACCAGCGCAACCATGATCACCAGCAGGGTCAGGCCCAAAAGCACCGGGTCGAGGATCGCCATCGCGATGATCGCGCCAAAGAAGGTCACGCTGCCGCCGAGGGATTCGGCGAGGCCCTGGGTCAGCACGGCGCGCAGCAGCGTGGTGTCGCTGCCGACCCGGCTGACCAGGTCGCCAGTACGGCGGGTGTCGAACTCGCTAATCGGCAGGCGCAGTAGGCGCGAGACCAGGTGACGGCGGCTGGAGAGCACAACCGCCTCGCCGGTGCGCTGCAGCAGGTAGTGCTGCAGGCTGGTGACCAGGGCGCCCAGCACGACCAGGCCCACGATCGCCCACACCAGCTGGCCCAGTGGCTGACCGGCACCGACCTGCTCGATGACCTGCTGTACCAGCAGTGGCTGGGCCAAGCTCGTCGCGGCCGCGACCAGGCTGAGCGCCGCGGCGACCGCCAGCATGCCCTTGTGTTCGGCGAGGTATGGCAGCAATTGCCGGAACGTAGCGCGCGGGCCGCTCTTTGGGTCCGGACGACGTGGGGCGCCCTGTGCGAAGGCCATGGTGACTCCAACGATGAAGCGGGCGGAAGGCGGGCCAGGCCGCCCGCCGCACCAGCCTACTTGAGAATGTCGATGTCCTTCGTTTCCTTACTCAGTGCCAGCGCCAGCACGGTCAAGAGGCTCGCGGCGCTGAGATAGATGCCCACCAGCCACGGGTTGCCGTCCGACTGTGACTGCCACAGCAGCAGCGCCACGCTGGGGGCGAGGCCCGCACCCAGGATCGAGGACACGTTGTAGGCGATCGCCGAGCCGGTGTAGCGCACGTTCGTCGGGAACAACTCCGGCAGAATCGCGGCCATCGGCCCGAAGGTGAGGCCCATCAGCGTGAACCCGATGATGAGGAACGCCATCACCCCAGCGAAGCCGCCCCAGAGCAGCGGCATGAACACGAAGCCGAAGACCACGATGCCGGCGCTGACCCACAGCAGCATCGTGCGGCGGCCGAAGCGGTCGGCCAGCGGACCCGAGATCAGGGTGAAGATGCCGAAGAAGACGCAGCCGACGATCATCATCAGGATGAAGTTGTTGTAGCTGTACCCGAGACCCGGGACGGCACCCTCGGTGGTCGGCTCGATCGGGGCACGGCCGTAGGTCAGCGAGAATGCGGTCATCAGATAGAACAGCACGTAGGTCGCCAGCATGATGAAGGTGCCGAGGATCAGTGCCCACCAGTGCCTGCGCAGCGTCGCCAGCAGCGGCAGCTTCTCCACCTCACCGCGGTCCAGCGTGCGCTGGAAGGCGGGCGTCTCGACCAGGCGCAACCGCACCCAGAGGCCGACGATCACCATGACGGCGCTCAGCAGGAAGGGCACGCGCCAGCCCCAGTCGAGGAAGGCCTGCGAGGGCTGCGACGGGTCGTCCGAGGGCAGCAGGAAGGCCAGCACCAGGAAGATAGAGTTGGCCAGGATGAAGCCGATCGGGGCGCCAAGCTGCGGGAAGGTGCCGTAGAGGGCGCGCTTCCCTTCCGGCGCGTTCTCGGTGGCCACCAGCGCGGCGCCACTCCACTCACCACCAAGGCCGAGGCCCTGGCAGAAGCGCATGAGCACCAGCAGCGCCGGGGCCCAGAACGCCAGCGGGCTGTTCAGCGGCTGGCCGGAGGCATCCAGCGGCACCACCGGCAGCAGGCCGATGATGAACGTCGCGATACCCATGGTGAGTAGCGCGCCGATCAGGGTCGCCTTGCGGCCGATCTTGTCGCCGTAGTGGCCGAAGATGATCGAACCGATCGGGCGGGCAACGAATGCCACGCCGAAGGCGGCGAAGGACTGCAGCAACGCAATCGTCGGGTCATTGTTCACGAAGAACAGGTGCGGGAACACCAGCACCGCGGCCGTGGCGTAGACGTAGAAGTCGTAGAACTCGATGGTGGTGCCGACCAACGTGGCAAGAATCACTCGGTGCCGAGGATTCACGGGAGTGTTGGACTCCTGGGTGGCGGCGGAATTCGCGGACATGCGAAATGCTCCCCTCGCGGGGCTCCTGACGGCCCCTATTGGATTATTGAGTCGATCTCATCGACCAGAGCATCCTACGCCTGATTGGTGAGTGCTCCCCATGCGCTGGCGACCATCTCGGTGAGGGTGTAGCGGCGAGCCCAGTCCAGGTCGCGTGCCGCGAGCGCTCCTGAGGCCACGATGCGGGCCGGGTCGCCCGGACGGCGCGGGCCAATCTCGGGGGTGAAGTTAATGCCGGTGACCTCAGCGGCGACCTGCATGATCTCGGCGACCGAGGTGCCCGTGCCAGCACCCAGGTTGTACACGCGTTCGATGGGGGAGCCAGCCTCAAGGCGGGCAGCGGCGGCCGCGTGTGCCAGCGCGACGTCCTGCACATGCACATAGTCGCGCACGCAAGTGCCGTCCGGGGTGGGGTAGTCGCCGCCGAAGATCTGCGGCGTGCGACCCTCCTGCAGGGCCCCCAGCACCAGCGGGATCAGGTTGTGCGGGCTGACGTCACGAATCCGCGGCGAGGCGGTGCCCACCACATTGAAATACCGCAGCGAGGTGTGGGCCAGTTCCGTCGCGCGCGCCTGGTCCCGCAGCAGCCACTCACCGATGAGCTTGGACTCGCCATATGGCGACTCTGGGTGCGTCTCGGTCTCTTCGGTGACGATGTCGACGTCCGGGGTGCCATAGACGGCAGCGCTGGAGGAGAAGACGATCTTGGTGACCTTGTGGCGCTGCAACGCGGCCAGCAGCTCGACCATGCCGGTCACGTTCTGACGGTAGGTGTGCAGGGGGCGCTGCACCGAGACCCCGGCGTACTTGAAGCCAGCCAGGTGCACGACCCCGTCGATGCCGGTGCCGATCGCACGGTCCAGGTGGTTCGGGTTCACCACGTCGCCGTGGATGAACTCGGCACCGTGCGGGACGAAGCCTTCCTTGCCGCTCGACAGGTCGTCCAGGACCACGGCCTGTCGGCCGGAGTCGAGGAAGGCCTGGGCGACGTGGGCACCGATGTAGCCGGCGCCACCGGTGATCAGCCAGCGAGTGGTCACGGGGGAGTCCAATCCGGGGTGGGTCGTTAGCCGACGGTGTGCAGGTCGCGCAGCACGATCGCGGCCTCCAAGGCGGCCAGGGATGCCTCGGCACCCTTGTCTTCCTTGGATTCGGGCAGACCGGCACGGTCGATGCCCTGCTGTTCATCGTCGAGGGTGAGCACCCCGAAGCCGACCGGCTTGCCGGTGTCCAGGGCCACGCGGGTGAGGCCCTCGGTGGCGGCGGACGAGACGTACTCGAAGTGCGGGGTGCCGCCTCGGATGATCACACCCAGGGCGACGACGGCGTCGTAGCCGGACTCGAGCGCGGCTTTGGCCACCAGCGGCAGCTCAAAGGAGCCCGGCACCGGGATCACCGTGACGTCGGCGCCGGTGGGCTCCAGGGCCCGGAGCGAGCCTGCCACCAGCGCGTCGGCGATGCGGCTGTGCCAGCGGCCCGCCACGATCGCGATCCTCAGGCCAGTGCCGTCCAGGGTCGTCTGGGCAGCCAGCGGGGATCCTGCACCACTCATTCGGTGGCCTCCTCAATGGAAATCGGGGTGCTGTGCGCCAGCGAGGCGGGCAGCAGGTGGCCCATTCGATCGCGCTTGGTCTCGAGGTAGGCCTCATTCACGTCGCCGACGCCGACAACCAGGGGGACCTGTTCGGCGACGGTCACGCCGAGACGCTCCAACTGAGCCACCTTATCGGGATTGTTGGTCAGCAGGCGGATCGATGCGAGGCCCAGATCTTCCAGGATCGCGGCAGCAGCGGTGTAATCGCGCGCATCCGCGGGCAGGCCGAGCTCCGTGTTGGCATCCACAGTGTCGCGACCCTGCTCCTGCAGGCGGTACGCGCGCAACTTGTTGATCAGGCCGATGCCCCGGCCCTCGTGGCCGCGCATATAGATCACGACACCGCCCTCGGCGATGACGCGATCCAGGGCAGCGTCCAACTGCGGGCCACATTCGCACTTCAGCGAGCCGAAGGCCTCGCCGGTGATGCATTCCGAGTGCACCCGTACCAGGGCGCCGTCGGCGATCGGGTCACCGATCAGGGCGAGGTGGTCGGCACCGGTGCGGGCGTCGCGGTACGCGCGCACGCGCACCGTGCCGTGCGTGGTCGGGATCGTGGTCTCCACCTCGAAGTGCACTCGCGGGTGTTCCGGGTGCGTCTCGATCGCGCCGGTGGCAAGGGACTGGTAGCCCTGCTCGCGGATGTGCTCGACGAGGGCGGCGATGGTAATCACCGGAATGTTCTGGTGACCGCCGAGGGCGATCAGGGCCGGCAGCCGCATCATCTCGCCGTCGTCCCCGACAATCTCGGCGATGGCGCCCACCGGGCGCAGGCCCGCAAGCTTCATCAGGTCCACCGCGGCCTCGGTGTGCCCGGGGCGTTCCAGCACGCCGCCGTCCACCGCGCGCAGCGGCAGGATGTGGCCCGGGCGGATCAGGCTGCCGGGCGTCGATTCGGGGTCGGCCAGCACGCGCAGGGTGTGCGCACGGTCGCTGGCGCTAATGCCGGTGGACACCCGGTCAGCGGCGTCCACCGAAATGGTGTACGCGGTGCCGCGCGGGTCCTCGTTCTGCTGCACCATGCGCGGCAGGCGCAGCTTGTCGGCCAGGGCGTTCGGCATCGGGGCGCAGACAAACCCGGACGTGTTCGCGACCATCCAGGCCATCCACTCCGGGGTGGCCAGTTCGGCCGCCAGGATCACGTCGCCCTCGTTCTCACGTCCCTCATCGTCGACGACGATGGCCGGACGGCCCTGCCGCAGCGCGGCAACGGCCTCGGGGATAGTGGCCAAACTCATGCGGAGATTCCTTCCGAGGCGGGGTAGCGCAGCAAGCGCTGCACGTGCCGAGCCAGCATGTCGCTCTCCAGGTTGACCCGGTCACCGACGGTGCGCAGGCCGAGCGTGGTTGCCTGCAGCGTCTCGGGGATCAACGACACTTCGAACCATTCGTCACCGATCTCGCCGCCGAGCGCCGAGACGGTGAGCGAGACCCCATCGACAGTGATCGAGCCCTTGTCGGTCACCAGCGGAGCGATCGCGACGGGCAGGGCAATGCGCACCACCTGCCAGTCAGCGCCGGGACGGACCTGGAGCACCGTGCTGGTGGCGTCCACGTGGCCCTGCACGATGTGGCCGCCGAGGCGGTCGCCGAGCGCCGCCGCGCGCTCCAGATTGACCTTGGTGCCGACCACTGCGTCACCGATCGTGCTCATGTGGATGGACTGCGCCATCACCACCGCCGCGAACCAGTCCGGTCCCTGATCGATCACGGTCAGGCAGACGCCGCTGGTCGCGATCGAGTCGCCGTGGCGGGTGCCTTCCAGCACCTTGCTGCCGCGGATGGTCAGCCGCAGGCCGTCCCCCGCGGGCTCGCGGGCGATCACTTCGCCCAGTTCTTCGATGATGCCGGTGAACACTAGTTGCTCTCCTGGGTGGGGCGGATGGGGCGAGCGATCGTGAGCTGATCCTCGCCAAGACTGATGCGGTCGACCACGCGCAGCCTGATGGCCTGCTCGATGCTCGCGACGCCGACATCGCCGAGGGCGGTGCGGCCGCCCCCGAGCAGCACGGGTGCCTGATAGATGAGCACTTCGTCGACGAGGCCGACGCGAATGAAGGCGCTGGCCAGCGTCGGTCCGCCTTCGACGAAGACCGAGCGCACCTCGCGCTGCCACAGGTCGGCGAGGACCTCGTGCAGGTCGTGCGTGGCATAGACCAGCGGTTCGACCGGGTGCTGCAGCACAGCGGATTCGGCGGGAACGTCGCGCTCGCCGATGATGACCGGGATCGGCTGGTGCTCCAGCAGGCGGCCGTCGTCGGCCCGGGCGGTGAGGCTGGGGTTATCAGCGATCACGGTGCCGATACCGGCGACGATCGCCCCGTGCGCGGTGCGGCGGCGGTGCACGTCGCTGCGGGCGGCAGCGCCGGTGATCCATTGGCTGGAGCCGTCATCGGCTGCGGCGCGACCGTCCAGGGACTGCGCCCACTTGACGGTGACGAAGGGGCGGCCGAGTCGGTTCGCGGTCAACCAGCCGTGCAGCAGCGCCTCGGCCTCGTCCTGTCCGACGCCCGCGATCACGTCAACGCCGGCCTCAGCCAGTAGCGCGCCGCCGCCCTGGGCGGTGGGGTTCGGGTCGGAGACGGCATAGACGACGCGAGCGATGCCGGCGTCCCGCAGTGCATGGCTGCAGGGACCGGTGCGTCCGGTGTGGTTGCACGGTTCGAGAGTCACCACTGCGGTTGCGCCCTGGGCCTGGCCGGGGGCGAGCTTGTTCAGCGCATCCACCTCGGCGTGCGGGGTGCCCGCGCCCTGGTGCCAGCCCTCGGCGATGATCTGGCCGACCGGGTTGAGGATGACGCAGCCCACCTGCGGATTGACCCCCCAGACCGGCCCCCGGGCCGCCAGTTCGAGGGCGCGCGTCATCGCCGCCTCGTACCTGGACTGTGCGGTTGCGTCGGTCATCCTGTGTGGCTCCTTGCGAGCGTTCCGGGATGCACATCGAGGCGCGGGCGCGCGGGGCGTCCATCCTCGACCGTGCTGCCTACCCTCCGGACTCGAGTCGCTGGGGACTCATCACCGTCGGTTCCGGAATTCCACCGGATCAACCAGTTCGCGGTACCGGGGTGGCACCGGCGACCTGGGTCGCGGACTGTGACCGCCGGTTCGGATTCTCACCGACCCCGGAAGCACGTTCGTTGTCTAGGGTAGTCCAACGTTCTGTATGCTCCCGTATTCCCAGAACCTGGGCGGAACAGTGCGCAATCTTCGGCGAGGCGGTGGTGCCAACCGCATGTCCGTGTGTGACACAGCCCAGCCTGGGCTGCGCTCGCGGCGAACCCTGGACATGATCTGCAGGGGATCGGGCTACCCTATGGGCCATGAGCGAGATGCGAATCGAAGTGGATTCACTTGGCGAGATGGCAGTTCCTGCGAACGCCTACTGGGGCATTCACACTGCCCGAGCCCTCGAGAACTTTCCCATCACGCAGCGACCAATCTCGGTCTATCCGCAGTTGGTGCGCGCCTATGCCCTGGTGAAGCTCGCCTCGGCGCGTGCGAACGTCGAACTCGGCGTCCTTGACCCCGAGAAGGCGAAGTACATCGAGCAGGCCTGTCAGGAGATCGCCGACGGCGCGCTACTGGACCAGTTCCCGGTGGGCGTCATTCAGGGTGGTGCGGGCACGAGCACGAACATGAATGTGAACGAGGTGGTGGCCAATCGGGCGCTGGAAATTGCGGGCCGGCCTCGTAGCGATTACGCCTTCATCCATCCGATCGATGACGTGAACCGCTCGCAAAGCACGAACGACACCTACCCGTCGGCCGTGAAGCTATCGCTGATCTTCAGCCTGCCGGTGCTGCTGGAGGAGCACACGGCGCTCAAGGCGGCCTTCGCCAAGAAGGGCGTCGAGTTCGCCGAAGTGGTCAAGGTCGGCCGCACCCAGCTGCAGGATGCGGTGCCGATGACGCTCGGTCAGGAGTTCACCGGCTTCGCCACCACGCTCGGGGAGGATGAGGAGCGGCTGCGCGAGGTGGTCACGCACCTGACCGAGCTGAACCTCGGTGCCACTGCAATCGGTACCGGCATCACGGCCCCGCACGGTTTCGGCGAGGCAGCGGTGCGCCACCTGCGCGAGCTCACGGGCCTGGACATCAAGCTCGCCAGCGACCTGATCGAGGCCACCAGCGACACCGGCGTCTTCATGACCCTGTCGGGCGTGCTGAAGCGCGCTGCCGTGAAGCTCAGCAAGATCAGCAGCGACCTGCGCCTGCTCTCGAGCGGGCCGCAGGCGGGCTTCGGTGAGATTAACTTGCCGCCGCGACAGGCCGGCTCCAGCATCATGCCGGGCAAGGTGAATCCGGTCATTCCTGAGGTGATGAACCAGGTCGCGTTCTCGATCATTGGGGCGGACGCGACCGTGACCGCTGCGAGCGAGGCCGGTCAGTTGCAGTTGAATGCCTTCGAGCCGGTGATCGCGCACTCGCTGCTGCAGTCGATGCTCTGGCTGACGAACGCGGTGCGGGTGCTGCGCGTGCTCTGCGTTGAGGGCATCACCGCGAACACGGATCGCCTGGCCGCGGGCGTGGCTACCTCGGTGAGTGTGGTGACCGCGCTGACGCCGCGGATTGGCTACTCGGCGGCGGCAAAGCTGGCGCACGAGGCGCTGATGTCGAATGCCTCGATCGCCGACCTGGTCGTCGGGGCGGGTCTCCTCACGCGTGACGAGGTCGCCGAGCTGCTGCAGACCAGCAAGATCACCGGCGCGGGGGCCTAG